>PJUA01000011.1_pt1 | contig 314186 bp, 255 predicted proteins | sample 1512151 | NCBI WGS metagenome assembly PJUA01 (sample SAMN08177678, study PRJNA422409) | Soil metagenome, whole genome shotgun sequencing project. | isolation source: Soil enriched on filter paper: beechwood xylan treatment | place: USA: Madison | collected 2015-01-15 | reverse complement strand
GTGTACATCATGGCCTTGTTTTATCAATTTTGAAAAAGTTCCTCCCATCGAAATCACGTCATCATCTGGATGCGGACTAAACAGGATTACTCGTTTTTTAGCAGGATTGGCTCTTTCCGGACGGTGTGAATCATCTGTGTTTGGTTTTCCTCCCGGCCAGCCTGTAATGGTATGCTGCAGGATATTAAACATGTTGATGTTCATATCATAAGCAGAACCTTCCTGTGCCAGTAAATCAGACATTCCGTTGTTGTTATAATCACGGTCTGTCAGTTTTAAAATAGATTGTTTGGTTTTCTGGCATAACCATACAATTGCTTTGCTTTTCAATTCCTGTGTCCAGATGCATTCTCCAACCAGCCAAGGTGTTTTAAAGCGTGTTAATTCTGATGCTGCAGATTGGTCTAAAACGAAAGTAGCGTTTGGATGATTCTGCAGAAATGTAGCCGGAACTTCTGAGCTGATATCTCCCTGAATGGTTCTTTTGATGATATCTGCCTTGTTTTGTCCCCAAGCCATTAATACAATTCTTTTTGATCTCATAATGGTAGAAACTCCCATCGTTATGGCTCTTTTTGGAACGTTGTCGATTCCATTAAAATCAGATGAAGCGTCTACTCTTGTAATATGATCCAGAGTAATAATTCTGGTTCCTGAATTAATGTGCGATCCAGGTTCGTTGAAACCAACGTGTCCTGTACGGCCAATCCCAAGCAATTGAAAATCAAGTCCTCCTGCTTGTTTAATATTCATTTCATAGTCGATGCAGTATTGATTGAGTTCTTCAATTGAAACTGTTCCATCAGGAATATTAACATTTTCAGGTTTAATATCGATATGATTAAAAAGATGCTGATGCATGAAATAATGATAGCTCTGATTGTTCTCTTTACTCATTGGATAATATTCGTCCAAGTTGAAAGTGATTACATTATGAAAGCTCAGTCCTTCTTCTTTGTGCATTCTCACTAATTCTTCATATACTTTTATTGGAGATGAGCCTGTTGCAAGTCCAAGCACACAAGATTTATTCTTTTCCTGCTTAGATCTAATCAATTGAGCGATTTCCTGTGCTACAATTACCGAAGCTTCAGCTGAACTTTTGAAGATTTCATTGTGGATTTTCTCAAATCTGGTTTCTTCAAATTTACCGGCGCTCTTATAACTGATATCAGGTTTTATTTCTAAAGCACTTTTCATTTCTTTTCTTTTTTTGGTATATACAATTTTGGTTTTTGAAATGGCACAAGCAATTTTCACTGCTTGTACCATTTGCTAACCAAACTTAAAATCTGTAATCTATTTATTTTTGTTGTTTAGAAATTCGGAGCATTTACATCCCACCAAACTCTGGTTCCTCCATTATCTGGTCCGCCCAATTTAGAAACTCCAGTAGCAACACCTCCTGAATTTCCAGCTTTCTCAGACTGAACGAAATTGATTCTTCTTACACCAAACTCAGTTGTAATTGCTCCGCCGCTGTAATTTTTAAGTACTGGGAATAATTTAGGATATCCGGTTCTTCTGTAATCAGACCATGCTTCTTGTCCCTCAGGAAAGCCTGCAATCCATTTTTGAGTAATGATTTTTTGCAGTTTTACTTCATTTGTCGCCGCTGCATCCCATGCCACCGTAACATTATTTACTGGAGCTGAATTATTTTCTGGAAAATTAGGATCGACATACGCAGCTGCTGTTTTTGTATTATCAGCTATATAACCTGCTGCACCAGAAACTCCTCTCTGATCGAATGAAGCTTTAATCCCCGCTTCGTATAATTCCTGAGCCGTACCGCCCATATTCCAACCTCTTAAAGCCCCCTCAGCTCTTAAGAAATAAGCTTCTGCAGCGTTCATAAGGTAGATTTCTTTTGATCTTACCACAGCGCCAATTCCAGAAAAATCCTGATGATCCGATTTTCCGCTGATTGCTATTCCTGTTCTTACTCCTTTATAATCATTAGGAAATTGTTTTGATGTATCAAAATAAGAAGCTATTCTAGGATCCTGATATCCCTTCATTATAGACTCCATATCAGCAGACATACGTATATCTAACCACGAACTGCTGATTGTTGCAATTGGGTTTGTATAAACCGGGGAAACAATTTTAAATGAATCATCGTTAACCAGCATCACACCAAATTTTTGAGCCACAGCTTTTTCTGCTTCTGTTTTTGCCAAAGCTGGTTTAACTTTCACGATACGCATTGCTAATCTTAATCTTAAAGTATTTGCAAATCTTACCCATGATTCGTATTTTCCTTTGTAGCCTGTCATATCTGTAGACTCAAATGTAGAAGCTTCACCAGCATCAATCCTTTTAGTTAATTCTGCCACAGCAGTATCTAATTCAGCAAACATTTGAGTATAAACTTCTTCTTGAGAATCATACGCAATAGTCGCATCATTGGATCCGAATTTAGAATAAATAATTGGTCCGAAAGTATCTGTCATTCTATGCATTCCCTCAACTTTCAAAATCAATGACAGTGCATAAAATTGATCATATTTACCTTTAGATTTATTAGCTATATCATATGCATTAAACATTACATTTTTATATCCATAATCCCAGATAAATCCGTTCCAATTATCTAACAATGCATATGTTGTATTATTCACACCACTCTCAAAACCAGTTGGGGTTGCCATATAACCTGACCAAATATCTGAGTTTAAGCCTTGCTGCAACTGATAAACCCATTCTGGAGTAAGGACTTGGATATTGTTAAACATAGGAGCAAAACCTCCTTTGATATGATTAAAATCTTGTTCAAAATCAGGAAGTGTAATACCATTTGGATTAGTATTAATGTCTTCAAAATTATCTGTACATCCCACAGCAGCGAGTAACAAAGTACAAATAGTTGCTTTTGTTATATTATTTAGTTTCATGTTTTTTAAATTAGAAAGTTACATTTAAATTAAGACCAATACTTCTGGTAGAAGGTAAACCATAAATATCAACCCCTTGTAAACCTTGACCTGTACTTAATGCAATATTTGGATCGAAAGGAGCATCTTTATAAATAAAGAATAAGTTTCTAGCTATAAATGAAATACTCGCTGTTTGGATAAATGGTAAAGCCTTAGGATTAAAATTGTAACCAATAGAAATCTCTCTTAAACTTACATTTGTTGCATCATAAATGTATTCTCCTGTAATTCCAGCTCTTCCTCCAACAGTTGTGTAGTAAGACTGAGCATCCATAGTTGTTACTGCTGTACCGTCAGGCATTACTGCATTTATCTTAACACCGCCTGCATTTCTTGCATCACCTGTAGCTTTAGAAACACCAAATGCATCATTTTGTGCTTGAGTTAAACTCATTACTTCTCCTCCAAAACGTCCATCAATTAAAATATTTGCGAAGAAAGATCCGAATTTGAAAGAGTTAGAAAAACCTAACATAAAATCAGGATTTGAATTTCCTAATTCAACAAAATCTGTTTTTTGAATTTTTCCATCGCTATTCAATAAAATTCTACCCTGATCATCTTTCAACATTTTGTAACCTTCAATAACACCATAAGGTCTTCCTTCTGTTAAAGTATATTTATATCCATTAACTCCAGGATCTGTTAAATTTACTTTTCCTCCTAATTCTTCAGGAATTTCTTTTACTTTATTCTTGTTTTGTGAGAAGTTAATAGTCGAATCCCAAGTGAATTTATCCCCTCTGATAATTCCTGCATTTAATACAACCTCGAAACCTTTATTTTCTATACTTCCGGCATTAATACCATAAAAATCGGCACCTGCACTATTTCCAACTGGAGCAACAACTTGTAAATATTGGTTTTTAGTTTCTGAATTATAGTAAGAAACTTCAAAACCTAATCTATTATTAAACATTCTCCATTCTGTACCAAATTCAAACTCTGATTTAAGCTCAGGTTTTAATGTAGTTCCTGGTTTTGGTGTAACTAAAGGATTGTATTTTGATCCACTTCCATTAGGATAATAGTTTGTTGGAACAGAAATAAAAGGATAGATATCATTACCAACTTGTGCATAAGTACCACGTACTTTACCATAATTAATCCATTCTGGTAAAGTTGCCATCTCACTGATGATTGCAGTTAAACCTACAGATGGATAAAAATAATTTGATGTACCTGTATTTACTAAAGTAGATGACCAGTCATTTCTTCCTGTAAGATCTAAGAATAACATATCTTTGTAACCAAATGTAGTAGCAGCAAATACTGACTGTACTTCTCTTCTTGAATCAATTGTCTGATAATTTCCGTCATTATTATTGAAATTATGTAAAGTAAACCAGTTAGCATATTTCAATCCTCCTCCAATACCTGAATCTAGTATCGTTTTTTGATTTGTTAATGTATTAGTTACACTCGCCCCTATGTTGGCATTAAAACTAAAATCAGATCCAATTTTTGTATTGATTGTAGCAATTAAATCACCATAACGTTGTGTACTTAAAGCATTTTCACTAATATATCTACCATTAGCATGAGACAGCGTCCCTTGTGTAGTAGCAAATATTCTTTTATCGTATAAACTTGTTACTCTATTATAACTGTATCTAGAAGCAATCGACAACCAATTAGTTGCTTTATAAGTTAAAGAAAGAGCTCCATTAAAGAAATCGTTTTTATCTTCAGATTTGTTTCTGTTAATTGCCCAATATGGATTTTGCATAATATCTCTATTAGTCATCCAATTTTGAGCCATTAAATTTCTTGAAGGATCAAATTCTTCATAATTATCTTTATAATAATTAAAGTCATTTCCTCTTGGCATTAAATAAACACCTGTAAGCGGGTTAAAATAAAATCCATTAACTGGTTTGTTTGCAATATTTTGACTTGTATAATTTGCATTTGCGGCAAATACAAGTTTATCATCAAAGAACTTAGCAGTCTGACGAATACCGAAGTTGTTTTTCTTCAAATTATTTCCTGGAATAATACCGCTTGCAGAAGTATTTGCATAAGAAAAAGCTGTAGAAGAATTTTCTGAACCAATTGAATACCCTAAAGAAGTAATTTGTGTAGTTCCTGTAGTAAAAAAGTCCTTTACATGATCTTTAGATTGTCCTTTTGCTCCCCAAGATTCGTCTGCACCTGCTGCTGCAAGATAGTCTGTTTGAAATTTAGGAAGATAAGCTGCTGTTTCAAATGTTGTTACAGACGAAAGATTAATGTTTGCCTTTCCTGCTTTTGCTTTTTTAGATGATAATAAAATTACACCATTTGCACCTTGACTACCATATAATACAGAAGCTGCAGCACCTTTAAGAACCGTCATTCCTTCATAATCGTCAGGATTTACCAAAGAAATTACATCTCCTCCGTCACGGTTACCTCCTGCTAAACTACCAAATGTGTCGTTTGGCTGACCAGAACCTGAATTCAACATAGGAATACCATCGATTACATACAAAGGCTGGCTATTAGATACAGATGAATTTCCACGAATTACAACTTTTGTAGAGCCCCCAGTTCCACCAGCACTTTTAGTTACAGCAACACCGGCAATTTTACCTGCAATAGTATTGATAACGTTAGCATCTTTTACACGAACCAGTTCGTCTCCTTTAAGTTCCTGAGCTGCATAAGTCAAAGATTTTCTTGTTTTCTTGATACCTAGAGAAGTAACTACTACTTCACTTAAAGCATTTGAAGCAGCGACCTGCATTTTCACATTAATTGTAGCAGCATCGCCTACAACTATGTTTTGTGTTTCAAGACCTACATAACTGAAAACTAATGTTTGGCCTTTTTGAACCTCGATTGAGTACAATCCGTCAAAATCGGTAGTAGCACCTTTTTGACCTCCCTGCACAGCAACAGATGCCCCTGGTAATGGCATCCCGTCAGAATCTGTAATCACACCTTTAACATTTTTTACCTGTGCAAGCGAAACCTGCGCCGTAAAAACAATCATAAAGATTAAGAAAATTTTTTTCATGTTAATTTATTTTGTTAGTTATGATGTAAAATTATTCTTAAGGGATTGTTAAAAAAAATAATTTATACAAACTACTATAAATTTTAAACGAACGACATAAAACAATCAATAATCTGCTGCTCGAAAACGTTTTCATTTCTATAAAAAGCAGAAAAAACACCATTTACGACTATTTTATTCTGAAAATTCCAAATTTTACTAAAATATTTTCAATTCTAACAATTATTTGTAAATCTGATATTTATATAAAAAACAACGCTTCTTTTTAATCTTTACGAATAAAAAGAAGCGAAAAACTTATTAATTAAAAAATCGTGTAGGAAATAAAATTAATTACCGCACATACCTAAAGTCGTGTATTTTAGATCTGTATATTTTTTATGAATAACTTCTAATAAGGAATATTCTCCAAAAGAATCCTGAGCCAGTTCCCATATCATAATGCCGCCTGTATTTTGCGATGCATATTCTACTTTTTTCAAAATTGTCGGCCTTCCGTTATAATAAATTTTACCAATTTCATCCTGATCCGCAAATTGCGTTCCTGCTTGTATTATTTCTTCAAAAGTAGAACTGGTTACTGTAGGATAATTAAAGTTATACCCATAAAAAGGAACTCCAAGTGTCAGTTTTTCACTGGGCACATTTTGTTTCTTCCAAAATTCAACTCCTTCTTTGGCAAATTCAAACGAGCTGTGCTGTTCTATTTTATTCGGACTCCATGGTCCAGTACTGTCGTAGGCCATAATATTTATAAAATCGAAAGCATTTAATGCTTCAGAATTTATATTTACAAATCGGGTATTATTAGGAAGTGCAGCTGTGAGCAGTTTTTTACGATCTGTAAGTTCTTTTTTTAACTCAACTACAAAACCGCTGTAACCAGATGTGACTGCATCCCATTCGAGATCTACATCTACACCATCTAAATTATGATCTGTTACAAACTTTGAAATATTTTGAATAAAAGCCGGCCGGTTTTCGGGTTTATCAATTAGTAAAGACCAATTTGCTGCTTGTTCAGCTGAAATAACTCCACCGGCAAGCGAAATGCTTATAACAATATTGGGGTTTACAGATTTTACATATTTAGTTACGGCATCAATATCTCCGTCAAAAAATAGATTTCCATTTTTATCAGGATTAGCAAAAGCAATATTTAAATGCGTCAGCTTACAAAATTCAATTGATGTTATTTTATCAAAGCTGTCGGTAGATAAGTACCCCACTACTCTTGCTTTTTTACTTTTTACTTCTTCCGGATTATTTTCTTTTTCACTGGTACAGCTGTACACAGAAAAAAGAGAACTCATGAAAAAAAGGATGCCTAATAAGGCTTTATTTTTTATCATAATTTTTAATTTAAACTTTAGTGTTCTTAATTTTAATTAGATTGAAATAATACCTTATCAGGCATAACTATATTTTAGGATTTTTTTAGTTTACATCCCACCAAACCTTACCAGTCCAATCATTTGTTCCTCCCATTCTTTGAACAGCTTCCATATAATTTTTTTCATTTTTCTGCATCTCATCGTTAGGATAATACAAACGAGTAGGCACAACACCTCCGGTTTGAGAATCTGAATTTGTTATAGGAAGTAAATGCGGATAACCTGTTCTTCTCCAGTTAGAATAAGCTTCTATACTGTTAAACAAATAAGTAATCCATAATTGTGTTCCAATTTGTTCTTTTTCTGTTCCAGCTGCTAAAGGTTTAGCATTTACATACGCATCAATACTTGTTTGACTTGCAGGAGCAGCGCCATAAACTTCTAATTGTTTAATTCCAGCCTCAACTCCTTTTTTATAAAAATCAGCTGCAGATCCTGCAACCCAGCCTCTGTAAGCGGCTTCTGCTAATAACAATTGTGATTCTGAATAACTTACATGTAAAAAAGGAGTAGTTCTTAATTTTAAATACGGCTGAATACCTGATGCAGCATTTGAACCACCTACAACTTCCCATCTAAAAACTCCCGGACGAACTCCTTCATATAATTCTTCTCCCGGACCAATAGGACCTCCATTAACACTTCCTGTTTTTGGAGTTGCAAGCATTTTCAGCCTAGGGTCACCATTATCTCTTAAATAATCAATTAAAAGAGAACTAAAATGATCTCCATGCTCGTCTGAAATAAACCCATATGATAATCCATTTCCTCTAAAATCTAATGTAGCAGGATTATCATTAAAAGGAAAATCTAAATGATGCATAAGACAATTGTCATCGTTGCTTTCGAAAACACCATTTTGAAAAGCTGCTTTTGCTTGTTTTTCAGCTTCAGCCGGGCTCACTTCTGAAATTCTCATCGCCAGACGCAAACGCATTGTATTGGCTAATTTTTTCCATTTTGAAATATCGCCATTATAAAACAAATCTCCTTTTACCGAGCCTCCGGAAGCATTTAACTGCGTAAAAGATTCATCTAAATCTTTGAAAAAAGAATTGTAAATATCCTGCTGTTTATCGTATTTAGGCGTTACAATACCTTGAGAAAAACCTAAACCAGCTTCAGAATAAGGAACATCTCCATAAATATCGGTTAGACGCTGTGCAACCATAACTTTCATAATCTTTGCTACAGCATTCATATTTGATGCAGCAGGATCATTACTTGTGTTTTTTATAATATCAACAACATTTTTTAATTCGTTTGCATACACGTTTCTCCATAATGCTGTTGCATATTCGTCTACTTTTTTAAATTTACTTCCGTATTCTGTTACTGCCCAAGAACCTGAATAATGCTGTACAAAACCACCAGAATATATTAAGTTCGTTCTATGTTGATAATATCCGTCTCCAGACATACATAATTGAGTAAATGTAAGCTGACCTGCAGGATTTGGAGCTAACGCAACCGGATCCTTTATCAGTTCGTCAAAATTTTCTGTACAGCTTACTACTGAAAAACCAGTTAATGCCGCTATTAGTATATGTTTAATTTTCATAATGTACTTTTTTAGAATGTAACCTTAATATTAAATCCATATGATCTTCTAAATGGCAATGAACCATACTCAAAACCTTGTCCGTTTCCTGAAGTGTACATTGACTCTGGATCAATATTTGGTAAATCTTTACTGAATGTCAATAGATTTCGCGCAAATGCTGAGATGTAAATTGAATTGATTTTTGCACCTTCAAAAACACTTTTTGGTATAGTGTATCCTAAACTTACTTCTCTTAATTTCACATAAGACGCATCGTAAATAAATGGTGCCGGAGTATTATCAAAAACATTAGTCCAATAAGCCTGAGGATCTACAGGTTTTTCATTTCTAACATAGTTTGGATTTTGTGCTGTTCCTGTATTAACAACTCCATTTGCTACATAACCTGCTGTTGGAACCCAATTTTGAACATTAAAGTTAGGGTCGCTCGCAGCAGCCTGCGCTCTTGCAGCATTATAAGCATCTCTTCCTTCTGTTGTTACATCAAGTAAACCTTTTGTAGCTGCAACAGAGTTTGTCATAGAATAAACATCCATACCAAACTTCATATCTAATAAAAACTGAAGGGTAATTCCTTTATAAGAAAATCTGTTTGTTAAACCGGCTGCCCAGTCTGGAACACCTTTTCCTAAAATAACTTTTGTATCTGTATATAAAGGAAGTCCGTTTGCACCTACAATCATTTCACCTGATTCTGTTCTTTGAAAATCTTTTCCAATAATAGTTCCGTACTGACCGCCAACCTGTGCCACAATTGCAGCTCCTGCCCAGCGAGCCTCAGAAATAGTATACGTATTGATATCTGGATGTAAAGACAAAATTGAGTTTTTGTTTTTAGAGAAGTTTAAATCAATTCCCCATTCAAAACTATTTGTTTTAATAGGAGTTCCAGATAAAAAGATCTCGATACCTTCGTTACGTAATTTTCCAGCATTTACAGAAAGAAACTCGTAACCTGATGTTGCAGAAGAAGCTAAATCAAGAGTTTGATCTGATGTATCTTCACGATAAACCGTAATATCTGCTCTTAATCTGTTTTTAAAGAAAGCGGTTTCTAGTCCAAACTCAGTTCCTGTTTTTGACTGATAAGTTAAATTAAGATTTGGTGCCGATGAATTTTTAATATTTACAACACTCTGCCCGTCATAAGATGAATAAGTTGTATAGTTTAATGAGTTTTTATAAGCTCCCGGAGCATTTGATACATTTGCCCAAGACGCTCTAAACTTACCATAAGAGAACGCATCGCTTTTTATATTAAATGCATCTGAGAATACAAAACCTAATGACGCTGCCGGATAAAAAGCATCTTTATTAATAACGCTGAACCAGTCATTTCTTCCTGTAAACTCTGCATACAAATACCCTTTATAATCTAATTTTGCAGAACCGTAAACAGAATTTGTTCTTGTTTTTGTTTCTGTAGGAGCGTTTATAGTATGAGTAGTAAAGTTACTGATATACTCTGTTCCAGGCTCGATAATATTAATTCCAGAACTTGAATTTTCCTGTCTTCTAAAATCTCTGCGGCTTGTACCTAAAATTCCGGAAAAAGTTAAATCGTTAGCTAGTTTAATATCGCTGATAGTAGCAATAATATCCGTATTCATTTCAGAAACCGTAATATCATTTAAACCAATATATCCTGTTTCTCTTCCCGGCCAGGTGCTTCCGGCTGCCATAAAATCTTTTGCACCAAAAACATACGTATCTAAACCAGTTCTAAAAGTCAGAGCAATCCAGTCTTTTAACTTATATGTTCCGGCCACGTTACCCATAAAACGGTTTTTCTTAGAAGTATTGTGGTTTGCTTCGGTAGTCATGTATGGATTTAACTGATAAATATTATTGTTCCATTTATAAATTTCACCAGTTTCTTCATTCTTGTAATTTTTCAGCCAGGCCTGATCTATATTTGGAGCCAATCCTGTTAATGAATAACCAACGTTGTTTGGAGAATCTCCTAGACCTGGTCTGTTTTCTGTATTTTCGACCATGTAATTTACATTGGCATCCAAAGTAAATTTATCTGATTTTAATGTCGCATTCAAGCTCGCATCGTTTCTCTCTAATCCAGAACCCGGCACAACATCATCATTTTTTAAATTATTGAATCCAAAGCGGACATAAGCATTTTCACTTCCTCCAGAAAGAGCAATACCATTAGTTGTTGTAAATCCTGTTTTAAAAAAGCCTTTAATATTATTATCAACTCTGGCATAAGGTTTCATTGAGCCGTCAAATATTTTAATCTCCTGTCCAACAGTTTCAGAGAATTTAGGTCCCCATGAACTTGTAGTGTATTGATAAATCTCCGAAGGTGCTTTTGACGGATCAGGCAGAATTCCGTGAGATCCGCTTCCGTATTCCGTTTGAAAATCATCATATTTAGCATATACCTTATCAAAACTAACGCCGCTGGTTAATTCGACCTGTAGTTTTCCTTTACTTCCTTTTTTAGTCGTAATTAAGATAACACCGTTTAACGCTCTGGAACCATATAAAGCTGATGCAGCTGCTCCTTTTAAAACTGTAAGACTTTCGATATTGTTTGGGTTAATACTCGAAATACCGTCTCCGTTATCTCTACCGTCAAACCATTTACTTGCCGCAGCACTATCGTTAGAAAGTCCGGTATTATCAATAGGCACACCATCTACAATATATAAAGGCTGGTTATTCTCTCCAATACTAGATATACCTCTAATAATAACTCTTGTACTTCCTCCTACTCCTGTTGCAGGTATCGAAACATCAACCCCAGCAACTCGGCCAGAAAGTGCTGTCGCCACATTTGTTGTAATTACTTTGCTCAATTGTTCTCCTTTAACATCCTGAACAGCATAGCCCAATTCTTTTTTCTGTCTCTTAATACCTAACGCTGTAACGACAACTTCATTTAAGTTTTGTGTATCCTGAGTCAGTACAACATTAATTGTTGGTGATGTACCAACAGTTACAGTTTTAGTTTTAATTCCTATATACGAAAATGCCAAAACATCCCCAGCAGATGCCTGTATCGTATACATACCGTCATAATCACTTTGACTTACCGTTTTTGTGCCTTGAATAATAATACTTACTCCCGGCAGCGGCAATCCATTTTGATCGCTTACCAAACCTTTGATTGTCTTTACTTGTGCAAGCGAAACCTGCGCAGTAAAAGCCATCATAAGGGCTAACATAATTTGTTTCATTTTTATCATGGTTTTGATTAGTTGTGCATAAAATTATTGTTAACGTACTGTTAAAAAAAATTATTTATACAAACAGCTAAATTTTTTAAACAAACAACATAAAACATTCAACATTATGTTGCACGAAATCGTTATCCTATTTAAATAAAATATTAATTAGCTTTTTTTGTAAAAAATTATTCAAAAGAATTGCGATTTAGCTTCTAATTATGTAAAGTTGCAGATTAATTACAAAGCCTTCCAATTAATAATAAAACGTTAATAAAAAAGTTGAACGAAATCCGAAAATTAAAATTCGATATAAAACTCAAAAATCATATTTGGTTTTGGGGAAGCTACTTTACTCTCAACTTTTTACGATGGGGTGCTTACTTTAATGATTATCCTTATTCGTTTAAATCAAACTTAATTGAGTTTTCGCTGCATATACCTTTAGTATATTTCAATCTTTTTATTTTAGTTCCAAAATACGTTCTAAAACAAAAATATATTACCTACACTGCAGCGTTAATCACAAGCTTATTTGGGATATATTTATTAAAAACAGTTTTAACCTATTACATTATATCCGAAAATATCTGGCCCGAAGCAAACCGGGAATATCATCCTTTCGACATTAATCATATTTTAGCGGTTTGTATAGGAGAATTGTATGTTTTAGCAATGGCATCTTCTGTTTATCTTACTTTAACATGGCTTAGAGAAAGAGAACGAAACCGTTCATTAAGAGAAAATCAGTTTAAAATCAAACTAAAATATCTCGAAAATCAAATTCAGCCACATTTCTTTTTCAACACATTAAATAATCTATATGCCTTATCTCTAGAATCTTCAGATAAAGTGCCGGATGTTATCATCAAACTTTCAAATTTGATGGAATATGTTTTATATGATGTAAAAGGAACCAAATTTGTTCCGCTTATTAAGGAAATTGATTATATCCAGAATTATATCGAAATTGAAAAGTTACGTTTTGAAAATGTAGAAGTTACAATCAATTTAGAATCAAATATAGAAGATGTAGTCGTACCGCCGTTAATCTTTATTTCTCTGGTCGAAAATGCCTTTAAACATGGCGGAATCAACAACAATAACTTAAAAATTAAGATCAATTGTAAAGTTACCAATAACAAAATGTTAGACTTTGAAATCTTAAATAATTTTGTAATTTCACAAAATCTTAAATCTAAAGGCGGCATTGGTTTAGTTAATACAAAGAAGAGACTAAAATTAATTTACAAAAATCATTTTAGCTTAAAAGACACAACAAAACTTAATTACTATATAATTCGTTTGCAAATACCTATTCAGAATGAAGATTAAATGTGTATTGATTGATGATGAACCTTTGGCGATAAAAGTCCTGCAAAATTACTTTAATAATTTTACAGATTTTGAAGTTATAGGAACATTTAATAACTCTTTAGAAGCGCTTGATTTTATAAACAGCACTTCTGTAGATGCTGTTTTCTTAGACATCAATATGCCAATGATGACTGGTTTTGAATTAATCAGTTTAATCGAAAACAAAACAAAAGTTATTATTACAACTGCTTTTAGAGAATTTGCTGCAGAAAGTTATGATCTTGATGTATTGGATTATTTAGTAAAACCTATTCCCCTGCCTAGATTTATAAAATGCATCAATAAAATTACAACCGAATACAATTTAAAAAACAATATTAAAATCGATACGACAAAAGGCGATTCGCATATTTTTATCAAAGTCGATAAAAAAATGATGAAAATTAATATTGAAGAAATCCTTTTTATCGAAGGAATGAAAGAATACATAAAAGTTGTAACACCTGATAAAACCTACATTACCCACAAATCTTTAACCTCATTATCCGAAGAACTGCCGGCTGATCGCTTCCTGCGCATCCATAAATCTTATGTAATTGCGCTCAATAAAGTAAAATCTATAGAAGGAAACCGCATCCAAATTCAGTCGTACACGATTCCTATTGGAAGAAATTACAGTAAAGACGTCAAAAATCGAATTCTCGAATAAAACTTTAACATTTCTAACTCTATATAAATTAACACATTGTTGAATAAATAAGGTAGTTGGTTTAAATTTAACATTATTTTCAATCAATAATTTTTTTTTGACTTACGTAACAAATATATTTACGGTCTTCAAAAAACAATTTATTAAAAATTAACCTTATTACAATTATGAGTTCAGAAAATGTTCAAACCAAATGGGGACAGTTTATCTCATTGATAATCGTCTTCTTCTTTTGGGGTTTTGTTGGTTCTGCCAATGACATCCTGATTCCAGTATTCAAAAAAGTATTTACTTTATCTCAAGTACAATCACAACTAGTTGCTTGGGCATTTTATGCTGCGTATTTTGTAGGTTCAATAATCTTCTTTTTAGTTTCTTTAAAATTAGATGTTCTGCAAAAATTCGGATACAAAAAAACACTTTCGGCTGGTTTAATACTTTCTGCTGTCGGGTCATTTTTATTCGTTCCGGCTGCAACAATGGAAAGTTTCCCTTTCTTTTTAACCGCTTTGTTTACTGTTGGTTTAGGTTTTTCAATTCAGCAAATTGTAGCAAATCCTTTAGCAATTAAAATGGGAAGTCCAAACACTGGAGCTCACCGTTTAACATTAGCAGGAGGTATCAACTCATTCGGAACAACTATTGGAGCTATCTTACTAGGTATAGCTTTATTTGGAATGGGAGATAACAAAAAAACAGCTCTTTCATTAGAAGATATTAAATTACCATTCATCATTCTTGGACTTGCGTTTATCGCAGTAGCAATTTTCATGAACTTCTCTAAAATTGAAGATCCTGAAAAAGAGGTTGAAGTTGTTAAAACAGCACACGAAAAATTCAATATTCTTGATTACCCGCAATTGTATTTAGGAATGTTAGGTATTTTTATTTACGTAGGAACTGAAGTAACAATCATTAGTAATTTACCTGCTTTATTACATACGCAAGAATTTGGAAACGTATTAGAAGATGCCGTAGCTCCATTTATTGCCCTTTACTGGGGAAGTTTAATGATTGGACGCTGGAATGGTGGTGTAAATGTTTTTGATACTTCAAAATTAGTAAATACTGCATTAAAATTCATCGTTCCTGCTATTGCATTTGGAGTAATCATTGGAGCTAATATTTTTGCTGCACACGATGTATCTTCATTCTATATCTACCCAATCTGGATTTTATTATTCATTGGAGTTAGTTTTATTGGAGGAAAAAATGCCGGAAAAACTTTAATGCTTTTCGGACTTTCCGGAATCACAATGATGGTTGCCGGATTAGTTTGGCCAGATCCTTCAATTGCTAAATTCTTCTTTATCTCAGGCGGATTATTCTTGTCTATTATGTGGCCTTCTATCTTCGATTTAGCGATCGCAGGTTTAGGAAAAAACACAGGAAAAGCATCTTCTTTCTTAATCATGATGATTTTAGGAGGTGGTGTTATTCCATTAATCCAGGGAAGTATCTGTGATTTTGATCTAACAAAACCAGAAGGAATCTTTGGAATTTCATGGACACATTTCTCTTATGTAGTACCACTTATTGGTTTTGCTTATTTAGGTTTCTACGGTTTCTACTGCCCTAAAATCTTGAAAAAACAAGGAATCAGCCACGTTGAAAGCGAAGGCGGAGGACACTAAAAGCTTAAAACATCTATATAAAAAAATCCAAATTCCCATAAACAGGAATTTGGATTTTTTTATTCTCAAAACAAAACCTTAGAACCTTTGTCTCTCTAAACCTTTGGCCCTTTTACTTAGCGTTAATAACATTACTCAGATTCTTTTTGAAAATCGCTTTATTCTGTGCCGAAATCGGGTAAACCACATCTTTATCTGCATGAACAATAACTTTGTCTATATTCGCTTTTAAAAGTGCTTCTGGATCTTTTATTTTTAAAGTGCAGGCTCCGTCAAAAAAACCGTCATCTTCGATAATCTTTCTGGCTTCTAAAACAGTACCATCACTTAAGACTGCAGAAATTGTCATTTCCTTATTTAAAGTTTTCGAATAAAAACCATCCATAACCAAAAGCAGTCTATAGGAGTTCTTCATTTCAGGTCCTTTAAACTCATATCTCGTTATATTATACCGAAGTCCTTTTGCCAGACTTTGAAACTTAACAGAACTATCCAATTCATAAGTTGCCACATCGCCGGCTTCATTCACAGAAGTAATCACCTTCGCTTGGGCATTAATAGAAAAACCAGCAGTAAAAAAACACAAAACAATCAATATTACTTTCATATTCAATTATTTAAGATTTAATATAAAAGTAAAAAAAATCGCCTTTTCTCGTTAGAAAAAAGGCGATTTTAATTTTATAACTATCTAAGGATTACTTATTTCCTTTTTCGAAATCAGCTACAAATTGAGCTAAACCAATATCAGTTAAAGGATGTTTCAACAATCCGTAAATTGCAGAAAGCGGTCCAGTCATAACATCAGCACCAATTTTAGCACAGTTTACAATATGCATTGTGTGACGTACAGAAGCAGCTAAAATTTGAGTTTCATAACCGTAGTTATCATACACTTCTCTAATTTCCTGAATCAGGTTTAAACCGTCAGTAGAAATATCATCTAAACGGCCTACAAACGGAGAAACATAAGTAGCTCCCGCTTTAGCAGCCAAAAGAGCCTGTCCAACAGAGAAAACAAGAGTTACGTTAGTTTTAATCCCTTTATCAGAAAAATATTTTGCAGCCATAACTCCTTCTTTAGTCATAGGCAGTTTTACAACGATTTGCTCATGTAATTCAGCAAGCTCCTCGCCTTCTTTAACCATACCTTCAAAGTCAAGAGCATTAACTTCAGCACTTACATCACCTTCTACAAGATTGCAAATATCAACATAATGCTTAAGGATGTTGTTTTTTCCGGTAATACCTTCTTTCGCCATTAACGACGGGTTAGTTGTTACACCATCTAAAACACCTAAAGCTTGTGCTTCTTTAATTTGAGCTAAATTAGCTGTATCAATAAAAAATTTCATAATCTATTATATTTAAATTGTGTTGATTTATTTTTTGGCGTGACCACAAGGGTCGGGCTTTCGGCTCTATCTTTTGTTCCGTTTCTCTTCACAAAAGGATAACGCCTCTATCCCTCACGCAAACTCAGCTGCAAAATTACAACTTAAAATTGCTTAGAAGAATTGTTTTTATTTAATTCTTTCAATTCATCCCTAATTTCTTCCAGAACTTTTAATGTTTCTTCTTTATAAACTTCAGAATTATTAATCTTATCACTCAAAGAACTTAAAATTCGGCGAAGCACAAACCAAATAACCAGAAAAACTATGACAGTAAAAATAGTAGGCAAAAATTCTGTAATCTTATCCATAATTCTATAACTTATAATGATTCATTAGCATTTTTTCGTAAACCTTATCCGGAAGCGCGCGTTTCAAAACAATTGAAAATTTCTGCATAAACACACCTACCTTGTAATGTACTTTTGGCTTTTCTTTTTGAATGATTTTATAAATCGCTTCGGCCATTTCATTCGGGTTGCTTCCTGCATCCACATGTTCGTTCATTGCTGCAAGCGTATCACCATATACTTTTTCGTAAGCAGAACCTTTTACAATAGGCGCGTGATAACGTCCGGAAGCAATATTAGTTGCAAAATCACCGGGAGCCACATTTGTAATTTCAATTCCAAACTGCTTTACTTCCATTCTCAAAGCCTCGGTAATCAATTCTAAAGCTCCTTTTGAAGCCGAATACACACTTCGGTAAGGAAGTCCCATATAAGCGGCAATAGAAGTAATATTAATAATTAAACCTGATTTTTGTTCGCGCATTTTTGGCAGAACAGCTTTCATAACTTCGATTGGACCAAAAAAATTCGTTTCAAAGTTGTTTTTAATTTCCTCCATCGGAATTTCTTCTAATGGTCCCGTGATTCCAACTCCTGCATTGTTGATTACAATATCCAGTCTGCCCGAAGTTTCGATAATCTTACTGACAGCCGATTTAATCGAATCAGCATTTCGAACGTCTAAAGCCACAAGAGGAAAAATAGAATTCAGGACTTTTTCAGGATTTCGGCTCGTTCCGTACACTATGAAACCTTTTTTATGCAAAAATTCACCAATAGATTTTCCAATCCCTGAAGATCCTCCGGTAATTAAAACAACTTTATTCATTTTTGGGTTATGAGTTATAAGTTATGAATTTTGAGTTTTTAGTTCAATGAAGAGAAATTTTTCAGCCTGACATTTAACTTCTAACTCAACGAAAGGTCCAAAAATAAAAAAATCCTCCCGAAGGAAGACTACTTTTATACAAATTCTAAAAAATAAAAAGTGGCAAGCGACCTACATCGCACCGCTCAACCGCGTACCCTTGCTATGTTCCCATCCTGGGGGAGTCTGCAGGAGCTGGTCGTGTAGGACTTGCCGGTGCAAATATACAATCTTTTTATATTTTTGCAAGAGCTTTGCTGCTATAAAAATATCATCGTATATTGGCTTATTCAAATTTTAAACTATGAAAAAATATAACTTCCTAGCTGTCATTTTATTAGGAATCACATTAATTGGATGCAAAGGCACAAAAAAAGGTGAAAATTCTTTATTTACTATTGATGATTCTGCTTTTCCTGCCCATTTTTTACCAAAAGAATCAGTTTCAATCGGAATTTTGAACCCAAATTCGAAAGAAATTGACAGCATAGTTTACTTCATTAACGACAAAAAAGCAGGAAGTAAAAAAGGAGCCGAAAAATTTAAATTTGATTTAAAAGATCAAAAACTAGGTTATCAATACTTAAAAGCAACTGCTTATTTTGGCGGAGACTCTTCTGATGCTACCAAAAGAATTGAAGTCGTTTCTGATATCGAACCTAAATTATTAAAGTATAAAGTAGTTAATACTTTCCCTCATGACACTACTGCGTTTACAGAAGGCTTAGAATTCCATGATGGCCTTTTATTTGAAAGTACTGGTCAAAAAGAAAACTCATATTTTAGATCTGTTGATTATAAAACAGGAAAAGTAATTAAGCAAGTTGACCTTCCTAAGGAATATTTTGGCGAAGGAATAACTTTTATAAATGATAAAATTTATCAGTTAAGCTGGCAGGAAAAAACCGGTTTTATCTATGATGCAAAAACTTTTAAACTAGAGAAAACTTTCAAATACGACAAAGATATTGAAGGCTGGGGAATGACACATGATGATAAATACATTTACCATTCAGACGGGACTGAGAAAATCTGGAAAATGGATCCAAATACTCAAAAATTAATTGATTATATAAATGTATATTCTGGTTCTTCAAAAATTAAATCTATTAATGAATTAGAATTAATTAACGGGAAGTTTTATGTAAACGTTTGGCAAAAAGATGCAATTGCTGTCGTAAATCCAACTTCTGGATCAGTAGAAGGAATATTAGACCTTTCAGGTTTACGTAAATTTGTTAAAGCAAAAAATGCAGAAGTTTTAAACGGAATAGCTTACAACCCACAAACCAAAACAATTTTTGTTACAGGGAAATATTGGGACAAATTGTTTGAAATAACAGTTTCGGAATAAAAATACAAAAGAATTAAAATACGAATTTCACAGATTTCACGGATTAGTTCGTGATAATTTGTGAAATTTGTGTTTTATAACACTATCTACAATGATTACATTAATAAAAAACATACAGGAACTACTCCAAATACGCGAGACTTCAATTTCTAAAGTTTCGGGAGCCGAAATGGCAGAGCTTCCTGCAATTAAAAATGCCTTTTTAGTAATAAAAGATGATCTTATTACTGATTTTGGCTCTATGGAAAACCTTCCTGAAATTAAAGCAGACAGCATTATCAATGCTTCCGGACGTGTTGTTCTTCCTGCCTGGTGCGACAGCCATACGCATATCGTGTATGCAGGTAACCGCGAACAGGAATTTGTAGACCGCATTAATGGATTTACTTATGAAGAAATTGCCAATCGTGGCGGCGGGATTTTAAATTCGGCTAAAAAATTAAATAAAACTTCTGAAGAAGAAATTTACGAACAATCAAAAATTCGTCTGGAAGAAGTCATGCATTTAGGAACCGGAGCTGTCGAAATAAAATCAGGTTACGGATTAACTGTTGAAGGCGAATTAAAAATGCTTCGTGTGATAAAAAAACTGGCAGAAAATTATCCAATTTCAATAAAAGCTACTTTTTTGGGCGCACACGCTTTTCCAACGCACTATAGAGAAAACAAAGCAGGTTATATCGATGAAATCATCACGAAAATGCTTCCTGAAATTGCACAAAACAAACTGGCAGATTATGTAGATATTTTCTGCGAAAGTGGTTACTTCTCAGTCGAAGAAACAGAAAAAATTATGGAGGCAGGAATTAATTTTGGTTTAAAACCAAAAATTCACGTTAATCAATTTAATTCTATCGGTGGTATTCAGTCTGGAGTTAAATTTAACGCACTTTCTGTAGATCATCTTGAAATAATGAACTCAGAAGATATTGAAGCTTTAAAGGGCACCGAAACGATGCCAGTTGCATTACCTTCTTGTTCTTATTTCTTAAGCATTCCGTACACACCTGCACGCGAAATGATTAAAGCAGGATTACCTTTGGCACTTGCAACCGATTTCAATCCTGGTTCTACTCCATCCGGAAACATGAATTTTGTTGTAGCTGCAGCTTGTATTAAAATGAAAATGACTCCAGAAGAAGCCATAAATGCGGCAACAATAAACGGCGCTTATGCAATGGGACTTTCAGAAACTCATGGAAGTATTACAAAAGGCAAAAAAGCCAATTTAATTATAACTAAACCTATTTCATCTTACTACCAAATTCCTTATGCTTTTGGAAGTAATTTAATTGAAGATGTTTTAATTAACGGTCAAATTATATAATAAAATTAATCCTTTTCAAAATTTAACCTACAGCCAAAAACTGTGGGTTATTTTTTTTATACTGCAATATTTTAAATCCTGCTAATACCAAAAGATTCACAAAGATTTAGTCCATAAAAAAAGGCCTGTGAAATCACAGACCTTTAATATCAAAGTGGTATTTTTACTTCTTTGGCACAATTATCTTAAACTAAAACTAGTTTTAGAAACTAATTCGTCATTATCAAAAACATTGATAAAATAAGTTCCTTTAGCGAAATCTTTTCCTGGAAGATCTTCAGTAACATTTACAGATTTGTTTTCATACTTTACAGTAGTTTTAAAGCTGTAAGTTAAAGAGTTATCTCCAAAACTTTCTGTTTTTTTCTCGCCCAAAACGTTGTTTTTTGCATCAATAACCTGAACATAATATGTTTTATCTCCAGATTTAGCAATTTGGTTTTCAGCAATAGTAAAACTTACTTTTAAGATATCAGCACGGCTTGCTTTATCTGTTTCAATTTGTTTTCCAGAGCTTTTCAATTTATAAGCAGAAGTTTTAGTGTTCAAAATTGATAATTTAGAACCTCTTTCAACTGTTTTTGCAAGCTCCTCATTTTGTCCTACAAGTACTTCGTTGTATTTTTTAGACTCTCCTAATACAGTAATTGTACTATCTCTCTGAACTGTTAAAACACCATTTTGTTTTTTCAATTCGTCGTTTTCAGCAACTAGAGTTTTCATTTTTCCCTGCATTGCCTGTACCTGAGCTCTGTATTTAGAAACATCACCTTTAGATTTATTCAAATCATCCATCAAAGCGACAACTTTATCTCTTTCCTGAATTAATTCGTCTGACATTGATGTGTTTTCAGCAATTGCAGCATCATAAGTTGCTTTCAATTCCTGTAAATCTTTCATTACAGACTCTTTTTCTGTCATTGTAGTTGTAAGTTCTGTCTTAACTACATCAGTATCAGAAGATAATTTAAAAATATACACTAAGCTACCAATCAGTAGGACTGCTAAAACCGCTATAATCGCTTTTAGACTTGAATTGTTGTTGTTCTTTGGGTTTTCCATATTTAATAATTTTCTTTAATAACAAATTTAAGAATTAATATATGTTAATAACGTAAGTTGTTACAATTATATTATTTTTGGAAAATAAATTTTTTTCATGGAGAAATTGATTCCTTTTACTGTCAATGATTTGGCAAAAGTCACAAATCATCGTAGTGGTGAAATAAAATTCGGAGAAAAAATGATTGTTTTGCCGAAAGATGCAGACAAAATCAAATTTTTACAAGAATCTGAGGCGAAGTATGTTCTTTTGGGAATTCCGGAAGACATTGGTGTACGTGCGAATTATGGAAGACCCGGAACAGCATCAGCGTGGGAAAACGCTATTAAAAGTATTGCAAATATTCAGCATAACCGCTTTTCAAAAGGCAGTCAGATTATAGTTTTAGGACAGCTTGATGTTTCTGCAGAAATGCGCGACGTCGAAAACTTAGATTTTAATGACATTGACGACCGCTCTAAACTAAGCCAGCTGGTAGAAAAAATCGACAAAGAAGTTTCGCATATTATATTTACTATAATGAAAGCCGGTAAAACTCCTATTATTATTGGAGGCGGACATAATAATGCTTACGGAAATATTAAAGGTTCGGCTTTAGCCAAAGGAAAACCAATAAATGCCGTAAATTTTGATGCGCATTCTGATTTTAGAATTCTGGAAGGACGCCACAGCGGCAATGGATTTTCGTATGCGTATGAAGAAGGTTTTCTAAAAAAATATTTCATTTTCGGACTTCACGAAAACTACACTTCAAAAAGCGTTTTAGATCTTATTAAAAAACTGGAAGACCGCGTGCGTTATAATACTTATGACAGCGTAAATATTCGTAAAGAAAAAGATTTTACCCGCGAAATGGCTCTTGCATTAGAGTTCATAAAAACAGATGCTTTTGGAATTGAGATTGATCTCGACGCTATTCCTAATATTGCCAGCAGTGCTATGACAATAAGCGGATTTTCGGTAGAAGAATTACGTCAGTTTATTTCGTTTTTCGGACAGCATAAAAATGCTGCGTATTTACATATCTGCGAAGGTGCTCCAGATTTAGCCGATTCTCCAAATAATAATTTAATTGGAAAATTAATTGGGTATTTAGTAACTGATTTTATTAAAGCAAATAACGAAAAAGAGAAATTAGCTTGAAGAACAGGCGGCTTAAAACCACACATTTTCCAAATAATACAAGATTCAAACAGTCGATTGACTGAATAAACCTATCTTTGCACAGAATTTAGTACTTAAAACTAAAATTCTTAATTACTAAGATATGTTATTCGAAGATTTATCACTCTCAAAAAGTATACAAAAAGCCGTATTTGAAGAAGGCTATTTAAATCCCACTCCTATTCAGGAAAAATCCATTCCAATTGTTTTAGCCGGAAGGGATTTAATTGGCTGTGCGCAGACAGGAACAGGAAAAACAGCAGCATTTGCGATTCCAATTATACATCAATTACACCGAATTGTAGGTTCATCAAAAAAAGCCAAACAAATTCGCGCGCTTATTGTAACGCCTACGCGTGAACTAGCGGTACAGATTGGACAGAGTTTTGACACCTATTCTAAATATACCAACTTAACGCAATTAACTATTTTTGGCGGTGTTTCTCAAAACCCTCAGGTTGATGCTTTAAAAAATGGTGTTGATGTTTTGGTGGCAACTCCGGGCCGATTATTAGATTTACACAAACAAGGTTTTCTTGATTTAAATCATCTGCACACATTGGTTTTAGATGAGGCAGATCAAATGCTGGATATGGGTTTTATAAACGATGTAAAAAAGATCGTAAAACTTACACCTAAAAACAGACAAACTTTATTATTCTCTGCAACAATGCCTCTTGCAATTCGCGAATTGGCAGAAATGTTTTTGCAGGATCCTGAAAAAGTTGAAGTTTCTCCGGTTTCATCAACTGCAGAAAATGTAGAGCAGCGTGTTTATTTTGTTGATAAAACAGAAAAAAGAAACCTGCTTTATCGTTTAATTAAGGAAGAAAATTTATCAAATGTATTGGTTTTTTCGAGAACCAAACATGGCGCAGATAATGTTGTAAAAGCGCTTCGCAAAAAAGATATCCCGGCAGAAGCCATTCACGGAGACAAATCGCAAAATGCGAGACAGCGTGTTCTGGATGCTTTTAAAAACAAAGAAGTGGGCGTTCTGGTTGCTACAGATATTGCAGCAAGAGGAATTGATATTGAGCAGCTGCCATATGTTATCAATTTTGATTTGCCAAACATTCCTGAAACTTATGTACATAGAATTGGCCGTACAGGACGTGCAGGAAACGGCGGTATTGCAATTTCTTTCTGTGGTAAAGATGAAGAGCCTTACTGGAAGGATATTAAGAAATTAATTAAAGTAGATGTGAAAATTATTACAGATCATCCTTATCCATGGCATTCAGGAAGTCCTGAAGCAGGAGAAAAACCTAAAAATTCAAACAGAAGCGGCGGTGCTCACAAATCGAGAAAATCAAGTGCTTCAAAACAAAACAAAAAACGCTGGTATTAACAACCAGCGTTTTTCGCTTCTATTATTAAGTAATTTATAATCTTAAATAATTTTACAGGCTCAAAAGGCTTTACAATAATATCATTCATTCCAGCTGAAAGAGCTTCATCTGTAATTTCGTCTTTATCAAAAGCTGTCAACGCAACTACAGGCGTTTTTACCCCTAACAGCCGAATGCGTTTTGTAGCTTCAAAACCGTTCATTAACGGCATATTAATATCCATTAAAATAAGATCAAATCTTTCTTTCTCTAATATTGTAAGCGCTCCAAAACCGTCATCAACGACTTTGCAGACAAAATTATTTTTTTCGATAATCTTTTTGGTAACCAGCTGGTTAATTAGATTATCTTCTACAATAAGAATTTTATAAATTTCGCTTGATGTTAAATCCACCTCTATATCTTCAATTATTTTTTTTGTTTTTTGAGGATCATGTTCAAACGGAATTACAAATGAAAATGCAGTTCCTGCACCTAAATCACTTTCCAGTGTAATTGTACTTCCAAAAAGCCCCAATAATCGTTTTACTATACTTAAGCCTAATCCCGTTCCCTGATAATCTTCATCTTTTCGTCCTACCTGAACGAATTTTTCGAATATTTTATTTTGATCTACAGCCGCAATTCCAACTCCGTTATCTCTTATCAAAAAATCCAGATAGTATAATTTCCCTTCTATCTTATGTAATTTCACGACAATATCAACTTCCCCGTTTTTTGTAAACTTTAGCGCATTGCTCACTAAATTCATTAAAATCTGACCCAGTCGAAGTTTATCACCAATCAAATACTCAGGAATATAATCGTCTATTTCAACATTAATTTTGTTATTATTTTTTTGGGATAGAAAAGAAAGTGAATTTTTGATCATTGTTATTTCATCCGAAATATTAAATGTCAAGCTTTCTAAAACTACTTTGTTTTCTTCAATTTTATTAATTTGAAGAATATCGTTAACTAAGGAAAGTAAATATCGTGCCGAAAATTTTAAAGCACTTAAATGCTGGCTCTGCGATAATTCTTTGTGTTCTTCAAGAAGCATATTTGTTATTCCTACTACACCATACAGCGGTGTACGCAATTCGTGGCTTATAGTCGAAATAAATTGGGTTTTGAGTAACGAGGCTTCTTCTGCAATTTCTTTTGCCTCTAAAAGCTCTAAATTGTGTTTTTTCTTAAATCCTATATTCTTAATCAGCGTTACAATTAAAAAAAGCAGGATTAGAGACGTGAGTATAAACAGGATTACAATAATTCTTGATTTTTTAAGACTTTGAGACTGGGATGTTTTCTCATTTTCAATTTTGTCAATCTGTCTTTTATATTCATCCAGCTCTAAATTGAATCCGGCAATTGATGCTTTTTTTAATTTTTCCTGATTATAAAGTTCCTCTGTAATTTCATTAAACTTTACAAGATGCTTATACGCTTCTTTATAATTTTTTACTTTGGTTAAGAATTTTGAATATTCTAAATGTGTATAAGACAAATCCGATTTTTCATCGCTGTTTTCTCCGGCGGCAATTGCTTTTAAAAAATAAGAATTAGCGGCTGTATTTTCGTTTTTGTAACTGGAATACATTCCGTTTAACATATAAACTACGATTTCTGTTGAAGCATCTCCGTACTTTTCGACATGATCGCCAACAAATTTTAAGTAGGGGTATCCAGCGTCAAATCTTCCAATATCAAAATAGGCCCAGGCAATATTAACATTGGTAAAATAAATCTGATCGCTGTTGTTTGTTTTTAAACTATAAGCAATTGATTTTTGATAATAATCTATCCCTTTATCAAATTGCTTTTTTTCAAAACAGTAAATATTTCCTATATTGTTGTTAAGACTGTATTTTAACGAATCGTTGTCTGTTTTATTTGCGTAGTATAAACCTTTATTGTAAAAGAAAAGGGCTTTATCAATTTCTGATAATTCGTTATAATTTCCGGCAATAACTTTGTATGCCTTTGCAATTAAATTATCATTTTTTGCTGCTGTGGCATAATTTAATGCTACACGTGAAGTAATGAGGGATCTTTCGAAATTGGAGTCTTTAAAGTCGTTCCAGGCCTCCTTAATTAATCTGTTTATCCGGGCTTCTGAAACCGGTTCAGATTGTGCTACGGCAAAATTGCTGAAACAATTCAGAAATAGCAGTGTAAATAAAAAAATCCGTATGTGGGGCATCAATCGGCTAATTTTATCAAATATACACTTAAAAATAAAAAAAAGCCGTATTTCCTATAAAAATACAGCTTTTCTTTTCGGTTATCTTATATTGTTTTTCTCTTAAAAAAACAATTAGTTTTCTATTACATTTTCGGCAGTATCATTGCCTTCCCACTGCCCTACAACCGAAGTTGCCAAAGCATTTCCTAAAACATTGGTTGCACTTCTAAACATATCGCAGAAATGGTCAATTGGCAAAATCAAAGCAATACCTTCAACCGGAATATCAAACATACCGCAGGTAGCCGCGACAACAACTAAACTTGCTCTTGGCACTCCCGCAATTCCTTTACTGGTAAGCATTAAAACCAACAGCATTGCCATTTGAGTTCCTAAATCTAAATGTACATTATAAAACTGTGCAATAAAAATACTTGCAAAAGTCATGTACATCATACTGCCGTCCAAATTGAAAGAATAGCCAAGCGGCAGCATAAAAGAAACGATTCTGTCTTTTACACCAAAACTTTCTAATTCTTCTGTCAATTTAGGAAAAACAGCTTCTGAACTTGTTGTACCAAAAGCAATTGCCAAAGGCCCAATGATTCGTCTTAAAAGCTCGACCATTCTTCTTCCCAAGAAAATAAAACCTACTGCAATTAACACAACCCATAAAGTTCCAATCCCTAATAAAAATGATCCGAAAAATTTGAAATACGTAATTAACAATTCTTCGGCATCACGAATAGCAAAAACCGCTGCAATGGCTCCAAAAACTCCAATTGGAGCGAAGTTCATTACATAATTTACCATTTTAAGAACAATGTGCGAGATTTTGTCTAAAGCTCCAATTACCGGTTTTACAGTGTTCCCTAAAGATGCAGCTGCTAATCCGAAGAAAATAGAAAATATTACAATTTGTAGAATTTCGTTGGTTGCCATTGCTTCAATAATACTTTTTGGAACAATATGCTCAACGAAGTTTTCAAATGATAAGTTTTGAGTTTTAGCGGTTACTTCAGATGCCGAAGCCATATCTACATGGCTTAATTTTAAACCTACTCCAGGCTCTAAAATATTTACATAGAATAACCCAATTAACAATGAGATAAAAGAAGCTGTAAAAAACCATCCAAGTGCTTTTCCTCCAATTCTTCCTACTGTTTTTATATCTCCCAGTTTTGCAATTCCCACAATTAAAGTGGTAAAAACCAAAGGAGAAATAATCATTTGCACTAAACGGATAAAAATAGTCGCAAGCATTTTAATTTTTGTGCTGAATGACTGCGCTGCTTCAGGTGAAATTGAGTTATGCAGAATAATTCCCAGCGTTGCGCCAAGAACCATTGCAATTAAAATCTGCCCTGTAAGTCCTGTTAAAAATGATTTTTTCTTAGTTTCTGTTACTTGCATTAATTTATTTTTTAATTATTAAAATATAAGACCCTCACTGTCTTACTTTTATTAATATGTTTTGTTGATTAAATAAAAATCTGCCAAAACAATCGCAGCCATCGCCTCAACGATTGGTACTGCACGAGGCACCACGCACGGATCATGACGTCCTTTTCCGGTCATTGGTGTAATATTACCTTTATTATCTAAAGAATCCTGAGTCTGCATAATAGTCGCAACAGGTTTAAAAGCAACTCTAAAATAAATATCCATTCCGTTGCTTATTCCGCCCTGAATTCCTCCTGAAAGATTTGTTTTTGTCGTTCCGTCCGGATTGTATAAATCGTTGTGTTCGCTTCCTTTCATTTCAGAACCAGAGAAACCGCTTCCGTATTCAAAACCTTTTACGGCATTGATAGAAAGCATTGCTTTTCCTAATTCAGCATGTAATTTATCAAAAACAGGCTCGCCTAAACCAACCGGAACATTTTGAATTACACATGAAACAACTCCTCCTACAGTATCTCCCTGTTTTCGGATATCACGAATATATTCTTCCATAATAGCTGCTGCTTTTTCATCAGGGCAGCGAACCGGATTACTTTCGATTTTAGAAAAATCTAAATCCTGGTAAGGTGTATCTAAATGAATAGGACCTACAGAAGAAACATAAGCATTAATTTTAATTTCAGGAAGCATTTGTTTTGCAATTGCTCCTGCTACTACTCTGCTGGCTGTTTCACGTGCAGAACTTCTTCCGCCTCCGCGATAATCACGAAAACCGTATTTTTGGTCATATACATAATCAGCATGACTTGGTCTGTAATTATCTTTTATATGAGAGTAATCATCTGATTTTTGGTTGGTGTTTGGAATAATAAAACCAATTGGAGTTCCTGTAGTTTTACCTTCAAATATTCCTGATAGAAACTGAACCGCGTCTGGTTCTTTTCTTTGTGTTACGATAGCCGATTGTCCTGGTTTTCTGCGGGACATTTCAACTTCAATCGCTTCGAAATCAAGTTCTATTCCTGATGGACATCCGTCTATAATACCGCCTAGAGCTTCACCATGAGATTCTCCAAATGTAGTAACTTTATATAGGGTGCCGTAGCTGTTTCCTGCCATTGTAAATTGTTTTGAGCAAATGTAAGTTTTATGAATTAAATTAAAAAATTAAAAATTGGTAATATTAATTAAAGATTAAACAGTTTAAAAATCACAATTTATTAAAATTGACCTCAAATTAGTAACCTTTTCATAAAATAAATCCAGCAAGATTTTCTTTCATTTGTGGAACTTCAAATTAAGAAAAATTGAAAAAACGAAATGTCGAATTGGTCATTATTTCTGATGTCCATTTAGGAACTTACGGAAGTCACGCCAAAGAGCTAAACAACTACTTATCAACTATTAAACCCAAAACCTTAGTCCTAAACGGAGATATTATTGATGCCTGGCAGTTTAGAAAATCTTATTTTCCAAAAGCCCATTTAAGAGTTATTCAACGCATCATTGGGATGGCTTCAAAAGGTACAAAAGTGTATTATATTACTGGAAATCACGATGAGATTCTTCGCAAATTCAGTGATATGAATATGGGTAATTTTTCTTTGGTCGATAAATTAGTTTTAGAATTAGACGACAAAAAGGCGTGGATTTTTCATGGAGATGTTTTTGATGCTTCTGTACAACATTCTAAATGGATCGCTAAACTTGGAGGGTTAGGTTATGACTACTTAATCCTTATGAACCGATTTGCAAACTGGTGTCTTGCAAAATTAGGACGCGAGCCGTATTCATTTTCTAAAAAAATAAAAGCCAGTGTAAAAAAAGCAGTTAAATTTATCTCAGATTTTGAAACTACTGCAACTGATTTGGCTATCGAAAAAAATTACGATTATGTTATCTGCGGTCATATTCACGAACCAAAAATACTTACCAAAGAAAACAAACACGGTTCTACTTTATATTTGAATTCTGGTGACTGGGTCGAAAATTTAACAGCTCTCGAATACCACAAAAAGCGCTGGAAATTATATTCGTACACACACAGTAATTTTACTGAAGAAGAAAATCTTTTTGAAATGGAAGATATTTTAACATCGCAGTTAATTTCAAATATTATTCTTAAAAAATAATACCAACCTGCATTATAAAGCACTGTAGGCGTTGTTTTTAACTTTTCGCCCTATCGAAATGCTGAAAAATGTGAATTATATAACAATTTCTAAAAATATTATACGTTCTTCATATACAAGGAAATCTAAATTTGAAAAAAATTAATTAACCATTTTATGAAGAAGATAATAGTATCTGCCATTATGCTTTTTGGATTTGCATTTACGGCACAATCACAAGAAATTTCAAAACACGCTCTAGGATTGCGTTTAGGAGACAACAACGGATTTGGAGGTGAAGTATCATACCAATTAGGACTAAACCAAAAAAACAGACTTGAATTTGATTTAGGCTGGAGAAACAGCAGCGATGTTGATGCCATTAAAGGTGTTGCTCTTTACCAATGGGTTTGGAACATCGACGGCGGATTTAACTGGTACGCTGGTGTTGGGGGTGGTATAGCCGCTTGGGATCATGATTATTACAACAATAACTTTAGATACAGCGACAGCGGAACTTATGTTTTTGCAGCTGGAGATATCGGTATAGAATATAGATTTAAGGAAGTGCCTATTACACTGTCATTAGATGCGAGACCTGAAATTGGTTCTGGATACTATGACGATGACAATTTTGGATTTGACGTTGGATTAGGAGTTAAATTCAGATTTTAATTAAAAATAAAAAATAATTGTAAGAAGAAACCTGTCGTTTAAAAGCGACAGGTTTTTTTTATATTTTAAAATAAAATGTATCAGACTGAGAGAAGTCCAAGCCCAATTATGCAACGATTACGTAACGATGGCTTCGACTTCGCTCAGCCTGACATTTAATATCCAACTCGTAACTAATCACTAATAACTATTTACTAGTCACTCTTCACTAGTCACTCTTCACTAGTCACTCTTCACTAATAACTTACTTAATAATAATTTCTTTTTTAGAATGCACTTTTACAACTGTGTAAGGGTAAGAGATCATCTGCATTACCATTGCATCCGGAGACGGCGCATTTTCTTTAACTGTAATGATAATATTTTTATCTGTTTCTTCAACTTTTTCAACACCGATAGAATAACCGCTGGTATTTTTTTCTCCCATGTTCAAAATAACATAGTTGGAATTATTAATATCAGCATCTTTCATTTTATGTGCCAAAAGCGGATCGTTTTGAAGCATTTTAATTTCATTAGGTTCTGTCAGGATTTCAAAAAATCTGATATTTCCGCCGCCGCTTGACTGTTCTGTTAAAACTTCATAAAGTGCCGTTGATGAAGCAGCAGTTTTTGATGCACCGCAGGAAACCAAAACAAAAATTACTAAAACCGAAATTACTTTTTTCATTACGTTCAAATTTTTAAATTATTGTTTCTATTCTTTATAATCGTCAATTGCTCTTTGATACAAAGCTTCATATTTTGGAAGAATGTTTTTAATATCAAAATTCTTCGCTACTTCTAAAGCATTTGCTTTAAACTTATTCAGCGTTTTATCATCTTTTAATATCTTAATAGCATTAGCCGCCATTTCGTCAACATTTCCAACATCACTCAAATATCCGGAAACACCATCAAAATTAACCTCAGGCAATCCTCCTGAATTACTCGAAATAACCGGAACACCGCAAGCCATAGCTTCTAAAGCCGCTAACCCGAAACTTTCTGTTTCTGATGGAAGTAAAAACAAATCGGTCATGCATAAAATCTTGTCGATTTCATTACTGTTACCAAAGAAAATTACTTTATCGTAAATTCCTAGTTCCATACACAAAACCTCTGCTTTTTCCTTTTCAGGACCATCGCCCACCATCATTAATTTAGCCGGCATTTCTTTCTGGATATTATAGAAAATCTTAATAATATCCGGAATGCGTTTTACTTTTCTAAAGTTACTGATATGTGTTACGATTCTTTCATTCTCCTTTGCCATTACATATCTGTGACAAGGCTCAGTTGGGTCTTTTCTAACTTTATCCAATTCAATAAAATTCGGGATTACCTTAATTTTATTTTTGATCTTGAATAATTTCAAAGTATCATCTTTCAAACTCTGTGAAACCGAAGTCACATAATCTGATTTATTGATACTGAAAGTTACCGCAGGTTTGTAAAACGGATGATTTCCTACCAGCGTAATATCAGTTCCGTGAAGTGTTGTAATCATTGGAAGATTAATTCCCTCATTCTTCAGCATTTGTTTTGCCATATATCCTGCATAAGCATGAGGAATTGCATAATGTACATGAAGAACTTCTATTTTATACAATTTCACCATGTCGACCAATTTGCTTGACAAAGCTAATTCATACGGCTGATAATGAAATAAAGGATATTCTGGAACGTTTACTTCGTGATAATGAACATTAGGATTTAAAAGTGCCAATCTTACCGGCTGGCTGTAAGTTATAAAGTGTATTTCGTGTCCGCGTCTGGCTAATTCGAGACCTAACTCAGTGGCTACTACACCACTACCGCCAAATGTTGGATAACAAACTATTGCTATTTTCATGTATTAAATTTAATTCTACGAAAATACTCAAAAATAGCGTTGAATGGGTTGTTTAAATTGTTAGATTTTCGACAAAATTAGATTAATTCCAGTTGATAAATTTTAAGAAGCGGCTAAACCCGACAGGTTTTAAAAACCTGTCGGGTTTAACGAACACGTATTCAAAACAAAAAGCACAGAACCTAAGTTTTGTGCCTTTTAAAAATAGTATAAATTTCTCTTAGAAAAATCTGCTGTGCCAGCTGTCAGCAGCAGGAACTTCCCAAGAGTCATTGAATTCTTCAATATTGTTAACCAAATTATTGAAAACAATAGTATTCTCAGAAACTGATTTATCTTTTACCATTTTCTTGAAATCAATTAATGGTTTGTGTGCGATATGTTCTCCCAGTTTAAAAGTAACATTCATTTTATCAAGCAGATCAACGTCGTACTTTTTCTCTAATCCCTGAATAAATTCTACTGAACTATCGATAGAACAACCTGTCGCAGCCTGCACTTCCTGATTAACAGCTAATATTATAAAACGATTGTATTTAAGCAAAAAAGAAGCTTCAAGATTGGTTCCGTGTGCGGCCCATTCTTCTACAAAAGCTTTTAAATCGGTTTCGATTTCAGAAAACTCTTCCTCAGAAAATTTTCTGTTCGATTGGTAAATCCAGACTCTTGATTCACCAGGTAAATTTTCAAAAGGTATATACATTTGAATTTTAGATTTTAGATTGTTGATTTTAGATTTCTTTTGAATTGTTTTGGGTTTCACGTTTCAAGTTTAAAAACTTAGCATCTTAAAACCTTAGCAATTCAAAATCTTTTATAAATCCTGTGCATTTGCAATTAATTCGGCAACGTCCATTACTTTTATCTCGCCTTCTTTATGCGCATGTTTAATACCATCTGTTAACATGGTGTTGCAAAATGGACAACCGGCTGCAATTATATCCGGTTTTACTTCTAAAGCATCTTCTGTACGCAGAACATTTACTTCTTTGTTTCCAGGTTCTGCATCTTTAAACATCTGCGCCCCGCCTGCACCACAGCATAATCCGTTTGCTTTAGAACGTTTCATTTCAACTAATTCAACGTCTAGTTTCTCAATTAAATCTCTAGGTGCTTCGTAAACTTTATTAGCTCTTCCTAAATAACAAGGATCGTGAAAAGTAATTTTCTTTCCTTTAAACTGTCCGCCTTCAACTTTAAGTCTTCCGTCATTTATTAATGATTTCAGGAATTCTGTATGATGAATAACTTCATAGTTTCCTCCTAATTCAGGATATTCATTTTTTAAGGTATTAAAACAATGCGGACAAGCGGTAACGATTTTTTTTGCTTCATAAGCATTTAAAACCTCAATATTCATCATGGCCTGCATTTGAAACAAAAATTCATTTCCGGCTCTTTTTGCAGGGTCTCCAGTACAGCTTTCTTCTGTACCCAAAACCGCAAAAGAAACATTGGTACGGTTTAAAATACGCACAAATGCTTTCGTAATTTTTTTTGCTCTATCATCAAAACTTCCTGCACAGCCTACCCAAAACAACACTTCTGGTTGTTTTCCTTCGGCCAGCATTTCTGCCATTGTTGGTACTACTAAACTTTCTGACATTTCTTTTTGTTTAATCGTTGATTTGTTCAATTGTTTAATCGGCAGTTTCTCGAATCCTAAGTACGATTAAACGAATTAACGATTAACCGATTAACCGATTAAACTATATCTTTTCTAGTTCTCGTTTTTCCAATTTAATCGGTCCTGCTGGCTGTACTGCCAAGGTGCTCCGTTATTTTCAATATTAGTCATCATAGCATTTAATGACATTGGCGCAGCACTCTGCTCCATCACTAAATAACGACGCATATCCATAATAATAGACAATGGACTAATATTTACCGGACATTCTTCTACACAGGCATTGCATGAAGTACAAGCCCATAGTTCTTCCGGAGTAATGTAATCGTTTAATAATGTTTTATTATCTGGAACAAAAACACCTTTATTGGCATCAATATTTTTTCCAACTTCCTGAAGACGGTCTCTTGTATCCATCATAATTTTACGCGGAGACAATTTTTTACCTGTTTGGTTTGCCGGACAAGATGACGTACAACGTCCGCATTCTGTACAAGTATATGCATTTAAAAGCTGCACCCAGTTTAAATCCTGAACGTCGCTTGCTCCAAATTTACTCGGCGCTGCATTTTCATCAACAGGAGCTGCAGCAAACGGATCAGCATTTGGATCCATCATTAATTTAACTTCTTTTGTAACTGAAGCTAAATTATCAAACTGTCCTTCTGGTTGTAAATTCGCAAAATAAGTATTTGGGAATGCTAACAGGATATGAAGGTGTTTTGAGAAGTATAAATAGTTCATAAAAATCAAAATACCAACTATATGAAGCCACCAAAATGTTTCAAATAATATTACAACCAATTCGTTTGACATTCCGTTAAAAATTGGAGCAATAAACTGGCTTATCGGGAAACTTCCTGCTTTATGAAAAACTCCTCCCGGAACGTTTTGCAAATGAAGATCTGAAGCGTTCATTAACAAAAACAAAATCATTAAAACGGTTTCAAAATACAAAATATAATTTGCATCGCTTTTTGGAAATCCTGTTAAATCAGAATGTATAAAACGTTTTAATCTGATGAAGTTTCTTCTAAGCCAAAAAACCGTAACGGCAAAAATTACAAGTATTGCCAATATTTCAAATGAAGCAATTAAAACATCATAGACTACGCCTAAATAAGGTGCAAAAATTCTATGAGTTCCAAATAACCCATCGATTATAATTTCGAGTAATTCGATATTAATAATTATGAAACCTACATATACAAAAATATGCAGTATTCCGGCAACAGGGCGTCTCACCATTCTTGACTGCCCAAGAGCAATCAATGCCATGTTTTTCCAACGAGCTTTAGGATTATCTTTTCGATCTACATCAACTCCCAGATTAATGTTTCGGATGATCTTTTTCACGCTCGCTGCAAAAAAGCCGAAACCTGCTATAAGAAGTATGGCAAATAAAATATTATCTAAATAACTCATTTACAATTATTTTTTATCAGTTGAGTTTGTATTTTCTGTTGGTGCTACGTAAGGTTTATTTTTCTTTCCGAAAAGAGAAACGTTTACGTAACGAGTTGGATAAAGTCTCACGTCTTGCAGCAGCAATTCAAGTTCTTTTGAAGTTTTTGCTAAATTATTGTACAAGGCATCATCGTTTAATAATTTTCCAGCTGTACCTTTTCCAGAGTTCAAGTTAGCCATTAAACCGTCAACTTTCGCCAATGTTTGGTTTAAATTACGAACTGTTTTCCCTAAATCAGCTTTGTTTAACGAGTCAGAAATTTTATTAAAGTTGTTTGATACTTTATTAAAGTTAGAAACCATTCCGTTAATCTGTCCTTTATTTGTATCAAGAATATTGTTTAAACTGCCAGAAGCTTTATGAAACTGTGCCATAGTCTGACTTAATTCAGCAATTGTTTTCTTTAGATTTTCTTGTGTATTTTTATCCAAAGTATTATTCAATCCTGTAACCAGAACATCAATATTTACAAGCATTTTATCCAGTTTTTGCTGAATTGGCTCAATTTTTCCTCCTAAAGATTCTGTTAATCCAAGTTCAACAGTAGAGGCTAATTTTTCCCCATCTTCTGCTAAATTTTTATCAGTAAAATTTGGAACAATTTTAATTTGTTTTCCAGCGATTAAACTTGGAGAATAAATTGTTGCTATACTTGTTTTTGAAATTGGAAAATCTGTTTTTAATTGAAGTTCTACTAATAATTTCCCTGTTACTTCATCGATTGTGATTTTATTCACTTTACCAATAGCAAGTCCGTTAAGTGTTACTGGTGCTGAAAGAGATAAATCTTCAACATTATCGTATTCAGCATATAAGATTGTATAATTAGTAAAAAGATCTTTGCCCTTTAAAAAGCTGTATCCCCAAATAAATAATAGTATTGATGCGATGACTAAAATAGCCGTTTTAATTTCTCTTGTTACTTTCAAAATTCTTAGTGTTTGTTACAAAATTAATATAAATATTCGAACTTGTGACGATTATTTGATCGCGTCCTGAATACTAATCTTTTCTCCGTCTTTGGTTGCAACTAAAAAGGAAGCGCCATACCCTTTACTTTTAGCCTCTTCCAGATATTTCTTTGCAGTTTCATAATCTGAAGTTTCCTGATAGAAGTACTTATATATATTGTTTTCAAATAACATAGTTACATTTTTTAGTCCTTTAAAGTTTTTTGGCTCCAATGGTGTTTTTTTAATACTTGCAATTAGCTGTACTTTAAAAAATGTTCCTTTTGGTGCATTTTTAGTTACTGCAGCCGGAGCAGTTGTTTTTGGTTTTGCGGGAGTAGTATCTCTTATGGGCCGACTATCGTCTGACTCACCCCCTGAACCAAAGTACTCTCTTTTATAACTCAGAATTGCTTCTGCAATAGCTTTTGCTATATCATCCTGACCTTCTTCAGAATTTAGAATATTACCTTCCGTTGGATTAGAGACAAATCCCGTTTCTACTAAAACTCTTGGCATGTATGCTTTGTGAAGTACCATGAAAGGTGCTTGTTTTACACCTCCCTGACGAAGTTTTTTACCTAATTTTTCAAAATTATCTTCGATTTTAGTTGCCAGAGAAATACTATTATCTAAATATTCTTCCTGCATCAACGTCATTCCAATCATAGATTCTGGCGAATTTGGGTCGAAACCTTCGTATTTTCGTTTATAATCTTTCTCTAAAGTAATTACAGAGTTCTCTTTTTTCGCTGCTTCAAGATTCGAGGCAACTTTACTCAAACCCATTACATAAGTTTCGGTTCCGTCTGCAGCTGTATTTTTGTTAGCGTTACAGTGAATAGAAACAAAAATATTTGAATTTGCTCTGTTGGCAATATTAGCTCTTTCAACCAAATCTACGAAAACATCTGTTTTACGCGTATAAATTACATTAACATTTGGATTAAGCTCTAAAATTTTCCCCACTTTTAAAACAATTGCTAAGGCAATATTTTTTTCAATCCGGCCGCTGTAAACAGCGCCAAAGTCATGATCTCCGTGTCCGGCATCAAGTGTTACTTTAAAAACATTTGATTGACTATAAGAGCAAAATGACAATATCGTTAGAAAAAAAGTAAAGATTACCTTAATTTTGTTTAAACCATTCATAAATCTAAAAGTTAATTTTAATAAAATGCAGCTGTTATAATTTTTACAATTGATTATTTTTGCCAAAAAATTATATGTAAGTTTGACATGTCAAAAAACAAGCCATAATTTTACAAAAATAGTATTTAAACCTTTGCATACAAACTTATTTAATATCGTTTTAATATCATTTTTCCTAACAATAGGATGTGGTAAATCATATTCGCAAGAGATAAAACCTAAAAAAAAATCTTTACCTGCTGTAAAACAAACAAATAAGCCGACTACTGCTGCTGCTGCAGCAACGCCCGCAGTTTCTACAGCAACTGTTGATACTATAAAGATAGATAGTATTAAGCCTAAAAAACAGTTTCTTGACGCTCCTACTAAATATAAAGCAAAAGATTATGCAAAGTACGACAAGAAAAACAAACTGCTTACTTTATATAATGAAGCCGAACTGTACTATAAAGATGTAGAGTTAAAATCTGGTATCATTATCTTAAATCTTGAAAAAGATGAAGTGTATGCCGGAAGAATAAAAGATTCTGCAGGGGTTTTGGTTCAGTATCCAAACTTTAAACAGGGCACAAATGAAGTACAGCCGGATTCTATCCGCTTTAATTTTAAAACTAAAAAAGCTTTAATTTATAATTCCAGAACAAAACAAGGTGAATTAAACATCAAGGCTTCTGTTACTAAAAAAGAAAATGATTCTGTATATTTCTTAAAAGGAGCACGTATTACAACTGCTCAGGATATTGATAATCCGGAATACTATTTTCAAACCAGCAGAATTAAATTTGTACCCGGTAAAAAAATCGTTGCCGGTTTAACCCAAATGGTAATTGCTGATGTTCCTACTCCACTTGCTTTACCTTACGGTTTTTTCCCTTTAAGTAAAGAAAAAAGCGTTTCAGGTATTATTATCCCAAGTTATAACGATTCAAATACAAGAGGATTTTCTCTTCAAAATGGAGGATATTACTTTGCATTGAGCGACAATTATGATTTAACTGTTTTAGGAGATTATTATACCAATGGCAGTTACGCCATGAGGTTTGAGTCTGCTTATGCAAAGAGGTACAAATATCGAGGAAATATTAACGTTCGTTTTGAAAACCTGATAAACAGCGAAAGAGGTTATCCTGATTATTCAAAGCAAAACATTTACAACATTCAGTGGTCGCACTCTAAAGATACTAAATCAAACCCTAATTCGACTTTTTCAGCTTCTGTAAATATGGGTAGTAGTAAATACTTTAAGCGATCTATAAATCAGGCTAATATTGGATCGAACTTAAATAACACTTTGAGTTCGTCTATTTCATACAATAAAACCTTTAATACTATTCCGGGATCGCGAATCTCTCTTTCTGCCACACACCAGCAAAATACGCAGACAGAAGAGATTTTAATGACGCTTCCTAACTTTCAGGGTAGCATTGACCGTATTTATCCTTTTGTGGGCGAAAACGGCGTTAAAAAAGGTTTCTTTAAAAACATCAACCTGCAGTATAACGTAACGGGTAAGAACAACTTTAAAACAACCGATTCATTATTTTTCAAACCGCAGATGTTTAGAGATGCTCAAATTGGTATGCAGCACAGTATTCCTATCAGCACCAACTTTAAAATTTTCAAATATTTTAGTGCCGGAGCATCTACAAATTATCAGGAAACATGGGTTACCAAAACGATTGATAAAAATTACGATGCCAGCAAAGGTGAAGTAGCCAATACAACTGTAAATGGTTTTGATGCATTTAGAACTTACAATTTCAGCACCAATTTAGGAACTACCATTTATGGTACTTTTAATTTTGGAACTGACAAAAAAATACAAGCTATCCGCCACGTCATGAGACCGAGTATTACTTACTCTTATACTCCAAGTTTTGAAAGGTATTACGATCATTATACTGTAGATGCTGCGGGAAGAATTTCAACAGATGAATATACCAGGTTCGAAAACGGTATTTATGGCGCTCCTGGTAAAGAAAACTCTAACATAGTAGGTTTCTCATTAAGCAACACTTTTGAAGCCAAAGTAAGAGACAGTGACAGTACGAAAACTGAACCTAAAAAAGTTATGCTGCTAAACAATTTAAACTTCAGCACGAGCTATAATTTTAATGCCAACGGAAAAGAAACTTTAGCCTGGCAGCCAATAATTGTAAGCGGTGGAACTCAGTTTTTTGAAAATAAAATGAATGTCAATTTTGGAGCTGTTTTAAATCCTTATGCTATTGACAATGCCGGAAATGTGATAAACATGTACAACATTGAAAATGGCGGAAGTTTATTTAGAATGACGAGTGCCAACATTACAATGAATTACTCGTTTTCGAACAAAGGAACCGGAAAGGAAAAGAACACCCAGAGTCAGCGAAATGGTGGTCGTAATGACGACTTATTTGGAACCAATACTGATTTAAATGACAGCCGAAACAGCCAGTTTGCAAACGATCCGGATCGTGAAGAAGATGTTATAACTGAATTTTTCAGTTCAAAACTGCCGTGGGACATGACAATGGCATATTCTCTTACCTACTCTAATGCAAACCGCGAGAATAAAATAACCGGAAACTCAATTATGATTTCTGCCAATATGGATATTACTCCTAAATGGAAAGGTGGGGTTTCTACTGGTTTTGACTTTGTTCAAAAGGGTGTTACTTTTACTCAGTTCCGTTTTGAAAGAGACTTATTAAGCTGGAGAATGGCTTTTAACTGGCAGCCTATGGGAACAAGTTCAAACTGGAACTTCTTCATAGGAATTAAATCTGGTATGCTTAGTGACATTAAGTGGAACAAACGAAGCACTATAAATCGATAATTCATCGACTTAAAATAATTTTATCATGAAAAAAATAATCTTTACAGAAAAGGCTCCGGCTCCTATCGGTCCTTATAATCAAGCCGTTTTATCAGGAAACACATTGTATGCTTCTGGCCAGATTGCAATTAATCCGGCTACAGGAGAATTAGTTACTGATACTATCAACAACGAAACGACTCAGGTAATGGAAAATATTGCAGCTATTCTTGAAGCTGCGAATATGACTTTTGAGAACGTAGTTAAAGCTACTATCTTTATTATGGATATGAACAATTTTGGTGCTATAAACACTATTTACGGTTCGTATTTTAACGAAAAAACCGCTCCAGCACGTGAAACGGTTCAAGTGGCATGTCTGCCAAAAAATGTAAATGTTGAGATTTCTATAATTGCTGTGCAATAGCATCTAATAATAATTGTGCCGTTGCTTCATTTGTTGCCAGCGGCACATTATGTACATCACAAACACGAATCAGCATATTAATATCTGCTTCATGAGGATGACTGGATAATGGATCTTTAAAAAAGAAAACCATTTGTGTAATTCCTTCTGCAACTCTTCCAGCAATCTGCGCATCACCTCCTAAAGGCCCTGAAAGCATTCTCTGCGTTTTAAATCCCGCTGCTTCGGCTTTTCCTCCAGTTGTTCCGGTACCAATAAGTCTGATTTTCTCATTATGAAGAACAGCTTCATTTTTAATCAAAAAATCAATCAAATCAGCCTTTTTACCGTCGTGTGCGATAATTGCAATTTCCATAAACCCAGAACTATTGATTAGCGACATGGTAAGCAATTAAACCGTCAATAGGTCTTCTTAATACATTTCCTAATTTAAGCTCGTATTTATCGAAAGTTTCCTGCAATTCATCTTTTAAATAAAAAGCAATAGAACCAACAAAATGTACAGGAACTTCTTTACAGTTGTCAAACTGTTTGATATAGTTTTTAACGAAAGATTTCATTCCTTTGAAAATAATTTTTCTGCAGAATTCAGTGTCTTTATGTTTAATTAAAAACTTAGCAAAAGTTGCTAAATAAGCATTTGGGTTTGGTTCTTTATATAATTTATTTTTAATAAAATCCGGATCAACGTCGTACTCTTTTTCAAGCTCAACTGCTAATTCTTTAGGCATTTTATTAAAATAGTATTTTCTAATTAGTTCTTTTCCAAAAACGTTTCCGCTGCAGTCATCCATTACGATATAACCTAATGATTGAACTTTTTGGTGCAATACTTTTCCATCAAAATAACTGCAGTTAGACCCAGTTCCCAAGATAGATACAATTGCTTCTTCTCCTTTTGGAGTTGTAGCATAAACAGCAGCATAAGTATCTTCCTGAACATCAACAATAGCGTTAGTAAAATACTCCTGAAAGATTTGTTTTAAAGCTTCTTTCATTCTGTCTGTTCCACAACCTGCTCCATAAAAGAACAAATGTGTTGCATTTTTTTTGTTTTGTAAAATATCGAAACGGTCGTTTAATCTTGAGATAATTTCCGGTCCGTCTAGAATTTCAGGATTTAATCCTAATGTTTGTGTGGTGAACAATACTTTTCCGTTATCATCAATTGCAATCCAATCTGCTTTAGTAGACCCACTATCAACTATTAATTTCATTTTATTTTTTGTTTTTGGTTTAGTTTTTCCTCAATAAGTGTAGTTTTTACATTAATTAAAGACGTAACAAAATAAGAAAATCCCGTTACTTTGATGATAACGGGATTTTGCAAAAATATATAATATTATTTTAAACCTGCGATATGCACAGACAAATCGATTAATTTGCTTGAGTATCCGTACTCATTGTCATACCAAGATACTAATTTGAAGAAAGTAGAATTTAATCCAATTCCTGCACCAGCATCAACGATTGAAGTTCTTTTATCAGAGATAAAGTCTTGAGAAACAACTGCATCTTCAGTATATCCTAAGATACCTTTCATTTCGTTTTCTGAAGCTTTTTTCAATACAGCTAAGATTTCTTCGTATGTAGTTTCTTTAGCAACTTTTACAGTTAAATCTACAACAGAAACGTCAGCAGTAGGTACACGGAAAGACATTCCAGTTAATTTTCCATTTAAAGATGGGATAACTTTTCCAACCGCTTTAGCAGCACCTGTTGAAGAAGGAATGATGTTGATTGCAGCTGCACGTCCACCTCTCCAGTCTTTTCTAGAAGGTCCGTCAGCAGTCATTTGAGTTGAAGTAGTTGCGTGAACAGTTGTCATTAAACCTTCAACGATTTCGAAATTATCGTGGATAACTTTAGCTAAAGGAGCTAAACAGTTTGTAGTACAAGAAGCGTTAGAAACAACTAAATCAGAAGCTTTTGCAGTTTCGTGGTTCACTCCCATTACAAACATTGGAGCATCAGCAGATGGAGCAGAAATGATAACTTTTTTAGCTCCTCCTTTTAAGTGCTCGCTTGCAGTTTCGATAGTTGTGAAGATACCAGTACATTCTGCTACTACATCAACATCAACTTCGTTCCATTTTAAGTCAGCAGGATTTCTTTCTGCAGTGATACGGATGTTTCTTCCGTTTACATACAATTTTCCTTCTTTAACTTCAACAGTTCCGTTGAAACGACCGTGAACTGAATCATATTTTAATAAGTAAGCTAAGTGATCTACGTCTAATAAATCGTTGATCGCTACAACTTCTACATTATCTCTATTGAAAGACTCTCTAAAAACGATTCTTCCGATACGTCCAAATCCGTTTATTCCTAATTTTACTTTTGACATTTTACTAAATTTTTGCTTTTGTTTTTATTATATTAATTCAAAGTCTAATTTCCTCACAATAAACTTCTTCTCTTTTAAACTTTTATCTTATATAATTATGTAGACATAATGTCTGACACTCTCAATAATTCTCTATCAATTTCAGATTTACCTTTAATTGCCTGCTCCAGCGGAGTTAAAACAACTTTATCTTCCTTAAGACCAACCATGTAGTTTGATTTTCCTTCAATTAAAGACTCTACTGCTTTTACACCAAGACGGCTTGCCAGAACACGGTCAAAACAAGATGGCGAACCACCACGCTGCATGTGTCCTAAAACAGATACTCTTACGTCGTATTCAGGTAAATTAGCCTCAACGTAATCTTTTAATTCGAATACATTTTTACCAATTTTATCACCTTCGGCAATAACTACTATACTTGATGATTTTCCTGAAGCTTTACTTTTTTGAAGAGAGTCTAACAATCTGTCAAGACCTAAATCTTCTTCAGGAATAAGGATTTCTTCTGCACCGGCTCCAATTCCGGCATTAAGTGCGATGTGACCTGCATCTCTACCCATAACCTCTACAAAGAATAAACGGTTATGTGAACTTGCAGTATCTCTAATTTTATCTATACAGTCAACAACAGTATTTAAAGCAGTGTCATAACCTAAAGTAAAGCTTGTACCATAAATATCATTATCAATTGTACCTGGAATTCCCATTACAGGAAAATCATATTCTGAGTTAAAAATTAAACCCCCGGTAAAACTTCCGTCTCCGCCAATAACAACTAAAGCATCGATTCCGGCTTTAAGAAGATTTTCGTGAGCTTTTTTACGGCCTTCCGGGGTTCTAAAGTCTACAGAGCGAGCCGATTTAAGGATCGTTCCTCCTTTATTTACAATATTATTAACGCTTCGAGGGCCCATTTCTTTAAAATCACCTTCGATCATTCCTTGATACCCTCTATAAATTCCTATGCATTCTATATTATGATAAGCACATGTTCGAACAACTGATCGTATTGCAGCATTCATTCCCGGTGAGTCTCCTCCTGAGGTAAGAACACCTACTTTTTTTATTGTTTTTGACATTATTTAAGTATTAAAGTTGTAAATTTAGCAAACATTCAGCACTTCTGCGGTTATATTTATTATAATTTAATAAAATCTGTTAAATTCAAACGTTTTCGTTAATAAGTTTTTTGATACCAAAAATTTCATTTAAAATAATAAATAGGGCATTTTTTAATTAATTCTTTAAAATTAACAATACCCAAAAGAAGTGTTATAAAAATCTCACTTAGAGCTTTTTAGAAAAAACTTACAAAAACTATAAATTTAAGCATAAAAAAACCATTCGTTGTTTCGAATGGTTTTTTTATACTCTTTTTAACAAATTATCTAGAAATCATTGTCAGGAATTAAGCCTTCATTATTGTTTTGCGGTTTTGGCTTTTTCTCTTCTTCTTTTTCAGGTTTCTTTTTGTCTTTTTCTGCCTCTTTAGCGCTTTTAAAATTCAAATAATCCGGATTTAGATTTGAATCCTGAAAGTCATCTGATTTTTTAATCGCTTTCTCGAGTTTATGGCTTTTAAACAATTTATTCACCAATTCACTGAAAGTATCAAAATCTACTTCATAAGAAATACCAACTCCCTGCGTATAACCAATTCCTTGTCCTATATAATTAATATCATTTTCTTTATTGAATAATCGAAGGTTCATTGATCCGTCTTCGTTTACACGGTATAAGATTTCAATATCGCCTACAATAGCAGATTCGTTTACTCCTCCTACCGGAACCCCTACTTTACCATTAATAGAAATTCTTTCGTTAATCTGCGATGAAATATTGGCTACAAACTGCCCGTCAGCTTCCTGACCTAATCTTCTGTCAGCAGAAATGAAATTCAGGTCAATATTAATAAGGTCGTTATCTGATTTGATAATTCCTCCTAATAAACTTGCAGCAGTTTCTGCAAATGTTCCTGACAAATCGCTTTGGTTAAATCCGTCCTGACTCATAAATGAACCTGTAGATAATAAATACAAAGCCTGCGTTTGACGAACGTCTTTATCATCTAACTTATATTGTATTTCAGATTTCAATACATTACTTACCGATGGAAACTGAATATCGAAATTAGGTTCAGGACTCGTTAAATCTCCTCTTAAACCAATTACAACTTCTACAGGTACTTTTTTATTGAAAGAAGAATTATCCAGCAATACGGCAGGATTTGCCGATGTTTTGTAAACGGCTTCTAAATTCAGCTGTGCTTTCATCGGGTTTCCTTCCCAAATAATAGAACCACCTTTTTTAACTGCGAATTTTTTATCGATTAAACCTCCGTATTTAAAGTTATAAGTTCCTTCGTATGCCTGGAAATCCCCCCACATATTAAATTTACCCAGTGTATTAATCTTAAATAACAGCGATCCGTATCCTTTTCCTTTCATACCGTGACCGGAATTTCTGTCAAGGATAACTTCTACTTCGGCATCCGGCGTAATGTCAAAATCAAATTCCAGCTCCAGACCATTGTAGTTTCTGGTTCTTTCGACAATTCCTTTTTGCAGATTGTATTTTTCTTTTGGTGTTACAAAATGTATCCAGCTGCTTTCTCCTACACTTTGTACATTATTTATAGGAATCTTGACTTCGGTCCCTTTTTCAGATTTTGCATCAACCTTAATAAATAAACTTTCTGTTGGTCCTTTTATACTTGCAGTTCCGTTTATGAAGGCTGTACCAAAATAAGCCGCATCTTCACTATCTTTTGTATCAAGTGCTAATAAACGTTTAGAAGTTATGGTTAAATCTAATTTCCAGTCGCCAAAATTATGATGCTCGATTGTTCCGTTCAGCAGTCCTTTTGTTTTATATTTAGTATCTGTTAACTGATTATTTCTAAACAAAAATTTCTCATCTGTTAAATCGATGACCGTTCTGTCGCTCAATTCGTAATCCGTATTTAGGTACGGAATTGTCATTCCGGCTTTTTCTACATATAAACGTCCGTTGATTTCAGGTTTTTTCAAATTACCCACAACTGCTGCATTTCCTGAAACAGAACCTCTAATATTCGATAAAACATCTCCTCCTATAGTTCCTAAAGTCGCAAGATTAAATCCTTCGAGTTTAAGATTCAAGTCCATAAAAGTTTCCTTATTCTCAATATTAAAAGTACCATTTGCCCTAAACGATTCTGCAAAACCGTTTACGATAGAAGAATTTACGGTAAATTTTCTAAAAGTCTGATCTCCCGAAATATCAAAATTCAGGGTGCCTAAATCAACTTTATTCATATTAAGATGATCGACGACAATACTGGCTGTCGGCTGATAAACATCTTTATTCTGCTTATAATTTATGTTTCCGTTTAGGTTTCCGTTAAAAACAAACTTCGAATTTGAAGGCGTAATTTTATTTATGTCTACATCTTCAAAATTGAGGACAATATCCTTATAATCTTTTCCTTTAATTATCCCGTTTAAATCAATTTTCTGGTTTTCGTGAGATAAAACTATATTGTCAATGGTAAAGTTTTTAAAATACTGATCAAAAACGATCTGATTATCCTTTGCGGCGTCTTCATTTAAATACCATAAATAGTCTTTAAACTTCATTTCAGATTTCTTAATTCCAACAATATTATTTTTCTTTTTGTCGATGGTGTGATATAAATCGAGATTAAAATAATCCTGTCCTTTATCACCACCTTTAAACTCAGAACGAACAAATAAAGTATCTTTTGATGTTACGTTAATTAAATTGAAATCGCGGATTTTATAATAAGGTGTTTTAATACTATCGAGCTCAACGAAAGCATTGTAAAGCGGGTTTTTATTATCTATGCTGATTCTGATATTATCAAAAGTATTTTTGGCCGCAGTAATTTGTTTGGATCTGAAACCAAATTTAAATTCCTGCAGGTCTGCATCAATTTTACCGCGGACCACTGTACTGGAATCAATTTTTAAATCCGGATACAGCATTTCTACTACCTTATTATATACATGGAAATTAAAACGCAGGAATTGTCCTTTTTTAACTTTATAAGGTTTATAGTTGGTATACAAACTTCCCACAGAATTCATAACCAGTTTATCCAGCTGTGCAAATTGAAATTTACCCACAATTCTTCCTTCAACAATATCTGCTGAATTAATTGTTATGGTTCTAAGTCTTTCAGCATCAAAATTGGAACTTATTGTTACGTCATCAAAAACATAAGTCGCCTGTGGATTTTGATATTCTGCATCTTTAATAATAATATTTCCCTGAAGATTTTCGATAGAATTTCCGCTTACCTGAACTACTGCATCACCTTTAAAATGAGAAATCGAATCGTTTACGAACCTCAATTTTTGTAAATCTGAATTTTCTACATTTATATGAAAATCATAACGGCTTTCACGTTTACTTAAATCTACTAATCCGTCAAAAGTCAAATTCAAATTCGGATCATTAATTGAAACCTGACCTTTATAATAAGGAAGCTTGAAATTTCCGTTTACAACAATATTACTATATCTGTATTTATTGTAGTCTAATTTATTGATATCACCTTTAACAATTGTATTCAAATATTTTTCGGTAAAACCAACACCGTCAACATCTAAATTTAAAGTCGTTCGGCCAACGTCTTTTCGGCCTAATAAAGCGCCAATATTAAAATTATCCAAAACAATATTACCGGAATAAGAAGCTTTATCGATAAAATCCATATTATTCATATGAAGATTGACCTTACCGTTTCCTAAATCAGTAGCCATTTTAAAATCGGTTTCTAAAGCTGTTGTTGAGACTTTTGCTTTCCCGGTGATATTAAACTTACCTATTCTTTTCAGCTCTTTTGGAAGGCTTTTGCCTAAAATACCCGGAAGTATAAAAACCAGATTATCATAGCTGGCAATTAATTTATCAAACTTTCCATCCATCGAGAACTTTTGTTCTTTTGTACCCAAAAGATTTTTAAAGTTGATATTTCCAAAGATTTTGGAACCATTTGCATCGCTCAGCCTTAAATGATTAAGGTTCAAATCATTTAAAGGTCCTTTAATCTTGGTTTTAACTTTAAAATGCTGGTTTTTACCCAGTCCGTCATAAAAATAACGAATATCGTTTGAAGCTATAGAAGACGAATCTAATGCTACATCAAAACGAACTTTATCTGTAAAATCAAGAAAATCTTTAACCTTATAATTTAAAATTGCTTTTCCATAAATCCACGATCTCTTGGTTTTTATGGCAAGGTTTTCTACTTTAATCTGTTTTTTGGTATAACTGAATTTTCCGGCAAAATTAGAAACATACAAACCTCTGTGATCTAAAAATGAAAATCTGTGAATGTTTGTATTTACATCTGAACCATACAATTTAAAATCGCTGATATAGGCATTCAGCTTTGTAAAATCCAGGAATTTTGGTGTGTGCTTATTTTCATCAACAACAGAAAAATTTCCGTTGGTAATGTATGCGTTTCTGGCTGTTAGAAGGAAATGTTTAGTCGATTTTGTTTTTACCTGTTTTTCAGTTTCAAACAGTTTTATAAACTTATTGATATTGTTTTCGTCTTCGCCTTTATAGGTTTTAAGATTAAAAATTAAACCTGTTAAACGAATATCTCCAAAAATTAAGTCTCCATCGATTGCTCTTTTAATACTTAAAATATCAGTATTTATAAGGTCAGAATAGATTAAAGTTTTTTTATGATGGTCTAAAATAAGCACTTTCTTTAGTTTTACGCCGCCAAAAATATTTATTGCCGCTTTATCAATACTAATGTTGGTTTTAAAATCTTTATTAAGAGTTTCGGTAATATATTTAGCAATTTTTGTCTGTACGACAGGCAGAGACAGAGTGATAGCAAGTATCAGCAAAAGTAAAATTAAGCCAATCAGGGTTCTGGATACTATTTTCTTTACTCTTTTGATAACGCTATTATTATTGTTTTTGTATTAATTTAATTTGAACAGACAAAGGACGGCTGTTTTGATAAAAATTCTTTAATTTTGGCATCTGCTTCAATCAAAGAAATTTCAAAATTTGATTTGTCAAATATAATCCAAAATTCGTGCCTTTATATGCAAAATTCAGAGGTTTTTATTCTTGCCATCGAAAGTTCATGCGACGATACTGCTGCCGCGGTTTTAAATAACGACAAAGTACTCTCAAATGTTGTGGCCAATCAGTTAATTCACAATCAATATGGCGGTGTAGTTCCTGAATTAGCTTCGAGAGCACACCAGCAAAACATAGTTCCTGTAATCGATGCTGCACTTCGCAAAGCAAATGTACAAAAAGAACAGCTATCTGCCATTGCCTTTACACAAGGTCCCGGATTAATGGGATCACTTTTGGTAGGAAGTTCGTTTGGTAAATCGTTATCATTAGCATTAAATATTCCGTTAATCGCTGTAAATCACATGCATGCCCATATTTTAGCGCATTTTATTGACGAAGAAGGATACGATAAACCAGAATTTCCTTTTTTAGCTTTAACAATTAGCGGCGGACATACGCAGATTGTAAAAGTGAACAGTTTTTTTGACATGGAAATTATTGGAGAAACTACAGATGACGCGGTTGGAGAAGCTTTTGATAAAAGTGCAAAAATATTAGGACTTCCTTATCCGGGCGGGCCTTTAATTGATAAATATGCCAAAGAAGGAAATCCAAAAGCTTTTACTTTTACGAAACCAAAAGTTCCGGGATTAGATTTTAGTTTTTCTGGGCTAAAAACGGCTATTTTATATTTCATTCAAAAGAATAAACAAGAAAATCCAAATTTCATCGAAGAAAACCTAAACGATATCTGCGCTTCAATTCAGCATACGATTATCGAAATTTTGATGGATAAATTAAAACTGGCTGTAAAAGAAACCGGAATTAAACAAATCGCTATTGGAGGCGGGGTTTCTGCAAATTCAGGAATCAGGACTACTTTAAAAGAAAGTGAAGCCAAATACGGCTGGAAAACTTTTATTCCAAAATTTGAATACACTACAGATAATGCCGCAATGATAGGAATTGTAGGCTACCAAAAATATTTATCAAAACGTTTTGAAGATTCTTCAGTAGTTTCTAAAGCGCGAATTCAGTTTTAATTATGCAGTTATTTTACAATCCGGATATAGACGAAACAACCGAGAGTTTTTCTTTTGATAAAGAAGAAAGCAAACACATTATAAAAGTTTTACGCAAGAAAGATTCAGATATTCTTCACGTTACAAATGGTCAGGGATTATTGTTTGAAACCGAAATTACTCTGGCATCTGATAACAAATGCATTGTGAGCGTTCTTTCTATAAAAAAATCTCCAGAACCAAAATTTCGTCTGCACCTGGCTGTTGCGCCAACTAAAATGAATGACCGTTTTGAGTGGTTTTTAGAAAAAGCGACAGAAATAGGCATTCAGGAAATTACGCCAATTATCTGCGATCGTTCTGAAAGAAAAGTGATTAATTTAGAGCGTTTTGAAAAAATAGTTTTATCGGCAATGAAACAATCTAATGAAATGTTTCTTCCAAAATTAAACGATGCTGTTTCGTTTAAAGAATTTATCAAGCAAAAAAATCAAGGCTTGCAGTTTATTGCGCATTGCGAAGAAACCGATAAAAAATCTTTGAAAGAATCTTTAAAATCAAACGAAAACGTAACCTTATTAATTGGTCCCGAAGGTGATTTTTCTGAAAAAGAAATTGCATTGGCTCTTGAAAACAACTATAAACCGGTAACATTAGGAAATACTCGTCTGCGTACAGAAACTGCCGCAGTTGTGGCCTGCCATAGTGTTGTATTTTTTAATGAAGTTTAAATAAATTCCGAGGGTTTTGTGAAAAACAAAACGAGTAGACAAATTACAATTCTATGAAAAAAATATTTTATTTGCTTTTACTTTTTTCAATCACTTCTTTTTCACAAGAAATTGCATTATTAAAATACAGCGGCGGAGGCGATTGGTATGCAAATCCAACTTCACTGCCGAACTTAATTCGTTTTTGCAATTCGACTATCAATACCAGAATAAAAGCTAAACCTTCAACTGTAGAGCCAGGCAATCCTGATTTGCTTTCGTATCCGTTTGTACACATGACGGGACACGGAAATGTAGTTTTCAGCGATTCTGATATTTCGAATTTGAGAAATTATCTAAACGGAGGCGGTTTTCTTCATATTGATGATAATTACGGAATGGATCAATACATTCGAAAAGAAATCAAAAAAATATTTCCAAATAATAATCTGGTCGAAATTCCTGCCAGTCACCCTATTTTTCAAAAACCTTTTCCTTTTCCTAACGGATTACCTAAAATTCATGAGCACGACGGAACCCGCCCGCAGGCTTTTGGAATTTTTGTAGAAAACAAACTGGTTTTGCTATACACGTATGAATGTGACTTAGGCGATGGCTGGGAAGATGCCGAAGTACACAACGATCCGGCAAATGTTCGCGATAAAGCCTTAAAAATGGGCGCTAATATTATTAACTATATTTTCACTAATTAGCGACTAGTTAAAGTGATTAGTAACTAGTAATTCATCAAATTAAAAAGAAAAATTATTTAGATTCTGAGTCACCACTATTTACTATTTACTATTTACTAATTACTTTTCACTAATTACTTTTCACTAAAAAAATGCAGCTGACTCACGAAGAAAATCAATTTGAGAGAAAAACATTTCCAATAACTTTGGTTTGCGATCATATTTATTTTCAGCAGAATATTGGTTCGCTTTTTAGAATTTCAGAAGCTTTTGGTGTAGAAAATATTATATTTTTAGGAAAAGACATTCCGCTTACGCCAAGAAAAATCAACAAGACTTCACGCAGTACGCATCTTCATGTACCGCATCAAATTATTGAAGAAACGGCAGAATTAACTGCTTATCTTCAAGAAAACAACTTCGAAATTATTGCTTTAGAAATTACAAGCAACAGTAAACCCCTAAAAGAAGTTCTAATTCCAAAGGATAAAAAAACGGCACTTTTGATAGGAAGTGAAATTGCCGGAATTTCAGAAGAACTACTAAAAATTTCACATCAAATCGTTCACATTAATATGTTTGGAAAAAATTCAAGCATGAATGTAGTCCAAGCTGCCAGCATTGCTTTGTATGAGATTACTTCTTTGTAATTTTTTGTTAAATTTAATAGAATAATTGGTTCGATTTTCGAATAGTTATGTAAAGAAACTTTCAAAACCCCGACAAAAAGCAAATAACAACGTTAAAATGCATTCAAAAAATTAATAAGTAAGAAAAAACATCTTAAAAATATTTTTAACTTTTTTGTAAGAACTAGATTATACAAGGGATTGTAAAATTCTCACAAATAAATCTGTATAAAAATTTGGCTACAAATAGTATTTGTTATAAAATTGCGATCTGGTTAACCAAAACTATTATTTTATAACAAAAACCCCTAGAATTTATGAAAAAAGTTATTATTACCGCAATTACAGCATTAGTGCTGTTTTCATGTCAAAATGATCAGGCTGAAGGAACAAATTCTGAAGCAGCTGCACAACCAACTCTTCGTACTTGCGCAAGTCAGGATGTTTTAGAAGCTCAATTAAAAGCTGATCCAACATTAGCAATCAGAATGAACGAAATTGAAGCTTACACAAACAAAGCTTTACTTACAGGTAAACTTGTAAATGGAAAAATTGAAATTCCTGTTGTAGTAAATGTTCTATACAGAACAACAGCAGAAAATATTTCAGCTGCACAGATTCAATCTCAAATTGACGTGTTAAACAAAGATTTTAATGCATTAAACTCAGACTACAATAGTGTTCCTGCATTATTTGCTGGTGTAAAAGCAAACGTTGGAATTACATTTGTATTAGATCAAATTATCAGAAAATCAACAACAAAAACCTCTTGGGGAACAAATGATGCCATGAAAAAAACGGCTCAGGGCGGTTTAGCTCCAACTTCTCCAACAACAAAACTTAACTTATGGTCTTGCACAATTGGAGGCGGAATTTTAGGTTATGCACAATTTCCTGGTGGAGCTTCTTCTACAGATGGAGTTGTAATTGATCCAAAATATTTCGGATTATCAGGTGCTGCAAATGCTCCATATAACTTAGGAAGAACTGGTACTCACGAAGTGGGACACTGGTTGAATTTACGTCACATTTGGGGAGATGCAACTTGCGGAAGCGATTTAGTTGCTGATACTCCAACTCATAATGCAGCAAACTATGGTGTACCTGCATATCCACACTACAGTACGTGTTCTGGAACTCCTGTAGAAATGACAATGAACTACATGGATTATACGGATGATGCTGGAATGTACATGTTCTCTAACGGACAAAAAAATAGAATTGCAGCTATTTTTACAAGCGGAGGTGCAAGAAATTCTTTTGCACAACCTTAATAAAAAAAATCTAATTAAAAGCGGGATGATTTCATCCCGCTTTTTTTTTATTAATTATTTTTAGAACGCCCGAAACACTAGAATTATAAAAGCTTTTTCCTATATTTATATTCTAAATTTTAAATATGATAACGTCAAAAACTATTTCTAACGGAATCTTACGAGCATTGGCAACAATCTTAGTAATAGGTATCGTTTTATACTTCTTATATGAAATTCAAACCGTAATTGTTTATTTATGCGTTTCACTGATATTGTGTTTAATTGCAAATCCGCTGGTTTTATTTTTAAAAAATAAACTAAAATTCAGCAATTCAATGGCTGCTGCAACTACAATTATCTTTTTTATATTTCTTATTGTAGGCTTTATTCTGCTGTTTGTGCCATTAATTATTTCTCAGGCAAATAATCTGGCTTTATTAGATACGGCACATCTTCAGACTAAATTTATGGAGACAGAAAAACATCTAGAAGAATATTTTAATATTCAGCATATTGATTTAAATAAAGTTATTAAAGATTCTAAACTAACTTCGGTATTAGATTTTAGTTATTTCACCAGATTTATCAATTCGATTATCAATTTTATGGCCGATATGGGAATGGGATTGGTATCGGTATTTTTTATTACTTTCTTTTTTATAAAAGACCAGACTATTTTTAAAGATCAGGCCAGAAGAATACTTCCAGATTCTAATGAAGATAAAATTTTAAATTCTATAACAAAAATCAACCACTTACTAACCCGCTATTTTATTGGTTTATTATTGCAGTTAATCGTTGTATTTATTCTGTATCTGATTGTGTTATTAATCTTTGGAAACAAAAACGCATTTGTAATTGCTTTTTTATGTGCCATACTAAATATTATACCTTATTTAGGCCCTATTATTGGAACTACTTTGGCTGCGATTTTAACCATGATTAGTATGATTGGACAGGATTTTCAATCAGAAATTCTACCCAAGACCATTTACGTTGTTATAGGCTTTTTAGTAGTTCAGGCAATTGACAATAATATAAGCCAGCCGATAATTTCATCAAAAAGCGTAAATTCGCACCCGTTAGAAATATTCCTAATTATCTTAATCAGCGGTATTACATTTGGAATTGTCGGGATGATCATTGCAGTTCCGGCTTTTACAATGATTAAGGTAATTTTAAAAGAATTTTTTCCTAACAACAAGATTGTATCCGTATTAACCGAAAGAATTTAGCTTTGAATAATCCTATTTTGCATCCAGAGATTCAGGAATTTATAATTCAGAATACTGGTGCAGATTTAACAAAATTGGCACTGCAGAAAAATCCGTTTCCAGAAGTGGACTGGATTTCGATTTTAAACCAGATTGAAGCAAGAACTAAAGCAAAGGACAAGTTACCAACCTGGTTTTCTGCCAAAGATATTATCTATCCCAGCAAAATTTCTGTTGAACAGACCTCATCAGAAAAAACAGCTGCTTACAAAGCTTCTTTAATTGAAGGTGAAACTTTAATTGACCTAACCGGTGGTTTTGGAGTTGATGACTATTATTTTTCTCAACGATTTAAATCTATTGCACATTGCGAAATAAACGAAGATTTATCTGCTATTGTCAGTCATAATTTTGAGCAGTTACACGGTAAGAACTCCTATTTTTATGCAGATGATTCGGCAAATGTTTTAAATAACCTCAACCAAAAATGGGACTGGATCTACATTGATCCTTCACGAAGAAATGATGCAAAAGGCAAGGTTTTTATGCTCAAAGACTGTCTGCCAAATGTACCGGAATCTTTAGATTTTTATTTCGAAAAAAGCGATTCTATTTTAATTAAAACTGCTCCTTTACTCGATATTTCTGCAGGTTTATCTGAATTGAAATCAGTAAAAAACATTCATATTATTGCATTAGAAAATGAAGTAAAGGAACTGCTTTTTGAAATTCACAAAAATTATTCGGGCGAAATCACATTAAAAACGGCCAATATTTTAAAAGACAAAATAGAAACTTTTGAATTTGTTTTAGGTGCCGAAGGTGAATTTCCATCGTACAATCTTCCTCAAAAATACCTTTACGAACCTAACTCGGCTATTATGAAATCGGGCGGTTTTGATGAAGTCAGTACTTCTTTCAAAATAAACAAACTTCATAAACATTCGCATTTATATACTTCAGAAGATTTAATTGATTTTCCCGGAAGAAGTTTTGAAATCGAAAAAGTCATTTCGTACAATAAAAATGACATGAAAAATGAGCTTTTAAATAAACAGGCAAATGTTACAACGCGTAATTTTCCGGAAACAGTAGAAAACATCAGAAAGAAGTGGAAAATAAAAAATGGAGGAAATTTTTATTGTTTTTTTACAACTGATAAAAATGATAACAAAATAGTTTTAATTTGCAGAAAAATAAACTAGAAATGAAACAACTAATTACACTAACACTTTTTTTATTAACCTTCGCCGCATTTGCTCAAAAACCATGTGAATACAGTGTAAACGTAAATGACTCTATTGGATCTTATAAAGTAACAAACGAATACTTAATGAGTGAAAAGTATTTTGGAGGAAGCTTCAATTATATTTTCTTTTCTCTGGCACAAACTGATGGCCTGCCAACTTTAAATTTACAAAACATTCAAAAAAGCAAAGATTTCATAAAGGCAAATTGTTTCGATAAAAACTCTAAAATCTTTTTACAGTTAGAGAATGGAAAAATTGTTACTTTAATGCATATCAACCAGGAAAACTGCGGTACTCTTGTACGTGATGATAAAGGCTTTGACAACAGAGTTAACACTGGTATTTTTATGTTTGTGAAAGAAAATTATGAAGAGCTCAAAAAATCTCCAATATCGATCATGCGAATTAAATACCTTACGAACATAGAAGATTATATTGTAAAAGCCGATCTTACATCTGAATTAACCGGTAAAGTAACGCACCCCAATACTTATTTTATAGAAAATATCAGATGCGTAGAATAATTTAATTGCAATTCCATTTTTGATTCGAAACATTATCCTTTAAACCTGCTTTTAAATTATAATGCCACCATTCTGAATCAAATGAATTGAAACCATTTTCTATCATTATCTTTTTTAAGAATTTTCGGTTTGATAAAACTTTTTTAGAAAAATTGGTATAATTATGAGCGGCTTCTGGTCCAAAAAAATCAAAAGCAGTTCCCATATCCAATTCTTTCCCGCTCATATCAACCAGCGAAATATCAACGGCTCCTCCTCTATTGTGGATGGAGCCTTTTTTTGGATCGGCCACATATTTTGGATTTGATACAATTTCCCACATTTTTTTCTGAATCGACAAAGGACGATAACAATCGTAAAGCTTTATTTTATAGCCTTTTTTAATAAAATCTTTGTTTGCGGCAACCAATGCTTTTACTGTTTTTAAACGCAATAAACATTCAGCACAGTCATATACTTTGGCTTTTAAGAAATTATCTTCTGTTGCATATTTGATATCATACACAAAATCTTTACTGTAATCTTTTAGATTTACAAAAGTAGTATCGGCAATCTGCTGTTGTACAGGTTCTGCATAAGCTTCATGCTGTGCATGGGCAGAAACTGCCCCAAAAATCAAAAAAGAAAAAGATAATATTTTAAAAAAATGTAACATATAGTTATAATTTACGTCTATCATAAAAAGTAAATATAGAAATAATAATTAAATTCGTTTAACCCAAAAACTTAGTAATTATGATTCATAAAGTAACATTATTATTTCTGAGTTTATTTTTCATGGTAATTTCTGTATCTGCACAGCAGACCAAAGCAGCAAAACTGGCAGATCAGGAAAATGCTTATGATATTCAGGACAGCGTATCTATCAAAACGCGTGACGGAGCAATATTATCTGCCATGATTGCCCGCAAAAAGAACGATAACGAACCGCAGCCCGTAATTCTTCAATATACTATTTATGTTCGAGATAAAGGCAGAGACTTAAAATCGATCAAAGAATCTGTAGATAAAGGCTATATCGGGATTATAGTTTATTCGAGAGGAAAACGTTTCAGCCCAGACGAAATTAATCCCTATGAAGATGAAGCTAATGATGTTTATGATGCCATAGACTGGATCAGCAAACAAAAATGGTGCAATGGAAAAGCTGCGATGTATGGCGGCAGTTATAACGGATTTACGCAATGGGCGGCCAGCAAAAAAGTGCATCCGGCACTTAAAACGATTGTGCCTTCTGTTGCAAATAGACCCGGAATGGGACTGCCAATGGAAAACAATGTTTTTATAAATCCAAATTACGAATGGGCGTTTTATGTAGGAAACAATAAATATCTGGATACAGTAACGAATAATAACAGACCTCGTTTTAGAGCTTTAAAATTTAGATGGTGGGAATCTGGAACAGCGTACAAAAAACTAGACAGTATAGACGGCGAGCCCAACAGATGGTTTCAAAAATGGATAAGCCATCCTTCATTTGACTCATACTGGCAGAAAATGGCGCCTTATAAAACTGATTTTTCACAGATTAATATTCCTGTTTTAGCATTTGACGGTTATTATAACGATTCTCAAAATTCAAGTTTGTATTATTTAAAAGAACTTCAAAAATACAGCCCAAAAACCACTTTTTATCTGGTAATTGGACCTTACGGACATTTTGGAACTCAAATTGGCGGTGAAGCTGTTTTAAACGATTACAAAGTCGATCCTGTTTCTTTGTTTGATATCAAAAAAATCACTTACGAATGGTTTGATTATATTTTGAAAAACGGCGCTAAACCAGAAATTTTAAAAGACAAAATTAATTATGAAGTTATGGGGGCAAATGAATGGAAAAGCGCTCCTTCATTCGAAAAAATGCATAACGAGTATCTTACTTTTTATCTGACTTCTGCCGTTTCACAAGATTTTCATCTCGCAGATACTAAGAAGCCCAAAAAGAAAGAATTCTTAACACAAGAAGTTGATTTTGCTAACAGAGAAATCAGCAATAACAATTATTATCCAAGTCCGATTATTCAAAAAGAAGTCAACAAAAATGACGGTTATTTTTTTATAAGCGAACCTTTAACTGAACCTTTAATTGTAAACGGTTCTTTTTTGGGAGAAATTAAACTGAGCATCAATAAAAAAGATTTGGATTTGGGTGTAACCCTGTATGAAGTAACTCCAAACGGAGAATATTTTCACCTCTCCTACTACATTGGACGTGCCAGTTATGCTAAAGACATTGAAAAAAGACAGCTTTTAGAACCTAATAAAATTGAAACAATTGCTTTTTCTAATACTCATTTTGTAAGCCGGCAGCTGAGCAAAGGAAGCCGATTATTGATTGCATTAAATGTTAATAAAAATCCTTTTTCGCAATTGAATTACGGAACAGGAAAAGAGGTCAGCGATGAAACAATTCTCGATGCCAAAGAGCCTTTAAAAATTAAATGGTACAATGACAGCTTTGTAAAAATTCCGGTTTTGAAATAAAACGATTCGGTTCTAATTAAAATATAAAATGAGAAAACAAATTCTATTGACCCTTTTTATTGTGAATGCATTCTGTATGCAGCATATTATTTACGGACAGAAAAAAAATAACACAATTGATATTCGTGAATCTATTCAGCTTGAAACAGACAAAATCTTTGACAAACTTGTCCAGATTAGAAGAGATTTTCATGAAAACCCGGAACTGGCCGGCAAAGAAAAAAGAACTCAGGAAGTTGTCAAACAACATTTACTGGATTTAGGTCTTCAAGTCGAAACTGATATTTACGGCTATGGAGTTGTAGGTATTTTAAAAGGTGATAAAAAGGGAAAAAACATAGCATGGAGAACTGACATGGATGCTCTGCCAAATGATTTTCCTGACAAATCTGATTTTAAATCTAAAGTAAAAGGTGTTCAGCACGGCTGCGGACATGACGTACACTTGGCGGTTGCATTAGGAATTGCAGAAGTTTTAGCAAAACACAAAAAATCACTTCAAGGCACGGTTTATTTTATTTTTCAGCCCGAAGAAGAAACCTTTAAAGGAGCAAAAGCGATTGTTGAAAATAAAAAATTTACACAATTTAAACTCGATGAAATTTATGCCCTTCATGTAACAGCTTTGCCTGCCGGGCAGATAATGGTTAAACCAAATGAAATGTATGCCTACCAAAAAGAAATAGGAATACAGTTTAAAAATGCATTATCAAATGAGGAAGTAAAAGATCTGTCTGCCAAAATCCGTAAATCATTGGTCAGAACTATTAATAGCAGTAAACCCTGGGAAATTCAATCTATTTTAGATCCTAAAATTGGATTAACAAATCCAAACACCATATTCAAAGATTACTTAATTGCCGATGAAAACTTTAGAAGTTATTCTAAAAACGACACATTCCGTATAAATGCAGAAATCTATGAAACTGATGCTTCAAGAGTAAAAAATATTATTCCTGCTGTTGAACAGGTAATTAAAGACAATAATCTCGGTTCGCAGCTGCTTTCTGTTTCGTTTATAAAAGAAAATCCAACCGTTTTAAACCATCCGGATTTAACACGCAATTCTGTAAACACAATTGAAAATATTTACGGGAAAGGATTTGTTACTGCCGACTACGGGCAAATTCCTTATTTTAATGATGACTTCGCTTATTTTCAGCAGAAAATACCAGGAGTGTATTTCCTTCTTGGAGGTTCTAATTTCGAAAAAGGAATTATAGCCATGAATCACACTCCCAATTTTGAAGTCGATGAAGAATGCATTAGAAGCGGAGTTAAAACATTTTCTTCGCTACTGTTTCAAAGAGGTAAATAAAACTTAGAATATTAAAATATAAAAAAAGCGGTTTCAAATGAAATCGCTTTTTTATGTTGTGACCATGGAGGGATTCGAACCTTAAATCTCGCCTGTCATTAAAATATTTTCTTTTACGCCTTTACTTTTCAGCATTCTAAAATGCGAACGTACTGCATGGTAAAAAGGATATGAAGTATACGGAAGATCGTATTCTTTCGCATAACGCATTATAATAGGTGTTATGTAAGGATAATACGTGTGGCCGACTCCCGGAAAAAGGTGGTGTGCGACATGATGTGTAAAACCGCCGTATAAAAAATTAGCCAGTTTACTGTTGGTGCTAAAATCTTTGGTAACAATCATTTGGTGAACTGCCCAGGTAGCCGAAAGATTTCCGTCTTCGTCAGTTACAGGAAAATGTGCATCTTCATCAACATGAGTAGAAACAAGAGCAACAACCCCTAAAACACTTCCAAATAAGTGCATGGCAAACCAGCCTGCCAAAACCAAATACCAAGGCTGATTTAGAACCATCATTGGAATAAAAAGTATATAAAACAGATTGATGATTTTTGCCGCAAAGAGTATAAAAATCTGCTTTCTCGGAATTACTTCAACGACTTTTTTTACATAGTTATTTTTAGTGCCGAAAAAATCTTTAAAATCACGTATATAAATCCAGTTTAAGCTGTAAAGCGGATAAATAAACCACATATAAATATGCTGATATTTATGATATTCGAATAACGGACTGTTTGGAAAAATCCTGATAATATCACTTTGTTTAATGTCGATATCCCAATCAGGAACATTAGGATAAGCATGATGGAGATTGATATGCCTGCGCATCCAAAGCCAGTGATTACTGCCAAAAAGTTCCAGAACATACAAGAACCATTCATTGTGTTTTGCTTTTTTAAATAAAGCTCCGTGTGCAGCATCATGAAAGGCATTTATAAAAAGAACAATCATGGTAAAACCACACAAAATATAAAAGAGAAAAAGTAAGGATGTATTGCTGCCAAAAAATAAAATACAGCTATAAAATAAAAAAAACAGAACCAAAAGACCTAAAGACTTTATTACGTTAAAATGGTATAATGATGAGTTTTGTAAAACAGTTTCGTTCACTTCTGTGCGCATCTTTTTAAAAAAATCATCAGAACCAGCTTTAAGATAAACCGGGCGTTTTAATTTTTCCATAATTGGTATTGCTAGAAATTGTACTATCAAATTTAATAAAAAAAAGTTAAAACACATGATTTCAAATCATTACGTAAAAACCATTTTCAAAAAACATTTTTAAAAATGACATAAAGGATTTACTAAAAACAAAAAATCATTAGTTAGCAATCTAAATTTCATAACTTTACTTAGCCTAAAACTCTGAAAAGATACTTAATCTGCAATCTCAGAAACTTCAAATTTTCTAAAAATGAAAAAAAGAGAGAAATTAGAAATCATTAGAAAACACTATCCTAATGCACTTACAACGATTGATTTTATAAATAAAATTATCGATTTTATAGAAGAAAAACTCGATCTGGAACCGGCCGAAATTATGTTTGCAGACAGTATTTGCAGTGATGATGTAAATAGTATTCAATATCCCGTAAGAGCAAATGAATTTCTGGGCCCTTTTAAAATGGGAGGTTTAGACGGTTTTCCTTTTACAGGACTAACAGGCATGCAGGCCTTTGCCAGCCACGTACCAGATGATGGAGCCGTTTTTATTTATTATGGACCCCACATTGGAATTTCTAAAGAAGGTACTATTGGCGAAATTAATCGTTTTGGACAGCATAAACCGTCAAGCTGCTGCGGAGCCGCACATGGAGCCTTGCATAAATTATTAGATAATGCTATTAAGCCGGGACACATTACCGAAATAGATTATCAAATGAATACGATTGAACAAATACTTTACAATCAAAAAGATAGAATAGTAAAAGCCGATATTCCGCTTTATGAAGCAACAGAAATAATCTACGAATCTATTGACAGCAGAATTCAGCAGCTTATTGAAGCTACAAAATACAATTGCAAATATATTGTTCTGGTTGGAGCTGTTTTAATTAACAGCGACAGCGATATTGGTTCATTTTCATCAACCAAAAGATTTGATGTTATCGATTTGAAAAAAGGAACCAGACAAGATTTATTATCTACATTAAATTAACCTTATAATAAACATTTTATTTTATCTTTAAGCACTTATAATCATCAAGTTAATTTTATAAATAAATATTTAAAAATCTAATCTGATCTCATAATTAATTGCATAAAAGATGAAAAATAAAATACATTTTACTCTGATTCTTATTGTAGTATTCCTTAGCAGCCTTTCTGCACAAATCCAAACCAATTACGACACTTTATCTGTTGGTAAAATAAAACAGATTATTTCTTATAAAGGAAACCAAAACGCTCCTCTTATTCTTTTTTTACATGGAGGTCCGGGCAGTTCCAGAATGAATCAGGCAGAAAAATTCAGCAATAAACTTCAAGACCATTTTTTAGTTGTGCAATGGGATCAAAGAGATGCCGGAAAAACTCTGGCTTTAAACAAATCATCGGTTCCAATCACTCTCGAATTAATGGAAAATGATACTTACGAATTAGTAAAACTTCTTTTAAAAAAATTCAATAAAAAGAAAATCTATCTTGTGGGCGAATCCTGGGGAACTGTTTTAGGGTTTTATATGGCCGAAAAACATCCTGAATTGTTAAATGCATATATTGCATTCAGCCCGGTAATCGATCAGTCAAAAAGCGAAATGATACTGCTGGAAAAACTGAAAGCCGATGCAAAAGAAAAAGGAAATACAACCGCACAAAAAGAATTAAATACTGTTAAAATTCCTTTTGAAAACTCCAACCAAATCTATTATTCACGAAAGTGGATGTTTAATTATGACGGACAGCCTTTTCCTGATAAAGATACAACTGCAGTAAAACAATATCTTAAAGCCTGGTCTGATACATGGATGCCAACATGGAATAAAGCTATAAAGCAGAATCTCTTTAAAGAACTGCCTTCTGTTAAATGTCCTATTTATTTCTTTATTGGGAAAAAAGATCTTCAGACCAATTTTACTATTGCCGAGAAATATTTTGAAAGCCTGAAAGCACCTAAGAAAAAAATATTTTTGTTTGAAGATGCCGGACATTCTGTTTTAACCGAAAAACCAGAAGAAGTTCAAAAAATAATTATTGAACAAATTTTAAATGCTGGCTGATAACCCGTTTAAAAAATTCCCATATTTTCTGGTTTTATAGTAAACCCAAGACGTATCATGCTTTTGTGTTCCTGATAATCAATTAAACTTTCTGTATATCCCACAAACCATTGCAAGGTGAGATAATAATTTTCATCTTTATAAGGTCTCCAGTTTAATTGTGTTTGTAAAGAACCGTAATTGATAAGACCGCTTCCTTTTCTAAAAAGAACATCTGCGCTCCATCTTCCGGGTTGTATCTGGTAAGTTGCGCTTGCTTCGCCGTAGCCTACATATTTTGTAAGTCCGGGATTGTCTTCTTTGTCAACAAGCGGAATCCATCCTCTAAGTCCAACAGTCCATCGCGGCGAAACCTGCGATTTTAATGAAAAAGCAAGCATATTCCAGGTTCTGGAGTAAATAGAATCTCTTCCGTTTGATTCGTGTTCTAATGAAATGGTTCCATAGGTCAGCCTTCCTCCTTTTAAATAAAACGGACGAACAATTGCTACTCCGGGATTAAAATTAATTTCTGAAAAGGGTTTTGAATTTGCATAAATATCCCAAAAAGCCTTTTGAGTATACATTAAATAAGGGAAAAAACCGCCCCACAAAGGTTTTGAGTTTAATCGGAGTTTAAAACTAACCTGATATTTGACATCGGCTGTATTACGCGTAATATCTTCATCGAGAGGAATTCCGGTTAAAAAATAATTATCCTTATGGACAGAAAAACTATGTTCTTTTAGCAGAGAATCTGCTGCACGGAAATTTTTTTTATCTTCTACAATTTGTGAATTTGCTTTAATTGTTAACAAAACAACGCATGCAAGTATATATTTTAAGTACATTTTTATAATTTAAATTCAGGGCTTTTCTTAAGCTTTTATACTAATATACGGTATTTTTATGAATTTAAAAACTTCTGCTTATTTCATTTTTGCAAAGAAAATTTTAAACTCTGTAATTAATACTACTTTATTAAGACACTGTATTAATGATTGAAAAGTGAAAAGCATATTGTAAATTTGAAATTAAACATTCATCTTTTTGGCAGCGAAATGAAAAATTCAATAACGGCAATTACATTATTTATAATAAGTTTTTTTCTTCACGAAAGTTGTTTTGGTCAGGCATCGAAAAAAACAAAATTTAAAGTTTTGGTTTTATATGAAAACGGCGGACATCATCTGGCTTTTTCTAAAGCAGCCAAACCCTGGCTGAACAAACTGGCAACAGAAAACAATTTTACAATAGATTATATTGAAAATGCGAAGACAATTAATGAATCTCTTTTAAACCAATACCGTCTTTTTATACAACTCGATTATCCGCCTTACACATGGAGTGAAGAATCTATGAAAGCTTTTCAAAAATATATAAATGACGGCAGAGGAGGCTGGATAGGTCTGCATCATGCAGCTTTATTAGGAGAATTTGATGGTTATCCTATCTGGAATTGGTTCTCTGATTTTATGGGCGGTATTCGATTCGTTAACTATATTCCTGATTTTGCCAGTGCAAAAGTTATTGTTGAAGATAAAGTACATCCTGTAATGAAAGGAGTTCCCGTTGATTTTCTGGTACAAAAAGAAGAATGGTACACTTATGACAAAAGTCCGCGCAAAAATGTTCACGTTTTAGCTTCTGTAGATGAGTCGACTTATCAGCCGGATTCAAAAATAAAAATGGGAGATCATCCTGTTGTTTGGACAAATGAGCATTTTGCATCCCGAAATGTTTATATTTTCATGGGACATTCTCCTGATTTATTTAATAATAAAGCCTACACTGCTCTTTTTAAAAATGCAATTTTATGGGCATCAAATAAAAAATAAGTCCGCCGTTTTATCTATTTTCAGAATATCTATTTGTTCATGAAACCTTATATTCGCAGAGAATTTAAACAAACAAAAAAGAAAATGATCCAAAACGTTAACAAAAAAGAATACAATGATCTAATTTCGGTTTGGGAATCTTCGGTTAAAGCAACACACCACTTTTTGACACTCGAAGATTTCAACTTTTACAAAGAACTTATTCCAACTTTTTTTAAAAGTGTTTCATTGCATTGCATAAAAAACGAAAATCATACAATTATTGGTTTTATTGGCACTCACGAAGAAAGTTTAGAAATGCTTTTTGTAACAGCAGATGAAATTGGTAATGGCATTGGAAAAAAACTTCTGCTGTATGCAATCGAAAATTTAGGCGTTACAAAAGTCGATGTAAATAAAGACAATACGCAAGCTGCAGCATTTTATAACCATTTCGGTTTCGAATTAAAATCTACTTCTGATGTTGACGGCTGCGGAAAACCTTACCCTATTCTGCATTTAGAATTAGCAAAATAACAGAAAATCCTGTTTTTTAATTGCTCCGTATCTTTTTGTTGGCAGATTTTCTTTTCCAGTATAAAAGATACACAACTCCCATAAACAAGACCAGAATATCTATTTTCATTATTTGGGGTATACGAGATATTTGATCGCTGTAATAACTTCCTCCAAGTAACGCACCTAAACCAATTCCTAACTCCATCGAAATATACATTGTGGCTATGGCTTTTCCACGGTGCTGCGGATTACTCAAATCGATAGTCCATGCATTAATTGCCGGTGATAATATACCTGTACCCATTCCGTAAATAGCCGCTCCTGTTAAAAGTACTGTAATACTATTTCCGGTACTAATTACAAATAATGCAATAGAAGTAACAATTAATCCTGCGAGTATAACATTTGTACGTCCGTGTCTGTCAGAAACTTTTCCAGCACCAAATCGTACTAAAACAGAAGCAATTGTAAAGGCAGTAAAAAACACTCCTTTATTTTCTGCTCCCAGATGTTCGCTCCAATCCGGAATTAAAGTAAGTATTAAACCATAAGCCGTATAAGAAAAAAAAGTAATAACTCCGGCAGGAAGCGCTCCAATATCAATAATATCCTTTCTTCCAATATAAAACATCGATTTATGAAGTTTTTCTTTTGTGGCTAAAGTTTCTTTCATATTCATTACAATAACAATAGACAAAAAAGCAAGAAACGAAGAACTGTAAAACATTACATCAATTCCATACGCATTTACAACCATTCCGCCCAGCGCAGGGCCTAAAGCTCCGCCAATACTAAAACACAAACCATGCATTCCTAAAGCTTCGCCCCAGCGTTCCTGCGGAATAATATCTGCAACATAAGCAGAAGTTGCTGTCGGCTTAAATCCAGTTGAAAAACCATGAACCAAACGCAAAAACAAAAATCCTGAAACTGAACTCAATATTGGATACAAGAAACCGCAAATCAAACATACAACAGACCCAACAGCCATTACAGGAACACGCCCCCATTTATCTGTAAGCTTACCGCTAAAAGGTCTTGATATAGCAGCCGTAAGTGTAAAAAGCGAAATAATAAACCCTTTGTATTCTGCTCCGCCCAAACTCGTTAAATAACTTGGAAGCTCCGGAATAATCATATTAAAACTCGACGAGAACAAAAGAGAACTCATGCAAAGTAAAATGAACTGAAGAGTATAAATTGATTTATTTTTAGGATGCATTATCAAATTATTAAAGTAGTATCTACAAAGAGAAAAATTTAAGTCTGCAAATATAGGCTTCTATTTAGATAAAACTTCTGCAAAATTTATCTATTACTACTATACTTCAATAATTGTATATTAAAAATATCGTTTAAAAAACAGCTGAAATTTTTACTGCTAAGCTTTTATAATCTGTGCATTTTTTTCACGAGATTCAAAAAATTCATAGGCTCTTTTCTCTGCATAAGAATACATAGAATCGCGAAGCGGAAAGGCACAATGTCCGCCATATTTTGGAGTTTCCAGATAAACATATTCACTGTCTTGTGCAATAGCCCTTGGATAACATCTTTCACCTAAAAAAGGATCATCAAGAGAATTAATAATTAAAACCGGAGTGGTAATGTTTTTAAGAGAAAATTCTGGAGAAACACGCTGATAATAATCCTCACGACTTGCAAAACCATGCAGAGGCGCTGTAAAGTAATGATCAACTTCGTCAAAAGATGAAATTTTGTCAATTTGATCTCGATTTATAAAATCCGGAAACTGAGCTGCTTTATATTTCAGTTTTCTTTTTATATCAATTGTAAAATTCTTTAAATATACCCTGTTAAAACCTTGTTTGAGTACTGCGGCACTTGTTGCAATATGTGTAGGCACAGAAATAGAAACTCCTGCTTTTATACGCTTATCAATTTTAGTCCATCCAAAATAATTCAAAAGCTGAACACCTCCCATTGAATAACCAATCAAATAAACATCTTCGAATCCTTTTCGCAAAACAAACTGAACCACTTCGTCTAAATCATCAACTGCACCATGATGATAAAGTCTTGGCAGGCGGTTCATTTCTCCTCCACAAGTGCGGTTGTTCCAGGCAAAAACAGAAAACTCTTTCTGTAGAAAATAAGCTGCACAGCTGTTATTATAAGTTCTACGGGAATCTCCTTCTAAACCATGACATAAAATAACTGCTTTTTTCGAATCATTTAAAACAAAATCAATGTTGATAAAATCTCCATCATTGAGCTCATGTTTCTCTCTTGTATATTCTGGAACTTCAAATTTTTTAAACAAAGCGGCATAAATAGTTGAGACATGCCTGTTGCGATGAATAATAGAAGGGAAATTATATTCTGACTGTTCGATTAGCGGCATAACAAAAAGTTTTACGGTGCGCACTACAAATCTAAGAAATCAATCAATATGTAATTTAAAACTGTCTTTTTATTTCTTTTGAAAAACAAAAAAGCCACTCGATTGAGTGGCTTTTTGTGATCGCAGAAGGATTCGAACCTTCGACCGCCTGCTTAGAAGGCAGGTGCTCTATCCAGCTGAGCTATGCGACCAATATTTCAAAGTGTCGGGGTGGCAGGATTCGAACCTGCGGCCTCCTGCTCCCAAAGCAGGCGCGATAACCGGGCTACGCTACACCCCGAGGCAAAATTTAAGCGGAGAGACAGGGACTCGAACCCTGGCGACGGTTACCCGTCGACAGATTAGCAATCTGCTCCATTACCGCTCTGGCACCTCTCCTTGCTAGTGGAATTGCTTCCGTTTTGCGAGTGCAAATGTATAACAACATTCCTTTTCTCACAAGCTTTTTTTTGAGTTTTTTTAGTTTTTTTTCATCTTTTTTCAAAACCTCTTCACAATCAAACGAATAGAATTAACAAAAATTTCACCTTAAATTTAAAATTCACCTATTCAATACAAAATTTGAATTTATTCAAATAAACAGTAAATTTGCTTACTAACTATTATTAAACAGAAAATGAACAAAAGAGTTGTTATCGTTTCTGCCGTTAGAACACCTATCGGAAGTTTCATGGGCGGGTTATCTAGTGTACCTGCACCAAAATTAGGAGCTGCTGCCATAAAAGGAGCGCTTTCAAAAATTAATCTTGACCCAAAATTAGTCGATGAAGTTTTCATGGGGAATGTAATTCAGGCCGGAGTTGGACAAGCGCCAGCGCGTCAGGCTGCATTATTTGCCGGATTATCTGAAGAAGTTGCTGCCACAACAGTAAACAAAGTATGTGCATCCGGAATGAAAGCTGTAATGTTTGCTGCTCAGGCAATCGCATGCGGTGACGCTGAAATTGTAGTTGCGGGCGGAATGGAAAGCATGAGCTTAATTCCTCATTACGTACAAATGCGTGCCGGAAACAAATTTGGTCCTGCAACTATGCTTGACGGAATGCAGAAAGACGGTTTAACAGATGCTTACGACAACAACGCAATGGGAGTTTGCGCTGATTTATGTGCATCTGAATACAAAATCAGCCGTGAAGAGCAAGACGCATTCGCAATTCAATCTTATGAAAGAAGTGCAAAAGCCTGGGATGCCGGAAAATTCGACAATGAAGTTGTGCCTGTTGAAGTACCTCAGAGACGCGGCGAACCTATTATATTTTCAAAAGATGAAGAGTATACTAATGTGAAATTAGATAAAATTCCATCTTTAGCCCCAGTTTTCACAAAAGACGGAACTGTAACTGCTGCAAATGCTTCAACAATCAACGACGGAGCTGCTGCTTTAGTTTTAATGTCTGAAGAAAAAGCAAATGCATTAGGTTTAAAACCTTTAGCTTACATAAAAGGCTACGCAGATGCTGCACAAGAACCAAAATGGTTTACAACAAGTCCGGCAAAAGCATTACCAAAAGCTTTAGACAAAGCAGGAATTTCAATCTCAGATGTTGATTATTTCGAATTCAACGAAGCTTTCTCTGTAGTTGGATTAGCCAATGCAAAAATATTAAACCTTGATAACGATAAAGTAAACGTAAACGGTGGTGCTGTTTCATTAGGACATCCGCTTGGAGCTTCCGGAGCACGTATTATTGTAACTTTACTAAATGTTTTAGAACAAAACAATGCAAAAACCGGAGCTGCTGCAATTTGCAACGGCGGCGGCGGCGCATCGGCAATTGTTATCGAAAGAGCTTAAAACAATATCATAAAAAATCAGGAGTTATATGTATAACTCCTGATTTTCAACTAATACTTTCCCTTAAATGTTTGGAATTTGTAATCTAGCCATAGTACCCGTTCGAGCTGAAGCCAGCGACAGAAGTGAAATTGTTACACAGCTCTTGTTTGGCGAGCATATCGAAATTTTAGAACGCCATAATCAATGGGCGCGAATCAGAATTCAATATGATGATTACGAAGGCTGGGTAGATTCTAAGCAATATCAGGTAATTTCAAAAGAACAGTTCGATTTGTTGAGCAAAGAAGCCATTATTCTAAATGCTGATTTAATTGACTACATCACTGCACCAAACAATCTATTGCTTCCAATTCCGCTTGGAGCTTCTTTATCTTTTTTAAACAATAACGAAATCAATACTTCAAACTTTGATTTTGAAGGAACCAAAACCAGCGGCGTAAAACCTAAAAGCGCATTAATCAAAACTGCTTTTATGTATTTGAATGCTCCCTATTTATGGGGCGGAAAAACTCCTTTTGGCATTGACTGTTCCGGCTTTACCCAAATGGTTTATAAATTAAACGGCTATAAAATTCACCGTGATGCTTCTCAGCAGGCACTTGAAGGCGAAGCTTTAAGTTTTATCGAAGAAAGTGAAGTTGGCGATTTAGCCTTTTTTGATAACGACGAAGGCAATATCATTCATGTCGGCATCATTATGGAAAACAACTATATCATTCACGCAAGTGGAAAAGTCCGCATTGACCGCTTGGATCATTTAGGAATTTACAATCCTGAACTAAAAAAGCACACTCACAAACTGCGTGTTATCAAAAAAATCATATAAGCCTTTTCATTAACTCTAAAGCAATATACCTTGGCAAAGTTTTCATTATCTAAAACAGATTTCAGAATAAACGATACAATTGTTCAACTTCCAGCTGCTATAGATGTTTTAAAAAAAGCTTTGGGTGACTGCCGTTATATCAAAAAACAATACAATCATATTTATACCTGGGATGATCTAGGTATTATGGCTTTTTCTAAAGAAGGTAAACAAGCAGAAAGTCTCGCAATTGAATTTGAGGTTAGAGAATATGATTATTGCGCAAAAAGCATCTTTGCAGGAGAATTTATTTTTGACGGACAAGAATTATTTCAATACCACGAAGACAACAAAAATCAGCTTGTAAAGCTTTTTAAAGGAGACCGAAGCGGTGCCTTTATCCTTAACGGAATAAGCGTTTGGTTTGATAAAGAAGATGGCAAAATTACGTCTCTGAGCATTTCTGCTTCTGAAGAAAAAGAAAAGAAAATCAGCGCAGCTATTGACCCTGAATTCAAATTATTTGAGCCCCTATGGCAGGAATGGATTTCGGAAATCAATAAAATTGTTTCAACAAACAACGATTACTACAATCTTACAGAAGGAATTTCTGAAGAAGATATTCAAGAACACATTGAACTTGAAGATGATATAACTATACCGCCAGCTTTAATAAATTTTTATAAAGTTAAAAATGTAGATTACGACCCCGTAACGGCTGTTTTTCAGTTTGGAGTAAACAATTGGAGCTACGATTTAATTCCGTTTGAAGATATTGCCGAAGAATGGAATTCAATTCAAGATTTGCAATTTGACGAAGAAGACTTACCAGAACAAGAAATTGATTTCGAAAAAATACAAACCAATAATTATGCTAACCCAAAATGGATTCCGTTTGCTACAGGAAGAAATGGCGATTATTTGCTTTACGATACAGATCCCGCTTCAAAAGGAAAATTTGGACAGATTATAGAGCTCCAAAATGAATCTTGGGACAGAAACATCGTAGCTGATTCTTTAGAAGAATTAATCCAAAATGAAATCCGCAATCTAAGAGCCGGTAAAACTGAGCATTTTGATTTTATTATCGGAAAAGACAATTGTGAATAGAGAAAATAATCTATAATAAATTTGGATACGGATTCTCTAAACTAGATTTTCTCCATATACTAGCATCGGCTCTTTTTAAAGCATCCAGTAAATTAAAATCTTGACCTAATTTATCCTCAAGAAAATCAAGTTTGTATTCAACTTCATCTACACAAATTTTCTGTGAAGTTTCCTTTGCTAATAAATAAGCAGCTCTTTTTGCAACATACTCATTATAAGACGAAATTAAATAAATTAAAGAATTGTCTTTGTTCTGCTCTATAGTAAAACTTTCACCTTTTTTGACCCTGCTTGACATGTACAACTCAGTCCAATTTCTACTTGCTGGATTGTAACTATCTCCTTCAGAATCAACATTATGTCCACTGCCCCAAATAAAATCTATAAACAGGCGATAATCAGGAAGATTACTGTTTACAATTACATCTATTTTATATTTATCACCACTCATCGTTTAGAATGTTTTTTATTTCTAACAGAACAAAAACTAAGCACTCAATCGAATCGTCTTTCTAAACTCAGACGGACTATAGCCCTTTTGTTTTCTAAAAAACTTATTAAAGTGGCTTTCATCCGTAAAACCAAATTCATAAGCAATTTCATTAATTCGCTTATCACTAAATTGCAAACGATGTTCAATCAGTTTTGTTTTGTAATTACTGATATACTGTTGCATCGTTTCACTGGCATGTTTCTTAAAATAACGTCCTAAATACGTATTCGAAATCCCAAAATAATCGCTAATAGATTCCGCTTTAATCTTTTCAGGATAGTAAATATTATTCTGAATATATTGTAGTATATCCATCGCTTTAGCCTCCGTATTTATCGTTATTTGTTCCGGAAGATATTTCGCAATATTTCGCGCCACAATAATAATCAGCGTATTGACCAACTGCTGAATCAGTTCCTGATTGTAAACATCTTTATCCTGATGCTCACGACAGATTGCTTCAATCATTACTTTTACCAGACATTTATCAGGATCATTTTTAAGAATACAGCCCGGCTGATGATTGGCATTTTGAAGTATATATTCTAATCGCTGAATATTTTCATTCTGCAGACTCGAATTTTTCAAATAAATATCATTAAACCTCAAAAAGAAAAACTTCGTTTTGGTCTCAATTGTAAAATTATGGCAATCCTCTGGGGTTAATAAGAACAAATGCCCTGGATCGTATTCAAAAATATTCTTATTAATACACTGTCTTCCTGTTCCTTCCAAAATGTAAACCAGTTCGAAAAAATTATGACGATCTCCTACATCTGGATATTCATTCAGCGTTTCAAAAGAAACCGTAAAAGGTTCATATAAGTTTTCTTTTTTCATAATTCTATTTATTTGAAGATGCAAATATACCTAAAAAAGACAAATATATACCAAATAAGAATCATAAAAACAGTATAATTTTGCTTCATCAATTTTAAACACAAAAAATCACAATCATGGAATATAGAAAACTAGGCAGCTCAGAACTTGAATTATCAGCTATTACTTATGGTGCATTTGCTATTGGCGGAACCATGTGGGGCGGAACAGAAAAGAAAGATTCAATCGATTCTATCCACGCTTCAATCGATCATGGTGTTACAACAATCGATACCGCTCCTTTTTATGGATTTGGTTTAAGCGAAGAAATGATCGGAGAAGCTATTAAAAGTCAAGATCGTTCTAAAGTTCAGTTGCTTACAAAATTCGGTTTGGTTTGGGACGGAAGCAATAACGGAAAAGGAGATTTCTTTTTCGACGCAGACGATAACGGTAAAAAAGTTCCGATTTACAAATACTCATCAAAAGCAAACGTAATAAAAGAAATCGAAGAAAGTTTAAAACGCCTTCAAACCGATTATATCGATTTACTGCAAATTCACTGGCCAGACTCAACGACCCCAATTTCTGAAACTATGGAAGCTGTTGAAACTTTAATTCAGCAAGGAAAAATCAGAGCTTTTGGAGTAAGTAATTACAATATTGCACAAATTCAGGAAGCGCAAAAAACAATTCAAGTTGCTTCAAATCAAGTGGCGTATAGTATGCTAAACCGTGGAATCGAAGCAGATTTAATTCCGTTTACAGTGGCAGAAAACATCGGCATTATAGCTTACAGTCCAATGGAAAGAGGTTTATTGACTGGGAAATATTTCACAGACAGCAAATTAAAAGAAAACGACCATAGAAACGGTTATTTCGGAAAATTCGATTTGCAACAGGTAAAAACCTTAATCGAAGAATTAAGCTCTTTAGCGCATTCAAAACACATTTCAATTTCACAATTGGTTTTACGCTGGACAACTTTACAAAAAGGAATTTCAATTGTTCTAGCAGGAGCAAGAAACGCAGAACAAGCCATTTCAAATGCCAAAACAATGGATTTCGATTTATCAGCTTCAGAATTGGAATTTATCAATCAGGCAATTGCTAAAATAAAATAATTCTCTTTTTAAACACATAGAAACATAGTTTTACTTTGTCTATAAAGGCGTTTCACTTACATACACACACATACCTATGTGTTAGAAACTAGTTTCTTTCCATTCCCTTTTCCAAGAAACAAAAACCTATGTTTCTATGTGTTTAAAAAAATCTCAAAATTAAATAATTAGAATTTGGGCGTGCCCCTCCGGGTCGGGCTTTCGACTATATTTTTTGCTCCATTTCATTACGCAAAAAGATACCGCCTCTATCCCTCACGCATCCATTTTCAAAAGAAACAACAGTAAAAATGAAAAAGATATTTATAATTAACGGCGGGCAAAAATTTGCTCATTCAGGAGGACAATTCAATAAAACCGTTCAGGATTGGACAGTTGAATTTCTTTCTAAAAACAATAATTACGAAATAAAAACAACTCACATTGAAGACGAAATAGATCTTCAAAAAGAAGTAGAAAAATTCGTTTGGGCAGATTTAATTATCTATCATACACCAGTTTGGTGGTTTCAAATTCCGAATCTTTTCAAAAAATATATCGATGACGTTTTTACACAAGGACACAACAACGGAATTTATAAAAGCGACGGAAGAAGCCGCGTAAATCCAGACATCAATTACGGAACCGGCGGACTTTTACACGGACGCAAATACATGCTTACTACAAGCTGGAATGCACCTGCAACAGCATTTACACTTCCGGGAGAATTCTTTGAAGAAACTTCTGTTGATGACGGCGTAATGTTTGGCTTCCACAAAATGAACAAATTTACCGGAATGGAACGCATAAACGGATTTCATTTTCATGATGTTGAAAAAGGTGCAACACCAGAAAATATTGTTATCTTTAAAGAACAGTACACCAAACATTTAGAAGAAACCTTTAAAACTTTATAATTATGATCTCAATCACTGCAATCATTAAAAGTAAAAAAGAAAATCTTATAGAAGTTCAAAATATGATTACACATCTGGTTACAGAAACCAGAAAAGAAGAAGCATGCATTCGCTACGATCTTCACACTACAGAGAATGTATTCATTATTTGGGAAGAATGGAAAGATCAAATAGGACTTGATTTACACAACAATCAGTCGTATTTAGTCGATTTCATTACAAAAAGCGAAGCTTTACTATCAGCTCCCGTTCAGGTTTATAAAACGGCACAAATTCTATAGTTTTTTCAGAGTTCTGAATTCTTTTCTGCATAGGTAATTCGAGAATTTGTAACTAAAAAATGTTACAGATATAACTTAATTATACAAAATAATTATTCAGAAAAAAGCTAAATTGCCTCGCATTCAGAAACATAAAAAAATATGAGTCATTATCATCTTGCCGAAATTAATATTGCAAAAATGAAAGGGGTAAACATCAACGACCCTATAATGAAAGAATTCGTAGACAATTTAGACACCGTAAATACTTTAGCCGAAGAAAGCGAAGGTTTTGTCTGGAGACTAAAAGATGACACTGATAATTACAACGCTACAAGCCTGAATCCGTACAATGACGAACAAATTATTATTAATGTATCGGTTTGGGAAAGTATCGAAACTTTAGAACACTATATGTACAAAACTTTTCACAGTGACTTTTTAAGACGCCGAAAAGAATGGTTCCAAAAATTCGGTAAAGCGCATACGGCTATGTGGTGGATTCCTAAAGGACATATCCCAACCATGGAAGAAGCCGTAGAAAAATTAGATTTCCTGCAAAAAAACGGCCCATCAGAATTAGTTTTCGATCTTCGAAACAAATATCCAATGCCGGTTAATGCATAGTTGTATAGCCACGAATCACGAATTTATTTAAAAATGTTTGCGTATAGATTTTAAAAAATACATTCGTGATTCGTGGCTAACAAAAAACTACTTTATTCCTCCAAAAGCTCCGAAACACATATTTTTATGCAATATTTCGACTTTTGAAAAACCAACTTTTTTCATCAAATCCAATTGATAATTCATCGATCTCGGAGAATCTTCTTTTTCGATATAATCCAAAACTTTCTGGCGATACTCTACTCCTCCTATTCCTTCTAAATATTCGCCATAACGCTGCCAGGTATAATCATTCAATAAATCTGTGTCTTGCGTGATTAAATCAGAAATCATCAAACAACCTCCGGGTTTCAATAATTTGAACAATTTTACAAAAGTAGTTTCCCAATCCTGATCGTCTCTCAAATGATGCAAAACTGCACCCGCTAAAATAATATCAAAACTGTTTTCTTGTAAATCTACTTCTCTAATATCACCTTGTTTTACAACGACTTTTCCGTTTGTTGCTGCCGAAACTCTTTCAAAAGCTCTGTCTAACATTGGCAAACTCAAGTCGACCAAAGTGCAATTTAAATTTGGCACTTTAGATAACATTTTTAAAGTGTAATTTCCAGCACCACAGCCTACATCCAGCACGGTTGCAGCATTCGGAACAATACGTTTTGAAGCTTCGGTTATTAATTCTAAAGAAATAACAGCATCAATTGTGGCCACTTGTCCTGTTTCCAAATTTGAAAATCGTTCGACATCATTGTCAAATCTTTCCTTGATTTCTTCAATAGTTGATTTTTTCATGGTCTTTTGTTTTTTAATCTCTCGCAGATTTCGCGAATCTTTTTGCTATTATTGATTGGAAATATTATGGTTTAGACGATTTTCTCTAAATTAATAATCTGCTATATCTGCGAGAGATTTATTTTTTGATTTTTCAAAACTATTCTTTTCATAAATACTTTAAAAATACTATTTTTATCAATTAATAATACTTTAAAAGTATCATGGAATTACGCCACCTAAAATATTTTCTGGCCGTAGCAGAAGAACTGAACTTTACCAAAGCATCAGAAAAACTGTTTATCTCACAGCCTCCATTGAGTCGGCAGATTGCTGAATTAGAAGAAGAACTTCAGGCAAAACTTTTCATCAGAAACAATAAAAAAGTAGAATTGACCGAAGCCGGGAAATATTTCGAAAAAGAAATAAAAGAAATTTTTCAGAATCTGGAACGTATTTCTATTAAAACAAAAAAGATCGCAGAAAACGTTTCGGGTGACTTTAGAATCGCTTATATAAGCTCAATATATTCTTCTATTATTTCAGATTTAATAAAACACCTCAAAGCACAATTTCCGTACGTAAATTTTAAACTTTTTGAAATTTCAACCACCAAACAAATCGATGCATTAGAACAAGGAAAAATAGAAATGGGAATTATTCGATCACCAATTCAGTCACCAAAAATAAAATCGCATCTGTGGTTTAAAGATGGTTTTTCATTGGTTTACAATAAAAAATCTGTTCAGATAAAATCAGAAAATGAAATTGCAAACCTAAAAGACGAAACATTTGTTTTCTTCAACAAAGATTATGCACCGCATTATCACGAAGTTTTATTAGAACTTTGTGCTTTTTATGGCTTTACACCGCAGATTATTCATGAAGCCAACAACATCAATTCCATCGTACAATTAGTCAAAAACGGATTAGGAATTTCGATTGTTCCTTCAAACGTTGCCAAAAACAATCAGGATCCTGAAATTGGTTTTATTGAACTGAAAAAAGTCAATTTAAAAACAGACGTTTCTATTATAACTCCAAAAGAAGATAATTCAGGAATCACTCGATCAGCTGTTGAGTTTTTGTTGAATAAAAATGGTTCACGCTAAGTTTTGTGGTGAAATTAATCGCGCAAAGACACAGAGGCGCAAAGCTTTTATTTATAAGTTGCCTCCAGCTTTAGCTGGATGGAAAAATAATTAAGTTCAAAAGGCTTTAGCCAAACAACTACTGATTTGGCTAAAGCCTTTTCTAATTCAACTTTTATACCTCCAGCTAAAGCTGGAGGCAATTCAATAAATCCTTTTAATCCTTAATCTGTGGCAAAAAACTTTGCGCCTTCGCGGCTTTGGGAGATTAATCATAAGAAACTTCGCGTCCTAGCGCCTTAGTGACCATAACAAAAAATCGTTACAATTTAGTACAGAAATCCACATTATAAAAAGAGAAGTTTTAAATATCTTAGCAAATTCAAATTCTACAATAAAATTTCAATAAAAATGGCTGAGCAATCTTCAATTCAGTGTCCAAACTGCGGAACTCCTATCGACGTAAATGATGTTTTAAAACATCAATTAGAAGACAGCATCCGTAAAGAATTTCAACAAAAAGCTACTATTCAAAATAAAGAATTAGAGCTTAAAAACGAACAATTGGATAAAGCCAAAGCCGAATTTGAAGCCAAAAAGAAACAAGAAAACGAACTTTTTGCCGAGCGTTTGGAACGTGAAAGAAAAATTGCGGAAAAAGAAATTTCGGAAAAGTTGAAAACAAAACTTGAAGAAGAAAACAAGGATCGTTTGCTTTTAATGGAAAAAGAACTCTCTGAAAAATCGGAAAAAATCAGAGAATTAAATAAAATGGAAGGTGAAATCGCCAAGTTACAGCGCGAAAAACTGGAAATGAAAGATGCCATTCAAGCCGAAGCCGAAAAGCAATTAAATGTGCAATTAACTTTGGAACGCGAAAAAATCAGAAAACAAGAAGACGATAAAAACGAATTGAAATTCAAAGAACTTCAGAAACAGCTAGAAGAACAAAAAAAACTGACTGAAGAAATGAAACGCAAGCAAGAACAAGGTTCTATGCAATTGCAAGGTGAAGTAATGGAATTAGCTATCGAAGAATGGCTGGCAAACAATTTCCCTCTTGACAGCATTGACGAAGTTAAAAAAGGGGCAAATGGCGCCGATTGTCTTCAAATTGTAAACACGCGTGAACATCAAAACTGCGGTACTATTTATTACGAAAGCAAAAGAACAAAAGCATTTCAGCCTTCTTGGATTGAGAAATTCAAAAATGATATCAGAACCAAACGAGCCAACATTGGAGTTTTGGTTACCGAAGTAATGCCAAACGGAATGGAACGAATGGGCATGCGCGACGGTATCTGGATTTGTACGTATGAAGAATTTAAAGGTTTAAGCGCTGTGTTGCGTCAATCTTTAATTCAGATCAATCAAGCGGTTCAGGCACAGGAAAACAAAGGCGATAAAATGTCAATGTTGTACGATTTCCTGACCAGCAACGAATTCCGTTTACAGATTGAAGGAATTGTAGAAGGTTTTACCCAAATGCAAAGTGACTTAGATTCTGAAAAAAGAGCCATGCAGAGAATCTGGAAACAACGCGAAAAACAAATTGAAAAAGTAGTTCACAATACTTTAGGAATGTACGGTTCGATTCGCGGTATTGCCGGAAATGCAGTTCAAAGTGTAAAAGCCTTAGAATTGGATTTTATTGAAGGGAATGACGAAGAGGAAGAAACTAAGGAACTAGAATAAATCCTTCGACTTCGCTCAGGAAGACAAACGAAATGTCAGGCTGAGCGAAGTTGAAGCTCTTATAAAAACTAATCCACCTTTTTAAAAACAGCCAATTTCCCTGAAGGATTAGACAAAATCAATTGATTATTTCCAATAGAATAAGTTGTTGTGCTTTGCAGTGCTTTTGTAAACTCACCTTCTTTATTTCCTTGTGGGCAAGCCATTAGAGTCGAAATTACCTTTGTAAATCTTAGCAAATCCTTTTCATAAAAAATAGAACCACTAATTGCATTACAGCCGCCATAGCCAGAAAATCTATTTTCGGTTGAATTAATTTCAATTCGTGGCATTTCTTTTTGAAAATCAGTGGCAAAAACTTTATAGCCATTCAATTCTTCCAAAACCCAAATATCATGAAGTCGGTAATCGGTAAGATATTTTCCGCATCCGCTGAGTTTTTTTGCTTCTAGTTCCGAATTATTTCTAATTTCAACTTTTACGCTGTAAGGCGAAATTGCACCAGACATTGAATCCTGACAATCCAGCTGCTGAATCGTAATCGCAGCCGAAGTCGTTTCATTACTTACTTTATACATTTTCACATTGGCATCCATAGCTCTAATCGCTTCAACGGCAGGAAAAGTTATTTTTTCTTTTCCTGGTATTAGTGATGTAAAGACAATTTCGTCATTCCCCATTTTGATTCCCCAAAACGGTTCGTTTCCTGTTCCTTTAAAATAATATTTTAAATCTTCTTCTGTCGAAGTTGTTGAATCTGTTCCTGCAGTTTCTTTATTCGCTGTCGTTTTACAGCCTATCATTAAAAATGATAATAACACTATTGAGAGTACTTTTTTCATGAGATTTTAGATTAAAAATGTTCTTCTTCGTAAAACACCTGTAAAATTCTTATGAATTTACGACATTTTTTTGAAACGTCTATTTAGAATCCTTTCAAATTTAAAAAAACCAAATCACTCAAAAATTACTTAAAACCCGCACTACGTAAAAGATTCTGATAAAATACGTAGTAATAAAAATTTCCATCTACTTAAAAAAATAAAAATTATTACGTATTTATATAAGTATAAATACTTATATTTGCGTAGTAATACTTAATTAAAGAAATCATGATTAAAGTAATAGTAGTTGGAAACGGCATGGTTGGTTATAAATTTTGCGAAAAATTCGTTGCAAAATCAGGACAAGAAAAGTATCAAATCACAGTATTTGGAGAAGAACCAAGACGCGCTTACGATCGCGTTCACTTAAGCGAGTACTTTGGAGGAAAAACGGCTGATGACTTATCACTTTCAACAAGCCAATGGTACGCAGAAAACAACATTATTCTAAATACATCTGAATTAATTACAGATATTAATCGTGATGCAAAAACTATTCATACACACTTAAACAAAACACATACGTACGATTACTTAGTTTTAGCAACAGGTTCTTCGGCTTTTGTACCACTAATTGAAGGTGTAGAAAAAGAAGGTGTTTTTGTCTACAGAACCATCGAAGATCTGGATGCTATTATGGATTACGCGAAAAAAATAAAACAAAAAGGCGCAACTGAAGCTGCTGTTTTAGGTGGCGGTTTATTAGGATTAGAAGCAGCAAAAGCAGTTCGTGATTTAGGCTTAAATCCACATGTTGTGGAATTTGCTCCGCGTTTGATGCCGAGACAATTAGATCAAGGCGCAAGTGATATGCTTCAGTCAAAAATCGAAGAATTAAACATCGGAATTCATCTTAACAAAGCAACGCAATATATTGACGGAAAAGAAAGTATAACAGGAATGATGTTTGCAAACGACGAATTGTTAAAAGTAGACATGTTGGTTATATCTGCTGGAATTAAACCTCGCGACGAACTGGCCAGAGTTTCGGGACTTGAAGTTGGCGTACGAGGCGGAATTGTGGTAAACAATGAAATGCGAACATCAGATCCTTTTATTTTTGCTATTGGCGAAGCGGCGCTTTACAATCAAAACATTTACGGATTGGTTGCTCCAGGTTACGAAATGGCCGATGTTGCTGCTGAGCAAATCTTAAATGGGGATAAAACCATGAGAGAAACCATCGATATGTCGACTCAATTGAAATTAATTGGCGTTGAAGTAGCTAGTTTTGGCGATCCTTTTATTGAAAACAATGACGTTACTGCTATTATTTATGAAAACAAATTAAGCGGCGTTTATAAAAGAATCAACGTTACAAAAGATTCTAAAAAACTGTTAGGCGGAATTTTAGTTGGAGATTCCAGCGATTACAATTCGCTTTTCCAGATTTATATCAATGAAATGGCATTACCTAAAAATCCTGAAGATTTGATTTTAGGCTCTCGCGATGGTTCTGAAGGTTCAAGTTTAGGAAGCGTAATGGATTTGCCAGACACAGCCGTGATTTGTTCTTGCGAAAACGTAACGAAAGGCTCTATTTGCTGTAAAATTCTAGATGAATCTTGTGCTACTTTTTCAGATGTCGTTAAAGCAACAAAAGCAACTTCTGGATGCGGCGGCTGTAAACCAATGGTTTCAGATTTGATAAAAGCGACTCAAAAATCACTTGGAAAAGAAGTAAAAGAAGTTATCTGCGAACATTTCAATTATAATCGTCAGGAATTATTCGATTTGGTAAAAATCAATAAATACGAGAATTTCTACGATGTTTTAGATCATCACGGAAAAGGTGACGGATGCGAAGTTTGCAAACCAGTTGTTGCTTCAATTTTCTCTAGTATTTATAATGATACTGCAAATAAACACGTAACTACTCAAGATACAAACGACAGATTTTTAGCAAACATTCAACGAAACGGAACGTATTCTGTTGTTCCAAGAGTTGCCGGAGGAGAAATTACAGCCGAAAAATTAATTATAATTGGTGAAGTGGCAAAACAATTCGATTTGTATACCAAAATTACGGGAGCGCAAAGAGTAGATTTATTCGGAGCGCATTTAAGTGACTTGCCTAAAATCTGGAAAATCCTAATAGACAATGGTTTTGAAAGCGGACACGCCTACGGAAAATCACTTCGTGCCGTAAAAAGCTGTGTCGGAAATGCTTGGTGCCGTTACGGAATGGACGACAGCGCCGGATTTGCCATCGAACTAGAAAATAGATATAAAGGAATCCGTTCTCCACATAAACTAAAAGGCGGTGTTTCGGCCTGCATTCGCGAATGCGCAGAAGCCCGAGGAAAAGATTTTGGATTAATTGCCGTTGAAGGCGGATGGAACTTATACATTGCAGGAAATGGCGGTGCAAACCCAAAACATGCCGTTTTATTAGCAGAGAAAATCGACAAGGAAACGGTTATTAAATACATGGACAGATTTTTAATGTATTACATCCGCACTGCTGGCCCGCTAATCCGAACTTCAACTTGGTTAGAAAAACTAGACGGCGGTTTAGAATACTTAAAAGAAGTTATAATCGAAGACAGCCTAGGAATCTGCGAAACGCTTGAAGCCGAAATGCAGACTTTAGTAAACACTTTCGAATGCGAATGGAAACAAGTTCTGGAAAAACCAAGATTATTAAAACGTTTCAATCACTTTATAAACTCCGACGAAAAAGACGACAATGCAGTTTTTGTACCGTTAAGAGATCAAAAAATGCCTAAAGCTTGGTCGTAAACTTAAAACATAAATTTTTAAACACATAGGGACATAGATTTTAAAAACTTAATAAAGGCGTTTCACTTGCATAAATACACATATCTATGTGTTAGAAACTAGTTTCTTTAATTTTCTTTTTCTCAAACAAAAAACAAAAAAATCTATGTTTCTATGTGTTTAAAATAAAATCCCCAGATTAAAGGATTAAAAAGATTAAAAAAAAATCGCCTAAATCTGCCAAATCTGCGGGAAAAAAAATAGCTCCAAAAAAAGAAAAAAAATCATTAAACGTTTGCTGTCCTTCTTACCCTCTTTTTTACTGCGCCATCATAACTCTCATGATTGTAAAAAGAGGGCTAAGAAACAGGAAATCAAAATTCAATCAAAATGGAAGAAATCTTAAATCAATACGAAACGGTTCATGCGAGTGATGCTACAATTTGGTTCAAAGCAGGTAAAGTAGAAGATTTTCCAACCAACCGAGGCGGATGCATTAAATACAAAAACAAACAAATCGCTATTTTCAATTTCACGCGCCGCAACGAATGGTACGCCTGCCAAAACGCCTGCCCGCACAAAATGGAAATGGTGCTTTCAAGAGGAATGACTGGATCTGCCGATGATATTCCGAAAATTGCTTGTCCGATGCATAAAAAAACATTTTCACTTGTTGACGGTTCAAACCTAAACGGAGACGATTTTAAGATTGCAACGTATCCGATTAAAGTAGTTGAAAACGAAGTTTTTGTTGGATTTGTAGATTAGACTGTTAAAGAGCCAAGAAGCAAGAGACAAGTTGAAACAGTTTTTCAAATCTTGCTTCTTGCTTCTTTATATCTCATTCACTACTTTCGACTTTTCTACTTAATTCCGTATCTTTGAAATTCTATTATCAAACCAAAAAATGACTACACCTTTTCAAAAAGCAAGCGAATGGATTGATGCTGAAAACGCTCAGGATCCAAACATCGAATTAGACCAAAACAAAGAATATCCAAAAGAATTATTATATTCAAACAGGATGTACGAAAGACTGATGCAATTTGAACCCAATGCATCCGAAGAAATTCAAATCGCTTCAAAAGCACAGCACATCTGCCGATGGAAAGTTGCTCGCGAATCGTATCCAATGGATCGTGTTGGTTATTTGAAATGGAGAGAAGAATTGAAAAAATTCCACGCAAAAACCACTGCCGAAATTCTAGCAAAAGCAGGTTACGATCAAACTTTTATCGATCGTGTTTCTTTTTTAATTGAAAAAAAACTGCTTAAAAAAGATGCCGAAACGCAATTATTAGAAGATGTAATTTGTTTGGTGTTCTTAGAATATTACTTAGAACCTTTTGTTCACAAACACGATGAAGAAAAACTGAAAAATATCATCAAGAAAACCTGGGATAAAATGTCCGACAAAGGTCACGAGGAAGCTTTAAAAATCACTTATTCTGAAGAAAATTTAAACTTAATAAAAGCTTCTTTAGGATTGTAAAAAAGATATGAAGAAAAGCAATCAGGAAGCTGCAGAAAAAATCACATTCAAAAATTTACGCCGTCTGTATTTTTTTGCACTTCTTACTATTGCCTTAACTATAATTATCAGTCAGTTTTTAGTACAATACAACCTGAATCAGCAGTTAAGCGATTCTAAGATTATCAATTTTTCTGGTAAACAAAGAATGCTGAGCCAGAAAATTGTCAAAGAAGTTTTGATCCTGCATTACGTTTCTGATACCGCTTCTGCCAAACAAATTTCGCATTTAGAAGAAGTTTTAGCGCTTTGGAAGAAAAACCAAAATGCACTCGAAAATGGCAGTGACAGTCTCGCTTTTCCAAAAGAAAAATCAGAAACACTTTCTAAATTATATCTCGAAATCAATCCGATTTTCAATAAAATTGTCAATTCAACCGATTCGTTTTTATTGAATGTAAAGCAGAAAAAAACAACTGCTGAAAACCAAAAATTCGTAAATATTATTTTAGAAAACGAAGGCATTTTCCTTTCGAAAATGAATCAGATTGTAACGCAATACGATCTTGAAGCGCACGAAAAAGTAACCGAACAGCGAAGAATAGAATACTGGATTTTCGGTTTTACACTTTTAGTTCTTCTTTTAGAATTCTTCTTCATTTTTAAACCAACCAACAAAAAAATCGAAAGGTTAATTGCCAAGCTTTTATCTTCTGAAAAGAAAGCTTTAAAGCTCGCATACGACACCGAAATATTAAGCGAAATCAAAGAAAATTCAGTTAAAGAATTAAAATCGCTCAATTACGCAATGGAAAACACGCTTCTCTATTGCCGAATTACACCCGACGGTTCGATTATTCATATCGGAGAAAAATTTGCCAAACTTCTCAATTATACCAAGTTTTCATCCAACAAAAAATTCTCCGAAGTTTTAACTGTTGACGAAAAAGAGCAAACCAATTTTGATCGTTTAATTTTTGAAAAACAACGCAGCGGCTGGCAGGGCGAAATCAGTATTTTAAACAAAGAAAATGAAACTATTTGGCTTGATTTGTCAATGGTTCCGGTCATGATCAAAAAAGACGAACTGGAACTTTTGATTGTTTGTTTTAACATCACTGAACGCAAAAAAGCACAACGCGAAGTCGAACGTTTAAATCTTGAAAACACAACCGAAAAAATCAATCAGCAAAAGATTATTTCGAGCAAAATTGTTGAAAATCAGGAAAACGAACAAAACCGAATCGCCAAAGAAATTCACGACGGAATCGGGCAAATGCTTACGGGTTTAAAATTCAGTCTAGAAAGCATTAATCTCGATGACAGAGAAAAGTCCGAACAAAAAATTGAGTACTTAAAGAAACTTTCACTTGATATTATCAAAGGTGTCCGCACGGCAACTTTCAACTTAATGCCACCGGAATTAAGCGATCACGGAATCGTTTCATCACTTTCCAAACTTACTCAGGAACTATCAAAATTAACTGGAAAAGAAATCCTGTTTTACAACAAAACCGATTTCGATCAGCGTTTAGATTCCTTAATCGAAATCAATATTTACAGACTTACACAAGAAGCGATTAACAACGCCATAAAATACGCTGAATCATCGCATATTATTGTGCAGCTTTCGCACAGCGAAACACTTCTCAGTATTATTGTTGACGACAACGGAAAAGGTTTTGATGTCAATTCAGTCGACAAAAAGCGCAACAGCGAATCCGGAATGGGACTTTTATTTATGAAAGAAAGAATCCAATACATTAACGGACGCGTTTTCATGAACTCCATTCCAGGCGAAGGAACGAGAATTACTTTTAATATTCCCATTCTCAAATGAGATAATTTGTCAATTAGATAATTAGATAATTTATTTATCTAAACGTCGATCTTCTATTTCTCAGGCTGAGCGATCAGGATGCTTCGGAGAAGTCCAAGCAAGTAACTCCACAAAGATGGTGATTTAGATTACGGAATTTCTTAACGCGGGCTTCGACTCCGCTCAGCCTGACAATACAAAGTGTTTAAATTTATATTTAGATATTAAAATTGTTTTTTGCAATTGCTATTGACATTGTAATTGTCATTGATATTGCAATTTTTTCTAATGATTTTTTAATGTTGGAGTTTCGAATTTCAAAAATTTGGATTTTTAAATGAAAAAAGTACGTATATTAGCATCTTCTTTTTAGATGAATATACGTAAAAATCCAGAATCAAAATTAAGTAAACTATGAGTAATATCATTCGTGTAGTATTGGCAGATGACCATGTTTTTGTTAGAGACGGAATCAAATCTTTACTGGAAAACGAAGCAAACATAGAGGTTGTTGGTGAAGCAATTGACGGTGCAGATGCTCTGGAAGTGGTTACAGCAACAAAACCTGACTTACTTATAGTAGATATTCGTATGCCAAACTTAACGGGCATCGAGGTAGTAGAAAAACTTAGAAGCGAGAATAATAACGTAAAAATCATCATGCTTTCGATGCACGAATCAGAAGAGTATGTTTTGAAATCTATAAAAGCCGGTGCCGACGGTTATTTACTGAAAGGTTCATCAAAAGAAGAATTTTTAAAAGCTCTTCATGCCGTTTCTTCAGGCGGTAAGTATTTCAGCGGTGATATTTCTTCTATTTTGATAAGTCAATTAACAAATTCGACTGCATCTTTAGAACCTAAACAAACTTTAGGTGAAGAAATGATGATTACCAAAAGAGAAAAAGAAATCCTGACACTTCTTTTATCAGGAAAAGGAAATAAAGAAATTGCCGAAGCTCTTGAAATTAGTAAAAGAACTGCCGAAGTGCATCGTTTTAACCTAATGAAAAAGCTGAAAGTTAAAAACCTAATGGAACTTTCAAACAAAGCGGCTGAGTATTCTTTAATCTAAAAAAATACGTATAAATACGTAATTGTTTTTCAAAATCTGCGTTTTGACAGGTTTTAACTAAGTTATAGTACTTATTTTTACATAAAAATATAAGTACTATGAAAAATACAAACTCACTATCGCAATCACACAAAATTTTAGTTTTGAACACATTGGCTTTTACAGTGTGTTTTGCCTGCTGGACATTAAACGGGGTTCTGGTAACTTTTTTAGTCGATAACGGAATTTTCCATTGGGATGTTATTCAAGTCGGATGGCTTTTGGGTATTCCAATTTTAACCGGATCAATCATGCGTCTGCCAATTGGTATATTGACGGATAAATTTGGCGGAAAATATGTTTTTACACTTTTACTGCTTCTAAGTTCAATTCCGCTGTTCCTCCTTCCCTACGCTGATAGTTTCGCCATGTTTGCTTTACTAAGCTTTTTATTTGGAATGGTCGGGACTAGTTTTGCAGTTGGAATTGGTTATACTTCTATCTGGTACCCAAAAGAATGGCAGGGACGCGCTCTCGGAATATTCGGAATGGGAAATGCTGGAGCTGCAATAACTACTTTTCTTGCTCCTTCCTTATTAAATCATTTCTCTATTGATGATCCGCAAAACGGCTGGAAAGTACTTCCTGTTATTTATGCTGTTTCATTAGTCGTAATTGGTATTGCGTTTTTAATTTTCGCACAAAATAAAAAAATAGAAAGCAGCGGTAAAACAATTTCGCAAATGCTTACACCTTTAAAATCGCAAAGAGTTTGGCGTTTTGGAGCTTATTATTTCTTAGTTTTTGGATGCTTTGTAGCATATTCGCAATGGCTGCTGCCAAATTTCATGAACGTTTACCAAACGAGTTTAGTTATGGGAGGTTTGTTTGCCACGATGTTCAGTTTACCTTCTGGTGTTATTAGAGCTTTTGGAGGATATTTATCAGATAAATTCGGAGCGAGAAAAGTAATGTATTGGGTTTTGGGTTCTTCGGTAATTTTAAGTGCTTTTTTATCGATCCCTAAAATGGAAATCACTACTTCTGGTCCGGGGATATTAGCTGCTAAAAAAGGAGTCGTAAACGAAATCAGTGACAAAACCGTAAAAGTTGGCGATAAAGAATATCCAATTGCACAAAAAACAGCCAATACAGCCGAAAATGCCATTTTCCCTACTACTTCGAGCTGGCAGGATGTAGTTGTTGCTCACAATCAAAGTGTTGCTAAAAAAGAATTAATTGCAAAAGGCGTAACGGTTATTAAGTTTGATGCCAATATGTGGGTTTTCTTAGTCTTAGTTATTCTAATCGGGATTTCATGGGGAATTGGGAAAGCAGCAGTTTACAAACACATTCCAGAATATTTTCCTAATGAAGTTGGCGTTGTAGGCGGCATGGTAGGAATGATTGGCGGTTTAGGCGGATTCTTTGGCCCAATTATATTTGGATATTTACTAACAGCAACCGGAATCTGGTCAAGTTCATGGATTTTTATTTTAATCTTTTCAACTGTCTGTTTGGTTTGGATGCATTATACTATAACACAACTATCTAGAGAGAAACAAGTTAAAGTAAGTAAAGCAAAATTAGAACCAGCATATTAAACTTAGATTAAAAAAAGATTAGAAATATGACTGTAATCATAGTATTCGACGGCATTTTCTTATAAATTTACCTCCGATAAAAATTTACCAATTTTATGAAGAAACTAAAACTAATCTTAATACTTATCGCAGGATTAAGCTTTGAAATTCAGGCTCAGGAATTAGATGTCAATTTGCAAATCAGACCACGTTTTGAATATCGAAACGGTTACAAACAACTTCTTCAGGAAGGACAAAAAGGCACATCGCAAATTTCACAGCGTTCACGCTTAAATTTCAATTACAAACAAGAAGATTTAATTGTAAAACTGACTTTACAGAATACCAGAACCTGGGGTGATGTTCCATCAACTGCGACGGCAGATAAAAACGGAGTGGCTGTTTTTGAAGCTTGGGCACAATATAATTTTACTGAAAAATGGAGCGCCAGAATGGGACGTCAGGTTCTTTCTTATGATAACCAGCGTATTCTGGGTGAAATGGACTGGGCTCAGCAAGCTCAAAGTCACGATGCGCTTACCTTTACATATCAAACTGAAAAACAAAAACTTGATTTTGGAGGCGCATACAATTCAACTGCTGAAAATGTTCTTCAAACTCCATATACTGTTGCTAATTACAAAGCATTACAATATGCATGGTACCACAATCAATTTACTGAAAGTTTAGGTGCAAGCTTTTTACTGCTTAATACCGGTTATGAATATGCAAATGCTGATGCAAAATTACTGGTAGATTATAAACAAACTTTTGGACCTTATTTGACTTATAAAACAAGTAAAATCGATACTAATTTGTGGCTTTACGGGCAAACCGGAAAAAGCACAGATTTAAAAGTCAGCGCATGGAATGCTGCTATTAATTTTAATTACAGCCTAACTGATTCCTTTAAAGCAGGTTTAGGATATGAATTTTTATCTGGAAAAGCATCAAATGACGGAAGCACTGTAATCAAATCATTTAATCCTATTTTTGGAACCAACCACGGTTTTAACGGTTACATGGATTATTTTTATGTTGGAAATCACTTAAACAATGTTGGTTTACAAGATGCTTTTATAAAATTAAACTACAATGTAAATAAATGGCAGTTTGCTCTGATTCCGCATGTATTCTTATCTGCAGCAGATGTAGTTACGCCATTAAACGAAAAATTAGATTCGTATTTAGGAACTGAGATTGATGCCACATTTGGTTATAACTTTAAAAAAGATATTACCGTTACCGGAGGATATTCTCAAATGTTTGGATCTAAAACCATGGAATTTATCAAAAACGGAGACGCAGGTCATACTAACAACTGGGCGTGGCTTATGATTTCTGTAAATCCTAGAATTTTTACTTATAAAAAATAACGATTTTATAAATCGGATTTTATAAAAATTTACCCTTTTTCAAATTTGAGAAAGGGTATTCTTTTGCCCCTAAGGTTTTCTTAATTCGTTATATTTGATTGATATTTTTATAATTGAAATCATGAACAATACCTGGACTCAAAGATGGGACGACCGTTACAAAAGCGAAGAATTTGCATACGGCGAAGAACCCAACAATTACTTAAAAGAACAAATAAAAAAACTAGAAATCGGCACCATTCTTTTTCCTGCTGAAGGCGAAGGACGAAATGCCATTTTTGCAGCAAAACTAGGCTGGAAAGTTTCTGCTTTTGATATTAGTGAAGAAGGCAGAAACAAAGCACTTCTTTTAGCAGAAAAAAATAACGTTTCTATTGATTATCAAATTGGCGAACTGGAAACTTTAGATTTTCATACAGCACAATTTAATGCTATTGCTTTAATTTATGCGCACTTTCCAGCTGCTATAAAATCTGAAATTCACACACAGCTGGATAAACTTCTAAAAAAAGACGGAATTATAATTTTTGAAGCCTTCAGTAAAAAGCATTTAGAATATGTAGCCAAAAATGAAAAAGTAGGCGGACCCAAAGACATTGAATCCCTTTTTTCAATCGAAGAAATCAAAGCCGATTTCCCAAATTATGAAATTATACAATTAGAAGAAAAAGAAATCGAACTCAGCGAAGGTTTATTCCATAACGGAACAGGTTCTGTAATTCGATTTATTGGCAGAAAAAAATAAAAATTTGCACGCTCATTTTTAACACATAGAAACATAGATTCTAATTCGCTTAAAGGCGTTTCACTATCATCAATACACATAGCTATGTGTAAAATCTAGATTTTTAAAATAATCTTTTTCAACAGATTTTAAATTCTATGTTTCTATGTGTTAGAAAACCTAAAAGTACTTGTGCTCCATAATTTCAGAACGTAATTCCTCAACATCCAAAATCCCAATTCGTTTTCCAATTGTTTTTATCAATGCTTCTTTTTTAAGACTTGAAATTATGCGAATCGCTTGTTCATCAGTCGTTCCGGCAAAATCAGCGATTTCTTTTCGTGAAAGCTCAATATCAATCAAACCATTAGTCTGCCCAAATTTGCGATGAATATAAAGCAGTAAATCGATCACACGTTCGCGGACATTCATGTGCGCAATCTTGCGGATGTTATTTTCACTTTTGTTCAATTCCTCAGCATAAAACAACATCAAGGCATACGTAAATTCAGGAATATGCTGTAAAATTTCAAGCATCGTCTCGTTGCTGAAATTACACAAAACAGTATCTTCTAATGCATAAGCACCAATTAAATAACGCTTGCTTGTCCCAAATCCGCGAAAACCAATAATATCACCATTAGTAGTTAAACGAACGATTTGCTCACGGCCATTAATACCCGTTTTAATTGTTTTGGCTTTTCCTTTACATATAAAATAAAGTCCCTGCAAAGGCGCGCCTTCTGTAATAAACCGATCCGATTTTTTACAAATAATGCTTTGCTTTTTAGAAATATAAGCTTTCATCTGCTCCAAATACAAGTGTTTTTTTATAAAACAATTTTCATTGACACAGGAATAACAAATGGCTTGCTCTTCTTTCATGAGTCTTAAACTTTAAGTATATTAAAAAACTAAGATGTTGTTCCTCATTTATTTTCAATCAAAAATAAAAAAATAAATCCAAAAAATACGTATAAATACGTAAAAATACTTATTTTTGCTTAAGTACTTTTCTAAAGTCAGACCATTCAAATAAAAGTAGTATCTCTAAATAGAACTCAAATGCAAACTACGAAGATCAAAACTACCTGTTCCTATTGCGGCGTTGGCTGTGGTATAATCGTAACCAATGATGCAAAAAATGGTGTAATGGTCGAAGGCGACAAAGACCATCCGGTAAACAAAGGAATGCTGTGTTCTAAAGGAATGAATCTGCATTACGTAGTTAATGATACTTCTGACCGAATTTTATATCCAGAAATGCGCGGAAGCAAATTTTATCCGTTAGAACGTGTAAGCTGGGATACTGCTCTTGACCGCGCTGCAGCGGTTTTTTCTTCTATTATAAAAAAACATGGACCAGACAGTGTTGGTTTTTATATTTCAGGACAATGTTTAACCGAAGAATACTACTTAGTAAACAAACTCGTAAAAGGTTTTCTAAAAACCAATAATATTGATACCAATTCCAGACTCTGCATGAGTTCTGCAGTTGTGGGTTACAAAAAAACTTTTGGAGAAGATTCTGTACCCATTGCTTATGATGATATTGAACTGGCTGACACTTTTTTAATTACAGGCGCAAATCCTGCCTGGTGCCACCCTATTCTATTTAGAAGACTTGAAAAGCACAAAGAGAAAAATCCTAAAACAAAAATAATTTGTATCGACCCCAGACGAACCGATACTGCTGCTTTCGCCGATTTGCATTTACAGATTATTCCCGGTTCAGACATTATTTTATACCATGCTATTGCCAAACGAATTATAGAAAAAGGATATGTAGATCATGATTTTGTAAAAAACCACGCCGAGAATTTCAAACAGTACAAAGACTTAGTTTTAGGAACTTCGCTGGAAAAAGCTTCTAAACTCTGCGGTATTTCTGTTAATGATATAAAACTTGCCGCAGATCTTATTGGGAAAGCAAAAGGTTTTATTTCCCTTTGGGCAATGGGATTAAATCAAAGTGCTGTTGGGGTTGATAAAAATACAGCTTTATTGAATTTATCCTTATTGACCGGACAAGTCGGAAAACCAGGTTCTGGTCCTTTTTCATTAACAGGTCAGCCCAACGCTATGGGCGGACGTGAAGTTGGCGGCATGGCAACACTTTTAGCAGCGCATAAAGACATTGCCAATCCAGCACACCGCAAAGAAGTTGCCGACTTTTGGGGCGTTGACGAAATCTCAGACAAACCGGGGTTGACAGCGACAGAAATGTTTGAAGCGCTGGAATCAGGAAAAATGAAAGCCGTTTGGATTATCTGTACCAATCCATTAGTGAGTTTACCAGATTCGCGAAGAGCCGAAAAAGCGCTTAAAAACGCAAAATTCGTAGTCGTTCAGGATATTTCTCATAATGCCGATACAGCCAAATTTGCCGATTTATTATTACCTGCAGCGGGCTGGCTGGAAAAAGAAGGAACGATGACCAATTCTGAACGTCGTATTTCCTATCTGTCAAAAGGGATTAATCCGCCCGGAGAAGCACTTCCAGACATTGAAATCCTAATTCGTTTTGCTAAAAAAATGAATTTCAACGGATTCAATTTCAACAGTGCCGAAGAAATTTACAAAGAGCATTGCGCCCTTACCAAAAATACCAATATTGATATTTCATTCTTAAACTATAACCGTTTAAAAACTGAAGGCACTTTTCAATGGCCTGTTCCAGATTATAATCATCCTGGAACTCCAAGATTATTTACGGATAAAAAATTCTATACGCCTTCAGGAAAAGCCATTTTTAATCTGCCTGTTTCTATCGAAAATACTTCGGTGCAGCCCAACGACGAATTTCCTTTTATTTTAACGACAGGAAGAATTCGCGATCAATGGCATACAATGACCAAAACGGGTAAAGTTTCAAGATTATTAACCCATATTCCGAGTCCTGTTTTAGAAATAAACCCAATTGACGCTTTTAAAAACGAGATTAAAAACGGTGATATTGTCGTGATTTCAAGCAAAAACGGAGAAGTCCGCGTAAAAGCAAAAGTTACAGATTCTATTAAAGAAAAAGTAGTTTTCCTGCCCATGCATTGGGGGAAACAGCTTGAAAATGATTTAAACCGAACCAATAATTTAACCAATACCGTTGTCGATCCCGTTTCAAAAGAACCTGATTTTAAATTCACAACCGTTTCGATTAAAAAATATGTAAAACCATTTCAAAAAATTGCGATTGTCGGTGCCGGAGCAGCTTCATTCCGATTCATTCAAAACTACCGCGAATTCAATTCGACTGATGAAATTATCGTTTTTTCGAATGAAATAAATCCGTTTTACAATCGTGTTTTACTGCCAGAATACATGACAGGAGAATTCACCTGGGAACAGCTTTTAAAAGTTAAGGACGGTGAAACTCTCAATAAACTCAATATCACCATGAAAGCCGGAGTTTCTATTGATAAAATAGATACCGGCAAAAAAACAATTTTAGATAGTCAGGGTGAAATTCACGCTTTCGATTCGCTGATTTTAGCAACCGGAAGCCGTCCTTTTGTCCCGGAAAATGCACAGCTTCATCTTCCCGGCCGATTTACCGTTAGAAGAAAAGAAGATGCTGACCGATTGAAAAAACATCTCGACAGCACTAATCTTCCGCCCGAAGAACAGCACGTAGTCATTATCGGCGGCGGTTTATTAGGATTAGAATTGGCGGCGGCTTTAAAACATAAAAAAGTAAAAACAACCATAATTCAAAGAGCTTCACGTTTAATGGAGCGTCAATTGGATCGAATTTCAAGCAAATTACTGGCCGAAGAAGTGCAGCTTCGTGACATTCAGATTTATTTTGATAACGAAGTCAGCACTGTTTTTGAAACCGATAATCCAAACGAAATTGAGATTGCTTTAAAAAGCGGTAAAATCATTACGGCAAATGCAATCGTGTATACAATTGGAACAATTCCAAATATCGAAATTGCACGTGAAAGCGGTTTAGCCTGCGGACGCGGCGTTAAAGTCAATCAGTATTTACAAACTTCAAATCCTGATATTTTCGCAATTGGCGAAATAGCCGAATTTAATAATAAGTTATTCGGAATCACTTCTGCTGCCGAAGAACAAGCCGATATTCTCGCCAATTACCTTGCGGGCGATATCAGCAGTTATTATAAAGGTTCTATTTTAATGAACATTTTAAAATTAGAAGATATCAATCTTTGCAGTATCGGCGATTTAACGATTCCGGAAAACGACGATTCGTACGAAGAAATTGTTTTTACAGATCTTAAAAAACGCTATTACAAAAAATGCATCGTAAAAGACGATCTTTTGGTTGGAGCCATTTTAATGGGCGATAAAAACGAGTTTGCCGAATTTAAAACCATGATTGAAAGCAAAATCGAATTATCAGACAAACGAAATACGCTTTTAAGAGGAAGTTCAAATACAAAACCGGTTTTAGGAAAATTAGTCTGTTCATGCAGTCAGGTTGGAGCCGGAAACATCGAAGAAACCATAAAAAACGGCGTAAATGATTTTACCGAATTATGCAAAAACACAGGAGCAGGTTTAGGTTGCGGAAGCTGCAAAACGGAAGTAAAGGAAATATTGGCGAAGTGTAAATAGTTTGTTTTGTTTTAGGTTTCAAGTTCCAACAACTTGAAACCTAAAACAAAACACAACGGAATGTCACCCTGAGCGGAGTCTAAGGGCACTCCAATTAGAATCGGGCTTCGACTACGCTCAGCCTGACACGCTTGAAGGAAACGTGAAACCTGAAACAAAGCAAAACCTGAAACAAAAAAACAAAATGGAACTAACAAGATTAATAGTAAAAGGAGGCGTTATTTCGCCAGGAGAATTACAAGAAGTTGTAAATATTGCTTTAGAAGAAGGTCTGGATTCCATTTCGTTTGGTTCCAGACAGGATATTATTTTTCCGAAAGGATTTAAATCTTTAGATAAAACCACTTTAGGAAAACATCATTTTGTTTATCCTGATCAAAAAAGCGGCAACAACATTGTTTCGTCTTATGTTTCTACTGATATTTTCAGAAATACAAACTGGCTTACCGGAAATAGGTTTTTATATATTTTAGAAGAATTTAAAGAACAGCCAAAACTTAAAGTCAACATAACCGACCCTAAACAGCAATTGGTTCCGTTGTTTACTGGCCATTTGAATTTTATAGCTTCAGAACACGAAGATTATTGGTATTTATACATTCGTCTTCCTAAATGGGAAAAAATAGAAGTTTATCCTGTTTTGCTGTACAGCTGGGATTTGGCTAAGATTTATTACGAAATTGAGAAAATCTCAGAAGAAGATTCAATTGATATAGAAACGCTTTTCGTATTGGTGAGTGAAGTTTTAGATACCAATAACAGAACGATTGACAAACCATTAAATATTCCGTTTTATCCGTTTCCGTATTACGAAGGAATGAACAGAATGGGAATCGATCAATATTGGCTGGGATTGTACTGGAGGAATAATTTATACGATTTGGATTTCCTGAAAGAAATGTGCGATTTGTGTTTTGAGTGCAAAATTGGAAAAATCTGTATCACGCCTTGGAAATCTTTTATTATAAAAGGAATTCCGAAAGACCGAAAACTGGAATGGGAAAAATTCCTGGGAAAACGTGGCATCAACGTTCGTCATTCTTTATTAGAACTCAACTGGCATTTACCCGTTGCGATGGAATGGGCTTTGAATCTTAAAACATTTCTAGTTCGAACTTTAGATCAATTCGACATTAGTACCTACGGATTGAATTTCGGAATTTCTGAATACAACCGCGACGGACATTATTTTACTTCGATTGTAATCGAAAAAAATGAACTTCCGGCTGCTTTAGAATCTATCAAAATCAGAGATACTTATAATGTATTATTTGCGAGAAATTTTGATCCGAATACTCGCGAATATATTGTGCATTCACAAGATATTGACAAGCTGGAACTTCCGACAATTTTAATTGAATTAAGCCGTAAATATTTTGAAGAACTTGGAAATTCTACAACTGAAGCCAATGAAAATCAGCAGAAAAAAGAAAAACCGCAATTAGATATTTATCAATGCCAGGAATGTTTAACGCTTTACAATTCTGAATACGGAGACGAAACTCAGGGAATTCCAAAAGGTATTTTGTTTGAAAATCTGCCCGAAACGTATTGCTGTTCGCTTTGCGAAGCTCCAAAAAGCAATTTCAAAATTTTAGAATTAGTAAAAAACTAAAAGTTACTTCAATATTAATTAGGAGCTGTTCCTGCTGTCCGCTGTATCTTTTATCCGCCGCGGCGCGATAAAAGGATGCCGCTTCCATCAGGGCTAGGGTACCTGTTTTCAAAAGAACTTATCAGCAAAACTCTTATTATACAGCAAATTCTTCTATTTTTTCATGTAGAATTGTTAAGAAAATCAGCTTTAGAATTTTAGGCAAAAAACTAACTTTTTAACAATCAGATATTTAATCCATTAAAATATCGAAAAACTTAACATTAGAAAGCTTGTTTTATAATTATCTTTACTTAACCGAAATTTAACAATTTGGTCACATTGCTATTAATACACTCATTTAAAGCGCTTAATATATGGAAAACAAACCCGAAGAAATTACTCCTGAGAAAACTGATTCTCCAGCTGCAGAAAATGTAAAACCTGCTGCAGAAGAGACAAAAACAACGACGGCTGCACCAGCAAAAACAACTGCTGCCAAAGCAGCTCCAGCTAAAACGACAACGGCTGCAAAACCAGCCGCTGCAAAATCTACTGCAACAAAAGCACCTGCTAAACCAGCAGCAAAAACAACTGCTCCTGCTGCAACAGTAAAAACAGCAGTACGCAGAACACCTGCAAAAAAAGTTACTGCACCTGTGGTTAAACCGGCAGTTATAGAACCAATAACTGAAATAAAAGAAGAAAACGCAGCAAAAACTACTTCAACTGAAGAAACAGCTGAAGATAAATCTAAAAATAAAAAAGCTAAAAAAGTGAAAGACAAAGAAAAGGAAAAAGAGAAAAAGAAAGCAGCAAAGAAAAAAGATAAGGCTAAAAAAGATAAAAAGAAGGAGAAAGCTAAAAAAGCAAAATTAAAAGCAGCCGCTAAGAAAAAAGAAAAAGCTAAAAAAGCTAAAGATAAAGCTAAAGCTAAAAAAATTGCAAAAAAGAAAGCAAAGTCTAAAAAAAAGGCAAAAGCTAAAAAGAAAAAATAATAAATAAAAAAAGCTCAACTTTAAGTTGAGCTTTTTTTATTTAATAATTCACAATTCATAATTAACAATTCATAATTAACTTTTATCCTCCAATCGCAATCATACTTCGATTGTCTGAATTAAGCGCAGGATCATTAATTTCATTAATGCCGGACATTCCGGCGCGAACTTTCTTTTTATTTTGAATAGATTCCGAAATCAAATTTTCAATGGATTCACCATTTCTAAAAGGAGTTAACAAATCGGTTTCAGAATTGGAGAAAAGACAGTTTTTTATTTTTCCATCAGCCGTCAGGCGGATTCTATTGCAACTGTCACAAAAAGGATTGGTAATAGAACTTATGATTCCGAAATCGCCATGGAAATCTTTAATTTTATAGTTTCTTGAAGTAAAGTTTTTTTCGTTTTCTAATTTTTGAATTTCATTTTCAGCAAAAACATTTCCAACCAAAGATAAAATCTCTTGCTGAGAAACCATTTTACTCCTGTCCCACTCGTTTCCGGCAAACGGCATAAATTCAATAAACCGAACCGAAATTGGCAGAAACTGTGTCAGTTTTACAAAATCAACAATTTCATTATCATTAAAACCTTTTATCAAAACAACATTTACTTTTACCTGAAAATCATTATTTAAAAGCAGATGCAGATTGTCTATTACTTTCTCAAACTGGTTTCTAAGCGTTACAGCGTTAAATTTTGACGAAATGAGCGTATCTAAACTCAAATTGATTTTTTTGATTTTAAACTGCTTTAAAACGTCTATATGGCGGTCAATTAAAATTCCGTTTGTTGTTACGGAAAGAGAAACATCTAATACTGCTAATTTAGAAACAATTTCAGGAAAATCTTTTCTCAATAAAGGTTCACCGCCTGTTAATCGTATTTTGTCAACACCATTTTGTGCGAAAGTCTGGGCGATACCAAAAATCTCATCAGCCGTCATCAAGCTGGCTTTTGGAGAAAGCGCAATTCCGTCAGCCGGCATGCAGTACGTGCAACGCAGGTTGCATTTTTCCAGCAGGGAAATACGCAGATAATTGTGTCTGCGCCCAAAACCGTCCGTCAAAATTGTGTTAGAGGCTGTCATGGTTTTTACCTTTTAAAATATGAAAAACGTGCATTACATGCGGAAACACAGCGTCCATCGATTCTCTTACTCCGTTTGTTGAGCCTGGCAAAGCCAAAACTAAACTTTTACCCAACGTTCCTGCCACGCTTCTGGAAAGCATTGCATACGGCATTCTCTGTTGTCCGTAACTGCGGATAGCTTCTTCAATTCCCGGAATTCTGCTTTCTAAAATTGGCGATAAAGCTTCGGGCGTTACATCTCTTGGTGATAAACCAGTTCCGCCTGTAAAAATTACCAGCTGATGTTCTTTGGCGAAAGTCTTAGTTTTTTCCTGAATAATATCTAATTCATCTGGAATAATTTCATAATGTGAAGTTTCAACTCCGTACGAATCCAGTTTTTCTACAATCGTTTTTCCAGAACGATCTTCTTTATCGCCTGCAAAAATTGAATCAGAACAAACGAAAACCGCAGCTTTTATAACATTCGGAAATTTATTTTTGAACGACGATTTTCCGCCTTCTTTATTAATCAATTTAATGGTCGAAATTTCGATTTCTTTGTCAATAGGTTTTAACATATCGTACATGGTCAACGCTACGATTGATGCGCCGTGCATAGCCTCGACCTCAACTCCGGTTTTATAAACCGTTTTTACATTAAAAATAATCTGAATTTCTAAACCTTCAATTTTATATTCAACTGATGTAAATTCTATTGGAATTGGATGGCAGTCTGGAATAGACAAATGTGTATTTTTTACCGCAAACAATCCTGCTGTTTTTGCCATTTCCAACACATTGCCTTTGGGCACTAAATTATTTACAACTGCATCAATTGTTTCCTGTTTGCTGACTTTTACAATTGCCGTTGCGGTTGCTTTTCTTAATGTGCTTATTTTATGCGTAATATCTACCATTAACTATTTTGTTTCCAAGTGAATGTATCGTTTTCAAACATTTCTTTCCCAAAAATAGGAACATCGGATTTAATCCAGTTTACAATGGCTTCTGTCGCTTCATAAACTTGTTTGCGGCGTGTAGCCGAAACAAAAACAAACAAGCAGATTTCGCCTGCTTTTACAATGCCCAGACTGTGGTAAATGTGCATACAGGTTAAATCGAATTTGGCAAAAGCTTTTTCACGAATGGTATGTAATGCTTCGTTCGCCATATCGGTATAAGCTGAATAATCAATCGCCACGACGGTATTGTCATGAATTACATCGGCACGAACTTGTCCTAAAAAAATATTGTGGGCTCCAATCGTGTGTTTGGATTGGTGCTTTGCAATCGACTCGGCTATAAACTCAGGAGAAATAGGCCCTTCAACAAATACATTTTTACTCATTTTTTATGTTTTTTTTTGCCACAGATTAAAAGGATTTTTTTGCTTTTGTCAGGCTGAGCGGAGTCGAAGCCCACGTCCAATTGGTACTCCCTTCGACTCCGCTCAGGGTGACAAACTCAATAATAATCTGTAACTATATTTTTATTTCCTGTAATAATTGTTTCATTGCCAAAGCACCTCCAGCAATACTTTTTACATTTTTAAATTGATGTTTTTGAAGCAATTCTACTGCGATTTTACTTCTAATTCCGGACTGGCAGAAAATATAAATCATTTGGCTTTTATTCAGTTTTTCGATTTCTTTTTCTAAATGCATTAACGGAATCTGAAATTGATTTTTCAAAGTAATTTTTGGCGATTCATCAATATTTCTAACATCAATAAAAAGAAGCTCATCTTGGTTTATTTCATCTAAAACAGATTCAAAGCTTACTTCTTCAACTTCCCATTTATTGTATTTTTCTTCGAATGTTTCTCTGCTTATCGATTGAAAATCACTTTTATCAAAATCATATTTTTGCTGTTCGTTATTCAAAATATTATAGACTAATACTTTACCGCTTAAAACTTCTCCAATTCCAAGAATCATTTTCAAAACTTCATTGGCCTGAAACATTCCAATAATTCCAACTGAAACTCCAATTACGCCTGCATCTTCACAATTTAAAGCATTCGAGTTTTCATCTGGATACAAACATCTGTACGTTGGTCCGTTTTGATAATTAAAAACCGAAACCTGTCCCTGAAATCTAAAAATCGATCCGTAAACCATTGGTTTATTCCTTACCAAACAAGCATCGTTTATGAGATATTTTATCGAAATAGTATCTGTTGCATCAACAACTATATCATATTTTTCGAATAAACTAAGAACATTTTTTCCTGATAATTTCTCCGAAATGGCTTTTACTTTTACCAGCGGATTCAATTCAGAAATCATTTGTTTGGCTTCTTTTGCTTTAGATTTTCCAACTGCCGAACTTTTGTAAATTACCTGACGGTGTAGGTTTGAAATCTCAATAACATCATCATCAACAATTCCAATTTCTCCTACTCCGGCTGCAGCTAAATACGGCAGAATTGCAGCACCCAAACCTCCGGCTCCAATAACCAAAACTTTAGCTTTTGCTAATTTGTGCTGCCCATCTTCCCCAATTTCAGGAAGAATCATTTGTCGGTTATATCGATTTGATGTTTCCATACTCTTTATCCTCCTGCAAACGGCGGTAATAAAGCAACAATATCACTTGTCTGCAAAGTGTAATCTGCTTTTTTTGAAATTATTTTTTGATTGACTGCCACGCTGAAAGTAAGTGAATCAAACTCATATTTTTCGTTTAAATCCTGCAATAGTTTTTGCAGAGACAATTCTCCGGAAAAAGATAATTTTTCGAATTCGCATTTTGTTTTTTCGGCAACAGCTCCAAAATATTTAATCTCGATCATTTTTATAAATTTAAATTCTGAAAAATGAATTCGTCTTCAAAATGTTCCTGAAAATAGGAAATCCAGCTCGAAGTATTTCTCACTACTTCGCCAATCACAATAATTGCTGGCGATGATATATTTTTTTCAGCAACCAATTTAGTGATTGTATTGATAGTTCCAATCACTTTTTGTTCTGAATTTTTGGTTCCATTTTGAATGATGGCGATTGGTAAATCGTCATTTCTGTTTTCCTGATAAATCGAAATGATTTCGTTCAACTTGTGCATTCCCATCAAAATAACCACTGTAGCTGCCGATTTTGAAGCCAAATGAACATCTTTTGATAATTTATGATCGGATGTTGTTCCTGTAATAACCCAGAAACTTTCGGCAACTTTGCGCTGTGTTAAACTAATTCCAACCGAAGCAGGAACTCCCAAAGCCGATGAAATCCCGGGAACAATAGCAGTTTCAATTCCGAAATCTTCTGCAAACTCGATTTCTTCGCTTCCTCTTCCAAAAACAAACGGATCTCCTCCTTTTAAGCGCACAACGTGTCCGTGAGTTTTTGCCATTGAAACGATCAAATCGTTAATTTGATCTTGTGTGTATGCATGGCATCCTAATCGTTTTCCAACAAAAACAATTTCTGCATTTGATGCATATTCTAATAATTCTTCGTTGACTAAAGCGTCATACAAAACTACATCAGCACTTTTTAAAGCTTTTATGGCTTTCATCGTAATCAGCTCAACGTCGCCCGGACCTGCGCCAACAATTGTCAATTTTGGTGTTTTTAAGTTTTGCATAATCTTTAACTTAAATTGATATTCAGATCATTTAATTCGTCGGCTGAATTAATATTGGTCAAATGAAAATTTTCGCTTTCTTCTATATTTAAAATCTGATGCGGTACTTTTGCCAACAAATCCATCATTTTCAATTCATCAGCTTCAATTGCACTTTTGATAATCGGAAGAATTTTTTTTGAATAAATTCCAATTAATGGATGTGTTTTACTTTCTGAAGCAAAAACAGTAATACCAGCTTCTTCGGTATGTTTTGATATTAATTCCTGTAATAATTCGGTTGAAATTAACGGAATATCGCAGCTTAAAATCAGATTGAATTCGGTTTCAGAATGGGATAATGCGGTATAAATGCCGCCTAATGGTCCTTTATCTAAAACCAGATCCGGTATTTTTTCATACGGCAGGTAATCGTATTCTTTTGATGCTGTAATTAATTTTATCTGCTCTGTAATAGGCAGAATTGCCTGAATTATATGTTCAATAAATGGTTTTTGCTGAAACAAAACCAATCCTTTTTCTGACTGCATTCTGGAGCTTTTTCCTCCGCAAAGAATAAATGTTGTTAGTGTTTCCATATCATTCAGGTTTTGTTTTAAACACATAGAAACATAGTTTTTCTTTGTGTTTAAGGCGTTTCACTTGCATAAACAAACATAGACTATGTGTGATAACGAGTTATCTATTTAATCTTTTTTTAATATAAAATCTATGTTTCTATGTGTTTAAATTCTTTTTAATTTCAAGGAAAAATCAATTTGATGCTTGCCATCAAAATCACAGTTCCTAAAACCATTTTTAATGTTCTGTTTGAGAAAGAGCCGCTACCATAAAATCCGCCAAGCATTCCTCCTACAACAGCAATTGGAACAAGATAAAAACTTTCTATTGGGATCGTTTTCCCTCCCAAAAAGAAACCCAGCATTCCTGCAGTCGAATTCACAAAAATGAACAGACTTGAAATCGCCGCCGATTCTTTTACAGATGCCCATCCCAGAAATAATAAAATTGGACTTAGAATAATACCGCCGCCAATTCCCAGCATTCCTGATAATAATCCAATTGCAAAACCTATGGCTAAAGCAAACGGCAGGTTTATTTTTACTTCTTCTTTTTCTTTAAAATTAAATACGCCAAATAATCTTAGTGCAGCAAAGACTAATACAATTCCTAGTACGATTTTATAAATTGCATTATCCAGTGTTATAAAACCTCCTATAAACGCCGCCGGAATTGACGCTATAGCAAATGGATAAAACAGTTTGGGCTTGAAATAATTTTTACGATAATAAAATAAGAACGAAATACTCGAAACAAACAAATTCAATAATAGAGCCGATGGTTTCATGATCGAAACCGGAAAGGCAAATATGCTCATCAAAGCCAAATATCCTGAAGCTCCGCCGTGCCCAACACTTGAATATAAAAATGCAATTACGATTAAGGCAAAACTGAATAAAAATATATTTTCGGAACTTAGGAGACTCATTTTTTTGTTTAATCGTTTATTTGGTTAACTGTTTAATCGTTTTTCTTGCTATATGTTTTTATTTATATACCGTTTTTCATCATCTTACTCAAAAATCTATTCCCTTTATTCTTGACTCTATTTTCATAAAATCTAATCAATTGGCAGTAAAGTTACTAATTGTCCTTTTTTGTATTCTTCTATATTTTGAGGAACTATTAATAAACTATTGGCTGCTGCAAATGTATTCAGCATGGCTGAGCTTTGACTGCCTAAGACAGTTACATTAGTTTCGTCGTATTTTGCTTTTAGAAATAATGTTTTCCCAGTATCATTTTTAATATCTGAATTTAACTTTCGAACTAATTTTGTTTTATGAATTTCAGAAAATCCTATTCTATTTTTTATAGCCGGCAGTACATAAATATAAAAATTAGTCAGCGATGAAGCCGGATTTCCCGGAAGGGCAAAAACCAAAGTTTCATCTTTTGAACCAAAGAACATTGGTTTTCCCGGTTTTTGATTGATTTTATAAAAAAGTTCTTTTACTTCGTTTTGTAATAAAGCTTCTTTTACAAAATCATAATCTCCAACAGAAATGCCGCCGGAAATAAGAACAATATCATATTTTTTTAAAATGCTTTTTAAAGCTTTTTTTGTTGCTTTTAAATTATCTTTTACGTGATAGACTTTTGTTTTTTGAATTCCGATAGTCTGAAGCGCTGCTTCAAGCATAATTGAATTACTTTCAAAAATCTTTCCTTTTTTTAGTTTTTTTCCCGGTTGTACTAATTCGTTTCCTGTTACCAAAATGGCGACTTTAGGTTTTTTATAAACCTCAACTTGTGTAATTCCTAATGCAGCCAGAAATCCTATTGCAGCGGGAGTAAGCAGTGTTCCTGCCTCAAAAACCACATCATTTTTTGCAATTTGTTCTCCTTTTGGACGAACGTTTGAAAATTTTTCCGGCATTGCAGCAATCAAAATTGAATTTTTGTTTGCCATTACGTTTTCCTGCATTACAACTGTATCTGCATCATCCGGAACAAAAGCACCGGTAAAGATTCGGATTGCTTCGGTATTTTTTATTTTTATATTATTGTGATCTCCTGCCTGAGATGTTCCAATTATATCGTATTGGTGTCGAATACTATGTGTAAAAGCGTATCCATCCATAGCCGACTGGCGAAATGGAGGCATATTAATTGGCGAAATTACTTTCTCTGCCAGAACATATCCCAAAGCTTTATGTATTGAAATCTGCTTTGTGGACATTTTAGTGCTATTGGCTTCAACTAATTCTATGGCTTTACTAACTTCTATCATTTTATTCGAGTGAAAAAAACTAAGTATAAATACTTATTACAAATATAAGTATTTATTCGTAGGATGGTTAAAAAAATTAAATTTTATTTTATACTGTATAAAATTACTCTAATTTATTCAAAATCAACTTTCAAAATGAACCTTGTTTTTATTATAAATTACATTTCAAGTCTAAAATTACCTTTTTATTTCTCTTTTGAGCTTCATTCTGGATATTTAAAACGGTATTAAACAATTAAAAACAAGTAAAAAATACTACAATTTAGCGAGCGGGTTATAATTTTTTTTAACATTTTAAAAAACTGCAAAACTGCTTACAAACCCTTGTAAATAATGGCCTCAAGCAAAAAATATTTTTAAAATTTTCTTTTAAAACACTTCTCTTTTCAAAAAAAAGCAAACATTTTTTTGGTTTTTATTATATTAAAATTAACTTTGTCTATAGGATTAGTAGAGTTTGTAAATAAATATTTGAAACCAAAAAAACTATATTGTGAAAACAACCGAAAGCATATCGTATTATATTCTTCCTAAAAAATATACTTATAACACTTTTTGTTATATGTGCTTCTGTTGTTAATTACCAACACTATCCATTCGTTTTATAAAGATTGATACAGAATCTAAAAACGAAATCTCAATTTCACCACCTGATTATTTTTACTGAATTACAAATATCTAATTGATGCCTAAACTGCAGCAAAAGATTTTGAATATATCTGTGTTTTAAAAAGAAAAAAATTAACCAACTAAAAAAAAACTAAAATGAAAACAATGCAAAGCTGCTGCTGTAAATAAAAAGAAAAGCCATTTCTGCGGCAACAGAAATGGCGGGGCTTAAAGAACATTTATCACTAAATCAAGGAAACAGTTAGAGGGTTGAAAATTCAACGCTCAGGGCGCCTTGTTAATTATTTAAACCATTACAAAGAAATGAAAAAAAATATAAACCTCATTTTATGGGTTACAATTTTGTTAACATCCCTGCAATTACAGGCACAAAATACAACACCGCTTATTCAGTCAAAACTCGACGGAACTGTAGTCGATGACATTACAAATCAGCCTATTATAGGTGCATCAGTAAACATTAAAGGTACAACACACGGCGTGCAGACAGATACTGAAGGAAAATTTTATTTTCAGACGGGTCAGAAATTTCCTTACACCTTAATCATTAGTTATATTGGATATAAAAAACTCGAAATTGTAGTCGAAAAAAATCCGGTTATCATTCATCTAAAAGAAGAAAGACAAGAGTTAGATGAATTAGTTGTTGTAGGTTACGGAACTCAAAAAAGAAAAGATATTACAGGCTCAGTAGCTTCGGTGCCAAAAGCCAACTTATCTCAAGTAACCTCATCGGCAGATAATTTACTTCGCGGTGCGGTATCTGGTGTGGTAGTTACACAAAGTTCAGGCCGTCCGGGCGCATCTTCGAGCGTGCGTATTCGCGGCGGGAACTCTATTACAGCAGGTAATGAACCCTTATATGTAGTAGATGGAATTTTAATTTACAATGATAACAACAATAGTTCTGCCGGAGTTTCTAATGCCGGAGCGAGTTTAAATGTTATGTCGACAATAAATCCCGGCGACATTGAATCTATTGAAGTTTTAAAAGATGCTTCGGCAACGGCAATTTATGGTTCCCGCGGTGCAAATGGTGTGGTAATTATTACTACCAAAAAAGGAACAAAAGGTCAGGACAATATTTCGTATCAGGGATATTTTGGAGTGCAGAATATTTCTAAAAAACTTCATATAATGAATGCCAGCCAATGGGCAAGTTTAAGAAACGATGTTCAGGCAAGTATTGGTCAGGCACCTTCGTTTACTGATGCTCAAATCGAAGCTTTTAAAAATTCAGGAAGCTACGACTGGCAGTCGGCTGCGTTTAGAAAAGCAACTCCGGTACAAAACCATCAATTGTCATTTTCTGGCGGCGACGAAAGATCCAGATACTCCATTTCTGCGGGATATTTTGATCAGGAAGGAATTGTTTTAGCATCAGATTTTAAAAGAATTTCACTTAGAGCCGATTACGAAAAAAATTATTCTCAGAATTTCAAATTTGGCGTAAATGCTAACTACAGCAATTCTGTATCAAATGGCGTGGGAACAAACAGCAGCGGCGGAAGAAATCCAAACCCGTTAGTAAGTGTTTTACTAACTGCTCCTGTTGTTCCTATCAGAAATCCTGACGGAAGTTACAACGTAACCAACAATCCGTATGCGACATCTGTAAATGGTTTTGTTCCAAATCCGATTAATGATTTAGAAAACACAATAAACGAAACCAAAATCAACAGAATCTTAACGAGCTTATTTGGCGAATACAAAATCACTAAAAAACTGACGGCAAAAGTAGCGGTAAGCGGCGATGTTATTAGTACAAAACAAAATTATTATGCTCCGTCAAATACTTCAAATGGTGCCGGAACAAAAGGTCTGGCTTCTATTGGAGATCGATTAGTAAGTTCAGTATTAAATGAAAACACATTGAATTACAACACCAACTTTGGCGAAAATCATAAATTTTCCGCTTTAGGAGGTTATACATTACAATATACTAAAGGTGAAGTCGTAACAGCAGGATCCAATACGTTTGTAAACGATGCGAATACTTATAATGCTCTGCAGGATGGTGTAGCTGTAAAACCATACAGCGATGCTTTTGAAAGTGTACTGAAATCATGGCTGGCAAGAGTCAATTATTCATATAGAGGAAAATATAATTTTACACTTTCTGCACGTGCCGATGGTTCTTCAAGATTTGGTTCAGAATCCCGCTGGGGTTATTTTCCATCTGCAGGTTTCTCCTGGAATATTACCGATGAAGAATTTGCTAATAACATAAAAGGCGTAACCGAAGCTAAACTTAGAATTACAGCCGGAACAACAGGAAACCAGGAAATTGGAAATTACCTTGCCCTGGCTCAAATGGGATCTGTAAATTATTCTTTTGGAGGCACTTTATACACAGGACTTGCTCCTACCCGACTGGCTAATCCGGATTTAAAATGGGAAAAAACAGATCAGTATAACGTTGGTTTAGATTTATCATTATTAGACCGAAAAATCAATTTTGTTTTTGATGTGTATTACAAAAAAACAAATGATTTATTAATCAGTGTTCCTGTGCCTTTAACTTCTGGATATGCAACTGTACTTCAAAATATTGGCGGTGTAGAAAATAAAGGTATCGAGATTGGTTTAAATACAGAAAACCTAAAAACAGAAAAATTCTCATGGAATTCTAACATCGTTTTTTCTGCAAATAGAAACAAAGTTACGTCTATTGGTAACGGTGTAGATCAGTTCTTTCCTGTTGTACCAAATGGCTCATTATTACAGCAGCAGCCTGTAACGGTAAAAGTAGGTCTGCCGTTGGGAACTTTCTGGGGATACAAAACAAACGGAATTTTCCAGACGCAGGAAGAAGTGAATACGCAGCCAAAAATCAACAGTTTGGCCAATACAAAAGTTGGAGACAGAAAATATGTTGATACAAATGGAGACGGCGTAATTACGGCTCTTGATAAAGGAGATTTAGGTTCGTCTCAGCCAAAATTTGTGGGCAGTTTCAGCAACACGATTTCGTATAACGATTTTGATTTGAATTTCTCTTTTCAGGGATCTTACGGCGGCAAAATCTTCAACGCTTTAAATCAGCAGTTAGAAATTTCAACTCTTGGAACAAATGCTAATGTGACTCTTGAAGACCGCTGGACACCGACAAACCCAAGCAACGAAATTCCGAGAGCGACAAGTTCACCGCTTGGAATTGTTTCTGAGCGCTATGTAGAAGATGCTTCTTTCTTACGCTTAAAATTAATCACACTAGGGTACACTTTACCAAAAAGCGCCTCTAAAAAACTGGGAGCGAAAAGTGTTAAATTCTATGTATCGGCAGAAAATTTAGTGACCTGGACAAAATATACAGGCTATGATCCTGAGGTAAGTTCATACGAACAAAACAACTTATATCCGGGAATTGATTTTGGTTCTTATCCAAACGCAAAAACATTCATCTCGGGCCTGAACGTAACTTTCTAAGTAAAAAAAATATAAAATGAAAAAGAGTATTATAACATTCCTTTTTAGTGCCGGTTTATTAGTAGCGTGCACGGACCTTGAGGTAACACTAACCTCATTTGTTACCGAAGATCAATACTTCGTAACCCAAGACGATGCCGTTGCAAGTGTAACTGCCGTATATGCTTCATTAAGCCTTGATCCGGGTGAGCAGAGTTTATTTGGAAGAAACCTATATTTCTTAACCGATATGGGTTCTGATTATGCTGCTGCCGGAGTTTCGGCAACAAACCCGCAGGTTAGAGCGATGAGCAGTTTAACTCATGATGCCACTAACGACCGTGTTCAGGTAGCGTGGAGACAAATTTATGCAGGAATCAACAGAGCCAATGTTTCTATTGATAATATCCCAAAAGTATCAGGATCTGAAGTCGTTAAGACAAGATTAATCAACGAAGCCAAATTTATTAGAGGTCTTCTTTATTTTCAGGCTGTTCGTATTTGGGGAGGCGTGCCAATTGTTCTGCATGAGCCTACTACAATCGAGCTTGAAAGTTTAAAAACAAAAAGAAGAACTGTAGACGAAGTGTATGCCCAAATTATTTCTGACTTAACAGCTGCAGAAGCACTGCCTGCCACATATACTGCTGCAGATGCAGGACGCGCAACATCTGGTGCGGCAAAAGCAATTTTAGCAAAAGTTTATCTGACAAGAAAAGACTGGCCTAATGCAATTTTAAAATCGAGAGAAGTAATTAACGGAGGTTACGGATATGCATTATTCGAAAACTTTCAGGACATTTTTACTAAAACAAAAAAGAACGGAAAAGAACATATTTTCTCTGTTCAGTTTGAGCCGAATCAGGCCGGAAACGGATCAAGCGGCAGTACGTTTCAGGCGACTTCTTTTACAGGTTTTACAGCAACAGAACCGGCAGATATTATTTCGGATGTAGCTTTGTTTTATGACATTTATGCTCCCGGAGATACCCGCAGAGATGTAAGTTATGCTAAACAGCTGTTGAACCCAACAACCGGAACATTGTATACTTTTCCTAAACCAATTTTTAAAAAATATCTGGATTTAACCAATTTGGCGACACCAGGAAACGTAGCAATCAATTTCCCTATTATTCGTTATGCCGACATTTTATTGTCTTTGGCAGAAGCCATAAACGAACAAGGCACACCAACACCTGAAGCTTTTGAACTGCTGAATCAGGTGCGAAGAAGAGCTTTCGGAAAAGCCATTACAACACCAGATCCAACAGTAGATTTAGCTGGATTAGATCAGGCAGGTTTTAGAGCAGCCATTCAGGAAGAACGCAAAAAAGAATTCGTTCAGGAAGGACAGCGCTGGTTTGACTTAGTCCGATGGGGAACTCTGGTTACCGAGGTGAAAAAAGTAACAGCTAAAAATTCAGTTTCAGAAAGAAACAACCTTTACCCTATTCCACAAAGTGAAAGAAATATTGATCCGGCAGGTTTGCCGCAAAACCCTGGATATTAAACTTGAACCATAAACCAAAAAACTATTAAAGATGAAAAAAATTATGAATAACGCTGTAATTAAAAGCTCTAAAAAAGGGCTTTTGATTACTGCAATTCTGGTTGCACAACTAGGAATTGCACAAGAAAAAGAAGAATTTAAAGGTACAATTGGCAAAACACTGGCTGATTCTAAAGAATACTGGCCAGATCCGGTAAAAGCGCCAAAAGGTGCTCCAAACATTGTCTGGATATTATTGGATGATGTTGGATTTGGAGCTTCAAGTGCTTTTGGAGGTTTAATCAATACGCCTACTTTTGATAACCTGGCAAATAACGGTTTACGTTATACAAACTTTCACACTACAGCTATTTGCGCGCCAACACGTGCTGCATTATTAACCGGAAGAAATTCTGGAAGAGTTCACGTAAGCGGCTTTTCTCACACTGTTTTATCAGCTGGTTTTCCTGGCTGGGACGGAAGAATTCCTTCGGATAAAGGAACAATTGCCGAAATTTTACGCGACAACGGTTACAACACTTTTGCTGTTGGAAAATATGGTGTAACTCCTGATGAAGAAGCTACAGACGCAGGACCATTTGACAGATGGCCGACTGGAAAAGGTTTCGATCATTTTTACGGATTCCTGGGTTCGCAGACAGACCAATACAATCCTGATTTAGTGGAAGATCAAACTCATATTAAACCTGACGGACGCCATTTAAATGAATTGATTACAGACAAAGCCATCAGCTATATTAAAACACAGCAGAAAGCGGCGCCGGGAAAACCTTTCTTTTTATACTATGCGCCGGGAGCTGTTCACGCACCTCATCAGGTAGCTGAAAAATGGAGCGACGCATACAAAGGTAAATTTGACGAAGGTTATGATGTGTACCGCGAAAAAGTTTTAGCGAATCAAAAGAAATTAGGAACTGTTCCTGCTAATGCTGTATTGCCAGAACGCAATCCGCTTATTACAGAATGGAAAAAACTAACTCCTGACCAAAAGAAAGTGTACGCAAGATTCATGGAAGTTTATGCCGGATTCCTGACTTATACGGATTATGAAATTGGAAGAGTGGTTAATTATTTAAAAGAAACCAATCAGCTTGATAATACTCTGATTTTTGTGGCAATTGGAGATAATGGAGCCAGTAAAGAAGGAACTTTGCAGGGAACGATCAACCAGAGTTTATTTTCACAAGGAAAATCAGATGAAGAAAACCTTCAAAGCAATTTAAACAACATTGGCGAAATTGGAACTGCAAAAGGTCTTAATACCAACTATCCTTTAGGATGGGCGCAGGCAACAAACGTTCCTTTCAAAAACTGGAAACAAGATGCACATTCTGAAGGAGGAACCCGCAATCCGCTGATTGTATTTTATCCAAACGGAATTAAAGACAAAGGCGGTATCAGAAATCAATACAGCCACGTAACCGATTTACTGCCAACGACTTTAGATATTGCAGGAATTACTGCTCCGGAATATATCCGAAATATTAAACAAGATATTATTCAGGGTTCTACATTCAAAGCTTCATTGGATAATCCAAAAGCAGAATCTTTACACAAAGTTCAGTACTACTATATCTTTGGCAACAGAGCTATTTATAAAGACGGATGGAAAGCTGCTGCTGCACATTTACCAGATTCATTTGCCGTAAAACAATCATTAGGTAAAAATGAAAAACCTGCTGCAAGTAATTTTGATACTGATGTTTGGGAATTATACAACCTAAACGAAGATTTTAACGAGCGCATCAATCTGGCTAAAAAGTATCCGGAAAAACTGGCTGAACTTCAAAAATTATTTGACGAACAGGCAAAAGAAAACAATGTGTATCCATTAATTGACTGGCAGGATGTGTACAACAGAAGAATTCACAATACTGCTGCTGACAAAGGTAAAACATTACAAGATTTGGTAAAACAAGTAACCAAACCAGCTGATACAGGAAGCAGTAATTAATGTATTCTTGACCTGCAGAATTAAAAGTTCTGCGGGTTAAAAATTTCTGACTTTAAACAGAATTATAAAATAAATTGCAAAATTGGTAAAAGATACATTATAAATACTACTAATTCTATAGAGATAGAATATTTTATTTACATTTATACCACAAATAACTGATTTTCAATAAAAACAAAATAAAATTTATAAAATCATGAAACGAGTAGACTACGAAATTATAGGAAAGAAGATTGTAGTAGGAGCAATTTTATTTCTGGTTCCACTGGTAATTTTAGCCGGGGGTTTAGTATTAATTAATCAATTTTTAAAATAAGAAATCATGGCAATAGTTCAAAAAGAAAAATTAACAAGAGATTTAACGATCAGTTTTTTTATTTATTCACTGCCGGTAGCGGCAATTTACCTTTATTTTAAATTAACGGGCGGAGCGGTAAGCGAATCGCATATTACACTGCCTTCGTTTTTAGAATTTGCAAAACCGGCATTCGAAAATATCCGCACCTGGGGATTAACCGTTTTCATGGTAGTTTTGGGAATTATAGAATTTGCGGCTGGTTTATATGATGATGAATGGACTGGCGAAGAACGTAAAATAGACATTGTTTGTTTCTTAGCTCCAAAATTGCTTTTACCGCCTGTAATTGCTTTTTTCAGCTTAACAGCCTTGCCATATTTATTGCCAGATGCAGCAAATGCATTATCATGGGTTCCGTTTTGGGGAGGATTTTTCTTAATCGCAATTGCCGATGATTTAACGCAGTACTGGTACCACAGATTACACCATCAGGTTCCATTTTTATGGCGTTTTCACAGAACGCACCATTCAGCTCCGTACATGGGAATGGCAATGGCATCCAGACAAAACTTTATTTATACAATTTTCTTTTCGCAGATTTATTTAACAGCAACCTTAACGTATTTAGGTTTAGGATTACCGGCTTTATTTGTTTTGGTAATTAAAAGTTTCATCACATTAGGTGCGCATTCAAGTATTGCCTGGGACAAACCATTTTATAAATACAAAGTTTTACATCCAATTGCATGGGTTTTAGAAAGATTGATTTCTACTCCGGCAACACACCACGCACATCACGCCGATACAAGCGGAGACGGTGTTGGTCATTTTAAAGGAAATTTTGGAAACATGTTTTTCATTTGGGACATGATTTTCGGAACCGGATTAATCACTCGTAAATTCCCGGAATCTTACGGAACAAAATCATACAAACAAGAAGAATGGTACGCACAATTTTTATGGCCGATATTCAAATCTAAAAAAGAAGGAAGTTCTCTTGCCGAAGGCGTATTGTCATTTCCGTTAAAAGCCAAACCAGTCGAAAATACTGTTGAACAGCCAGTCGAACAAACGCCGGTTTTAGAGCAGGCATAATCTTCAAAAAAATAAGTAAACATAAAGTACGGCAGTGTATTCAAAATTAACCTTGAATATGCTGCCCGCTTTTATCAAAACATTTTCATTATGAAAAATAATAAAATCAAAAACAGCATTACAGCCTTGATTCTGCTTTTTGCAATCGCAGCATTTTCGCAGAATAAAAGCTCCAATACTGTTTCGCTTGATATTTTCTACAGCAAAATTCAGGCAGAAAAAAAGCCTCAGATAATTGATGCGCGAGGTCCCGAAGAATTTGCTTTAAACCATATTAACGGCGCAGTAAACTTCAATTTAGAATCAAAAAATTATGCCGAACAAGTTGCAAAACTAGACAAATCAAAACCTGTTTTCACCTACTCTATTGGAGCAGGAAGAAGCGTTTGGCTCGCCGATGAATTATTAAAAAACGGTTTTAAAGAAGCTTATAGTCTGGAAGGCGGTATTGCCAACTGGATTGGAAACGGAAAACCCTTTTATGCCAGTTCCAAAAGCAAATTAACCCTTACGGAATACAATAAAATCGTTGCTGACAACAAAACTGTTTTGGTCGACATTGGATCGAAATACTGCAGCGCGTGCACAAAAGTAAAACCCGTTTTAGAAACGATCAAAACACAATACGGAGAAAATTTAAAAATCGTAGAAATTGATCTTGAAACCAGCCCGCAGGTAATTGCCGATTTAAAAACCATTAAAGTTTTTCCAACTCTGATATTATATCAAAATGGCAAAATTGTTTTCAAAAAAGACGGTTTCAACGATTTAAAAAAAGATGTTGATGTGGCTTTGGCTTCTAAATAAACTTAATTCAAAACTAAACTAACCATAATGGCAGTCTATAAAAAAATAACCAAAATTGTAATATCCATTTTAATAGTGCTTCTTATTCTGGCTGCATTTTTATTCTGGCCCATTAATACCGATGGAACGTTAATTAAACCCGACCAAAAATTAGCCGAAGGAAAAGCAGCATTTCTTTCCCAGAAAGATACTTCCGCAGCTTCAGAAAAAAAGCCCAACATTATCATTCTCCTTGCCGATGATTTAGGCAAATATGATATTTCTTTATACGGCGGAAAATCAACGCCAACGCCACAAATTGATTCACTTGCTGCATCTGGCGTAACTTTTACAAATGGCTATGTTTCGTCTTCTATTTGTTCGCCTTCGCGCGCCGGATTGTTAACGGGCCGTTATCAGGAACGTTTCGGACATGAATATCAGCCCGGAGACCGATATCCTAAAAACAACTTAGAATATTATGCTTTTAAGTATCTTCTCAATACAAACAGCTGGCGTTTAAATCCAAAAATTGAATATCCAAACGATGCCTCAATCGCTACTCAGGGACTTCCAAAATCTGAAATTACTTTTGCTGATTTAGCAAAAAAACAAGGTTACAGTACCGCCATTATTGGGAAATGGCATTTGGGGCACAACAAAGGATTTTTTCCTTTAGACAGAGGATTCGATTATCATTACGGTTTTTATCAGGCGTTTTCGCTTTTTGCGCCGGAAGATAATAATCCGGATATTATCAACCATCACCATACCGATTTTACCGATAAAACGATTTGGGGTAATGGCCGTGTAGGAACTGGACAAATCCGCCGTGACAGCACCATTATTGACGAAAAGAAATACCTGACTGAAAAATTTGCAGAAGAAGCCGAAGCTTTTATCGATAAAAACAAAAACAAACCGTTTTTGCTTTACGTTCCATTTAATGCGCCGCACACGCCGTTTCAGGTTCGTAAAAAATATTACGATCGTTTCCCAAATGTAAAAGACGAAAACAAACGTGTTTATTTTGCCATGATCAGCGCTCTTGATGACGCTATTGGAAGAATCAGGGCCAAAGTTAAAAAAGAAGGTCTGGAAGAAAACACCTTAATCTTCTTCGCCAGCGACAACGGCGGTGCCGATTATACTTATGCGACAACAAATGCGCCATTAAAAGGAGGTAAATTTTCTCATTTTGAAGGCGGTGTAAATGTTCCGTTTGCACTTTCGTGGAAAGGAAAAATAAAACCGCATACTATTTATAAAACACCTGTAAGTTCACTGGATATTTTCAGCACCATTGCAGCAGTTACACATTCAGGCTTGCCAAAAGACCGTGTTTACGACGGAGTCGATTTAGTTGATGTTGTCAATAACAACAAAGAAGCACATCAAAATTTATACTGGCGTTCCGGCGATGCAAAAGCCATCAGAAGCGGTGACTGGAAATTAATCATCAGCGGTAAAACCCATGAAACCTGGTTATACAATTTAGCCAAAGACAAATCTGAAACTACAGATCTGGCTTCAAAAAATCCTGAAAAACTAAAAGAATTACAAACTGCTTTACAAAACTGGGAAAAAGGATTAATTAAACCTTTATGGCCTAATTTAACTTATTATGAATTCGACTTTGGTAAACAAAAATACTTTGTTGATTTGTAATTAAACATAACAAACCCGATAGGTTTAACATTCATATCAAAAATAAATTGCCTCCAGCTTTAGCTGGAGGTTTTAAAAATTAAAAGTAAAGAAGGCTTTAGCCAAACTTTTTATTCGGCTAAAGCCTTTTCTGTTTGCAAATTGATTACCTCCAGCTAAAGCTCGAGGCAATTGAAATAAAATCTTAGAATCGATAATTCTTAGAATAATCAAATCAAAAATATGTCAACTCAATCTAAAAAATTTAATATCCACGAAGACTGGACTGTTGTAATTCTGGGATTTATAATCATCGGGATTTCACTTTTTATATTTCTTCCCGAAGTTCCCGTTTTTAACTGGTCAAACCCTGCCGATTTACAAACAAAAGTATTCGATCTTCAAAACCTTGAAATTCTTTTCATTCAATTTATATATTTTATTTCCATTGGTACGCTGGGTGCTTTTTTGATTGGAAGACCTGTAAGATATTTTCTATTTACTTTTCCTGTAGTATATATCTTAACTCTAATTGCCCTTATTCTGGCTGGAAATGCAGCCATAAAATCCATCAATCTCGAAGCTGTAATTTTTAGTTTGATAATTGGTTTGGTCATTGGCAACTTTTTTAAACTTCCGGAATGGTTTCGCTCTGCACTTTCTACAGAAGTTTTTGTAAAAATTGGACTGGTTTTATTGGGAACCAGTGTTATTTTTTCAGATATTTTAAAGGCAGGATCATTAGGCTTAATACAGGCATTGGTTGTTGTTATATCTGTCTGGTATTTTGCCTTTTGGCTTTGCCGAAAATTAAAAGTCGATGACGAACTCACAATGATGATTTCTAGTGCTGTTTCTATCTGCGGTGTTTCTGCAGCAATTGCAACATCGGGCGCGATAAAAGGCGATTCTAAGAAATTATCGTATGTTATTTCAATTGTTTTGGTAACCGCAATTCCCATGATGATTTTCATGCCCATTATTGCCAGATACTTCAATTTTCCCGAAGAAGTAACCGGAGCCTGGCTGGGAGGCAGTATCGACACATCTGGAGCTGTTGTGGCTTCTGGAACTTTGGTTGGCGAAACGGCTTTAAAAATCAGTACAATTGTAAAATTCTCTCAAAACGTTTTACTCGGATTAGCTGCTTTTGCCATTTCGGAAGCTGTCGAATCCAAACCAACTTTAAAAGTAATCTGGGAGCGTTTTCCAAAATTCGTAATCGGATTTATTGCTGCTTCTCTCCTCTTTTCATTTTTAATTACGCCAGAAACCAGAGACAGCGTTAAAGACAGTTTAAAAAACCTGCAGGGAATTTGGTTTGCATTGGCTTTTACAAGCATAGGTTTAGAAACCAATTTTAAAGATTTATTGAGCAATAACAGCCGTATACCATTATATGCTTTTTTAATTGCACAGTTATTCAATGTGATTGTTACATTGATTATTGCATTTTTGCTTTTTGGGTAGTAGTTGAACCGCAAAGCGCGCTAAGTTTTACGCTAAGCACGCTAAGTCATTGCGAGGAACGAAGCAGTCACATTAACAATTAGCTGCAAAGCTTGATTAAACAAATGAGATTGCTTCATTCCTCGCAATGACATGCTTTGTATCTAACAGACAACTAAAACTTTAAAAAACAACAAATTACAACCTAAAAACATACCTATACCCTATTACATCACATCTTTTTTTCAAAAAAAGTAAAGAATAATTTGGTTTTTACAATATTAAATATAACTTTGTCTATAGAATTAGTAGAGTTTAAAATTAAAAACTTACATTTTGAAAACAGCAGTACACAATACGTTTCACATTCTTCGTAAAAAAAACACTTATAACGCTTCTTGTTATATGTGCAGCTGTTGTTAATTCTTCCATTTATGTTCGCTTTCAATCGGTTTAAAATTAAAATCGGGACACATCAAAAACGAACTGCATCTATCTCAAATTCTATTGAAATATCATTTGAAGCCTGTGCTTCAAAAGTTATTACTTTATACTAAATCAAAAATGAAAATGGAGACGACAAACTAACATTCTTTTTGATTACCAAAGGTCATTTCTGCGGCAACAGAAATGACCTGATTTAAAGAACATTTATCACTTACAAAAACAAAAAACAACACACAAAAAAGTACATTACAATGAATACAAAAATTACAAAACTTCTGTTTTCCATTCTCTTAACCGGAGCTTTCACTTCTCACGAGTCAAATGCTCAAACCGAAACAAAACCCAATATTATACTGATTTTGGTTGACGATATGGGATATTCAGATTTAGGAAATTATGGTTCAGAAATTAAAACTCCAAATCTCGATAAACTGGCTTCAGAAGGTTTACGTTTACGCGAATTTTACAACAATTCGATTTGTGCGCCAACAAGGGCTTCTCTCCTAACCGGGCAATATCAACATAAAGCCGGAGTTGGATTTTTTGATGTAAATTTAGGTTTACCTGCTTATCAGGGGTATTTAAACAAAGAATCTTTAACGCTTGGAGAAGTTTTCCGTTCTGGCGGTTACAGCACACTTTTATCCGGAAAATGGCACGTGGGTTCTGAAGATCAGGCGCAATGGCCGAATCAAAGAGGATTTGACAAATTTTACGGAATCTTAAAAGGCGCCTCAAACTATTTTGACACCAAACCGCTGCCGTTTGGAAAAACACCTTATCCGGTAAAATTAATCCGCAATAACGAAGAACTGCATCCAAAAGATGATTCGTATTATTTTACAGATGAAATTGGAAATAATGCAGTGACTTTTTTAGACGAACAAAACAAAGAAAATAAACCTTTCTTTTTATACTTAGCTTTTACCGCGCCGCACTGGCCGTTACAGGCAAAACCAGTTGACATTGCCAAATACAGAGGAAAATTTGATGAAGGCTGGGATGTTTTAAGAGAAAAAAGAATTCAGAAACTAAAAGCAAACGGCATTTTACCGGCAGACCAGACTATATCGCCAAGAGATCCTGAAGTTCCGGAATGGAATAAACTAACGTATGACGAAAAGCAATTCTGGAAAGCTAAAATGGAAGTTTATGCCGCAATGGTCGACAATATGGACCAAAATGTGGGTAAAGTTCTTGACAAATTAAAAGCTTTGAAAAAAGACAAAAATACGCTGATTATTTTCATATCAGACAACGGCGCACAAGGCGGATTCAACACGTATAATCCGCTGGGAAGAGGTTTGGTTCGAAATGATGGGCCAGTTGGAACTTCGGGTTCATTTGATTATCAGGAACAAAACTGGGCTTATTTATCGAATACGCCGTTGCAGCAATATAAAAACAATATGCACGAAGGCGGTTTTAGTTCGCCGTTTATTGCCTGGTATCCGTCAAAAATCAAAGCGGGCAGAATTGATAAAGGAACCGGACACATTATTGACCTCGCTCCTACTTTTTACGAACTAGCCGGAATTGAATACCCAAAAGAATATAATGGTGTGACGACAAACGCCCTGGCTGGAAAAAGTTTGTTACCTGTTTTATTTAATAATGTTTCACAGGTCGACAGAGGCGCACCATTATTTTGGGAAAGAGCCGGAAACAGAGCTGTTCGCGATGGAAAATGGAAGTTGGTTTCGATTTATCCTTCTTATGAATGGGAATTGTATGATCTTGAAAAAGACCGAGGCGAAACTACAAATGTAGCACAGCAGAATCCGGGAATCGTAAACAAACTTTCGGCTTCATATTTTGAATGGGCAGACAAAACGGGAGTTGTAGAATACAGCAAATTCAAACTAAAACCAGAAACAATGCCGGGCGGTGCAGCGCTGAAAAAATAAAATTATTAATTTAAACACATAGAAACATAGATCTTTTTTCTTGAGATAAAGATTAAAAAGATGACAGGTCATCACACATAGTCCCGATAGCTATCGGGATAAGTTAATGCAAGTGAAACGTCTTTTTTTAAGTGTCGAAATTCTATGTTTCTATGTGTTTAAATTACTTAACAATTGAAGTTTAAAAATATCAAACCCATGAAATATCAAAACATTTTAGAAACCATTGGCAATACGCCGCACATTAAGCTCAACAAGCTTTTTAAAGCCCATGAAGTATGGATTAAATTAGAAAAATCAAATCCGGGATCGAGTATCAAAGACAGAATTGCTCTGGCTATGATTGAAGATGCAGAGAAAAAAGGACTTTTAAATCCGGATTCTATTATTATTGAGCCAACATCTGGCAATACCGGAATTGGACTTTCGCTTGTGGCAGCCGTAAAAGGATATAAAGTAATTATTGTAATGCCGGAATCAATGAGTGTTGAACGCCGAAAAATTATCGAAGCTTATGGTGCCGAATATGTATTGACACCAAGGGAAAAAGGAACTTCTGGAGCGGTTGAAAAAGCAAATGAACTGGCATCGACTATTAAAAACTCTTTTCTGCCTTCCCAATTTACCAATCGGGCCAATGTTGAAGTTCACGAAAGAACAACGGCACAGGAAATTCTGGCCGATTTTCCAGACGGTATTGATTATTTGATCACAGGAGTTGGTACAGGCGGACATATTACTGGAGTTTCTAAAATTTTAAAACAGCATTTTCCAAATCTAAAAACAATTGCTGTAGAACCTGCCCTTTCTCCAGTTTTAAGCGGTGGTATTCCTGCTCCTCACCCATTGCAGGGAATTGGCGCCGGATTTATTCCTGAAGTTTTTAACCGTGAATATGTAGATGAAATCGTAACGATCGAAAAAAATGATGCTTTTTCATTTGCTAAAAAACTAGCAAAAGAGGAAGGCATTTTTGGAGGAATTTCTACTGGAGCGGCATTAGCTGCGGTTTCTAAAAAAATAAAAAATATTCCGGAAGATGCCGTAATCCTGACTTTTAATTATGATACCGGAGAACGTTATCTCTCTGTAGAAGAATTATTCGATTTTTTCTCCTAAAAAACATAAAATCAAAACATTACAATAAAATAAAACCTGTAATTTTAAGAAATAAATCTTAGAATTGATTAAAAATAAAATAATTAACCAAAAAACCTTAAAACTATGGCAGATTTACAAAAACAACAGACCGCATTGGGCGATGTTGCTGCAAGACAATTAGCAATCGCAACTCGTACCGTTCCTCAAATTGGCACTATTACACCGCGCTGGTTAACGCATCTTTTGCATTGGGTTCCTGTAGAATCAGGAGTGTTTCGTTTGAATAAAGTTAAAAATGCAAACCATATTGAAGTCGATTGTTCTGCCCGCGACGAAAGAGTTTTACCTAACACTTTCGTAGATTATATCGAAAATCCAAGAGAATACAATCTGGCAGCCGTACAAACTATTGTCGATGTTCATACCCGCGTTTCTGATTTGTACAGCAAGCCGTATAATCAAATTTCTGAACAGCTTCGTCTGGCAATCGAGACCATCAAAGAGCGTCAGGAAAGCGAATTAATCAATAACAAAGATTACGGATTATTGAGCAACGTTGCGCCGTCTCAAATTATAAAAACCAGAACAGGCGCTCCAACTCCGGATGATTTAGATGAATTATTGACAAAAGTCTGGAAAGAACCTGAATTCTTTTTACTGCATCCGCTTGCAATTGCTGCTTTTGGGCGCGAATGTACACGTCGTGGTGTTCCGCCTCCAACAACTTCATTATTTGGATCTCAGTTTTTAACCTGGAGAGGAATTCCGCTTATTCCATCAGATAAATTGCCAATCGTAAAAGGAAAATCAAAAATCATTCTTTTAAGAACAGGCGAAAGCCGTCAGGGCGTTATTGGATTAATCCAGCCGGGATTACAAGGCGAGCAATCTCCTGGATTATCGGTTCGTTTTATGGGAATTAATGAAAAAGCCATTGCTTCGTATTTAGTATCGCTGTATTGTTCTTTGGCTATTTTGGTAGATGATGCTATTGCTGTTTTAGAAGATGTAGAAATAGGAAAGTATCATGAGTACAAATATTAACAACAACGGTTTACCAAACATCGACGATCTGCAAAATTTAGCAAACGAGTTGTTTAAAGCTTTACCGAATGAGTTTCCAAAAGAAATTTCATTAAGTCCGGATAAAGCCGAACATCCTCGTGCGGTAAAAATTGCAGAAACGATTTTACATGCCGGAAACAGTGATCAGTTTGGTCATATTCCTGCGGTGAGTCCGTCGAGTGTAACGCCGGCACCGACTGCATTCAGCGGTTTTGGAGCTTCTCCTTCTGTAATAAATTATGGAAATGGAGCATCAGCTTTATACCCAAATGCCGGAGCAGGATTTAATCCGCAAAACAAAAATTCGTCTTCGGGAGTTCAGGAAAACCATGATTTAAATATCAACAATCCGCATAATGGGTTTTATGATTCAAATTTAAAAAACGGAAATTCTCCTCAATTGAATGAAGAAAGTCTTTTTTCGGGGTTTTCACTGAACCATCAATATCTGCCTTTTCAAGCTGAAAATTCTTCTTTTGAGATTGAATTGCAGGCGGCTTTGACATCTGTTGATACTCAGTTTAAAAAACGTGAAAAATTTCCTTTAAATGGAAATGAAACCGCAAATTCCTATTATTTTTTAGATCAGAATCCTTTTGCATTTGATAAAAGAAGTACAGATATTATTGTTGGAAATTCTTTCGATCATAAAGAGATCCAGCTTTTTAAAGGACATCATTTTGATGCTTCACTGGTAAAAAAGGATTTCCCGATTTTAAGAGAAACAGTAAACGGAAAGCCTTTAGTTTGGTTTGATAATGCGGCAACAACACAGAAACCGCAATCAGTTATTGACAGAATTGCGTATTTCTACGAACACGAAAATTCAAATATCCATCGTGCGGCGCATGAACTGGCGGCGCGTGCCTCTGATGCGTATGAAGCGGCGCGTGAAAAAGTGAAAGTTTTTTTAAATGCCGGTTCTGTAAATGAAATTGTTTTTGTAAGAGGCGCAACAGAAGGAATAAATCTGGTGGCTTCGACCTGGGGCGATCAGAATTTAAATTCAGGCGATGAAATTATTGTGAGTAATCTGGAGCATCATGCGAATATTGTTCCGTGGAAACGTCTTGCTGATAAAAAAGGCTTAAAACTAAGAGTAATTCCTGTTGATGACGATGGTCAGATTCTGCTTGATGAATATGCAAAACTGCTCAACTCAAAAACACGTTTGGTTGCTTTTACACAAGTTTCAAATGCTTTGGGAACGGTAACGCCTGCAAAAAAAATAGTCGAAATGGCACACGCTGCCGGAGCAAAAGTTTTAATTGATGGTGCACAATCGGTTTCGCATATGAAAGTCGATGTTCAGCATTTAAATCCAGACTGGCTGGTTTTTTCAGGACATAAATTATTTGGTCCAACGGGAATTGGAGCTTTGTACGGAAAAGAAGACTTACTAAACGAAATGCAGCCGTATCAATCTGGCGGCAACATGATTCAGGATGTGACTTTTGAGGAAATAAAATACCACAAAGCACCCAATCGTTTTGAAGCCGGAACCGGAAATATTGCCGATGCCATTGGTCTTGGCGCCGCAATAGATTATGTCACCAAATTAGGAATCGAAGCTATTGGTCAATATGAGCATTTTTTGTTAGAATATGCTACAAGATTATTGAAAGAAATTCCGGGTGTACGATTGATTGGAACTGCCAAAGATAAAGCCAGTGTATTGTCTTTTAATTTACAAGGCTATTCAAACGATCAGGTTGGACAGGCTCTAAATAAAGAAGGTGTTGCGGTGCGAACCGGACATCATTGCGCACAGCCTATTTTAAGAAGAATGGGTGTTGAAACGACTGTTCGTCCGTCATTAGCATTTTATAATACAACCGAAGATGTCGATACTTTTATTAAAACCATTTGGGAACTTAAAAAAGTTAGATTCTAAAAATAAGGAGATTTTGTTCTCTCGAAATAATTACTTTTTTTGATATTTTAAGTAATTATAACCAAAGCGATTGTCTTAGGACAATCGCTTTTTTAATATATAATAAGAAAGTAAAATGACAGCCATTTATTATAAATATGGATTCAAACATGGCTTCGGAAAAGCAGAACATTTATAGAACCCTTTAATCATTCATAGAAATGGCTTCGGAGAAGCTGAATATTTATAGAAATAAATTGCGAAAATATTTAGAGCTCCGGAGGAGCGAAATATATTGGCTGCAAAAATATACCGCCCCGCTGGGGCTTTGTACTGAGAAGGATAAAATATTTTCATAAATATTTCACTCCTTCAGAGCACTCTTAATTGTAAAAAATTAAGATGCCATGGCAATTTCTGGTTCTGTAATACTTGCTAAAGTAAGCGGGTCTGAAAACCCTAAGAAAAATACATCTAATATTTCCTGAAATATAGGATCTGCATTTTCTGTTTGAGAAAAAAGCGTCATTGAGGAACGAAGTTTTCGTGCATTTAATTCACCCAAAATTGCTTCAATCGATTTTGTTTTATATTCTAATAAAACCTTGCAAATTTCAATTAGATGTTTGGCTAAAATAGGATGATTTAGAAAATCTTCTGCCTCTTTTAAATCTGCAAGAGCATAATATTTAGCAATCGTACTTTTTCCTAAACCTTTTATCTGCGGAAAAATAAACCACATCCAATGCGTTTCTTTTTTTCCTTTTTGTAATTCGGAGTAAGCCGTAAGGTAAAGTTTGTTCTGTGCGTCTAAAAAGCGTGTTAAATCATTATTTGCGTAAGCCATCTGAAATAATTTTTATAAGGTTAAACAAATTTTCAGGTCTTTTTTAAGGACATTCAAAACTACTCACGTTCCTGATTTAAAATTTATATAATTAATACAGTTCATTATATAATTCCAATTTGCCAAAAACAAAACAGCTGCGAAAGATTTTCGCAGCTGTACCTTTTATAATTGTAACTGAATTTAGTTTTTAAACTCGTTCAAAGATTTCTCGATAATTTCAAGACATTCATTAATTTGTTCTTCTGTCATTACCAATGGCGGTGCAAATCTAATTTTGTTTCCGTGTGTTGGTTTTGCCAGTAATCCGTTGTCTCTAAATTTCAAGCAGATTTCCCAGGCCAGATCAGAATCTTCGCCGCTGTTAATTACAATTGCATTCAAAAGTCCTTTACCTCGAACCAGCGTAATTAAGTCATTCTTTTCGGCAATCTTGTTTAATCCTTCTCTTAGAATAATTCCCAAGCGTTCTGCATTTTCGGCTAATTTTTCGTCTTTTACCACTTCAAGAGCTGCAATCGCAACCGCTGCCGCAACCGGATTTCCTCCAAAAGTAGACCCGTGCTGCCCCGGCTTGATAACATTCATGATTTCATTATTGCATAAAACTGCCGAAACCGGATAAACGCCGCCAGAAATAGCTTTTCCTAAAATCAGGATATCCGGCTGTACATTTTCGTGGTGAACAGCTAATAATTTTCCGGTACGTGCAATTCCGGTTTGAACCTCATCTGCAATAAATAAAACATTGTGCTTTTCGCATAATGCTTTTGCTTTTGCTAAATATCCTTCACTTGGCACATAAACTCCGGCTTCTCCCTGAATAGGTTCAACTAAAAATCCGGCAATATTTTTTGATGATTCTAAAGCTTTTTCAAGAGCTTCGAGATTATCGTATTCAATTTTTATAAATCCATCTGTAAACGGACCAAAGTTTTTACGGGCTGTTTCGTCGTTAGAAAATGAAATGATTGTGGTTGTTCTTCCGTGAAAATTATTCTCGCACACAATAATCTGCGCCTGATTTTCAGGAATTCCTTTTACTTCATAAGCCCATTTTCTGGATACTTTTAGTGCAGTTTCAACAGCTTCTGCACCTGTATTCATTGGCAGTACTTTATCAAAACCAAAATATTTTGTAACGTATTCTTCGTAGTTTCCTAATTTATCATTGTAAAAAGCACGTGATGTAAGCGTTAAGGTCTGTGCCTGATCTATCATTGCTTTTACAATTTTTGGATGGCAGTGTCCTTGATTTACAGCAGAATAAGCAGATAAGAAATCATAATATCTTTTACCGTCAACATCCCATACATAAACACCTTCTCCTTTTTCTAACACTACAGGAAGCGGATGATAGTTATGTGCTCCGTATTTATTCTCTTTTTCAATCAAAACTTCTGATTTTGACGAAAGTATTTCTTGAGTATTTGCCATGATAATTTTTTTTCTGAAACAAAAATATAAAATTATTTATTTAAGAACAAAAATTAAATATTTTTAACCTTATTTTAGTTCTAAAAAAATAAATATAACTTATTTTAAAGCATTTTTAAGTCATTTTAAAAAATTTGGATTCAAATTCAATTGAGAGTTTTTTTATCTTTACAGAAATTAAAAATAACGGCATGGATATGTTAGATGAATTTGACGTAAAAATCATCAAAGAATTAGAAAAAGACGGTCGAATTGCTTATTCGACAATTGCTTCTAATTTGAAAATTTCGAATACAATGGTGCATCAGCGTATAAACCGTTTATTTGAGCAGGGCATAATTACAGGAATCAAACCTATTTTAAACGAAAAACAAATTGGGTACGACTGGGCTTCTTTTACCGGAATTACATTAAATAAGGATTCTGATTCTGAAAGAATTATTGAAGCTTTAAAAGAAATTCCTGAAATTACAGAATGTTATTTTGTAACGGGTTCTTTTACGCTTTACCTTAAAATTACTGCTCGAAACCACGAACATATGCGTAAAATATTATACGATAAAATCGACAATATTCCAGGAATTGCCAAAACCGATTCTATGGTCGAATTAGGATGTGCTTTTAAAAGAAATGTCTCTTTATAAAGAATCTCAATTTCATTCAATTTTAAGAATATAAACCTCTCAATAAATGACTTGAGAGGTTTTTTTGTAACATTTTATTTCAGATATTTGTTAAAAATTGTAAAAAATGAAAAATTCGATCACACTTATTTTCGCTGCAATATTGTTTTCAACTACTATGAATGCACAACTAAAACCCGTAAAATATTCTGAAGGAAGCCAGACTTTGAATGGTTTATTTATTAAATCGGCTAAAAAAAGTAATAACAATCCGGGGATTTTGCTTTTACCGGCATGGCTTGGAATTGACAATGCCTCTAAAGGAATTGCCGAAGATTTATCAAAACTGGGTTACCATGTTTTTATCGCTGATATTTATGGAGAAGGAAATTATCCAAAAAATACAGGTGAAGCTGGAAAACAAGCTGGTTTCTATAAAACAAATTACGAAGCGTATCAAAAACGAATTAATGCTGCTTTGCAGGAATTAGTTAAATCTGGAGCAAATGCAGATAATATCGTGGCTATTGGTTACTGTTTTGGAGGAACTGGAGTTCTTGAAGCGGCACGCGGTCATTTAAACGTAAAAGGAATTGCTTCTTTTCACGGCGGTTTAGGAAAAGATGCCGCAAGAAAAACTGAACCTATTACAGCCAAAGTTTTAATTTGTCACGGTGCCGATGATCCGTTTGTGCCAAAAGAAGAAATTACATCATTCCAGCAGGAAATGCGCGATTCTAAAGCCGACTGGCAGATGATTTATTATGCCAATTCAGTGCACTCATTTACAAATCCTGAGGCTGGAAACGACAATTCTAAAGGCGCAGCTTATAACCCGGTTGCTGCTAAAAGATCTTTTGAACATTTACAGCTTTTCTTAAACGAAGTGCTTAAGAAATAATACTTTTTTATAGCAAGCAGATGATACTGATTAAACAGATTTAAGGCTGATTGCAATACATTTAATTCCGAAGATTCATGTAAAAACCAGCGCAAATTTGTTTAACCCGTATAATCGGCCGGCAAAAAATAACCAAACCAAAACCAACTAAAATAACCAATGTCACACAACAAAATTAGAGAAGACAAAACCTGTTTAAACTGCAGGCATGTTGTTGAACAAAAGTTTTGTCCAAACTGCGGGCAGGAAAACAGCGATTCCAGAAAAACATTTCATCATTTGTTTATTCACTTTTTTGAAGATTTAACACATTATGAAAATGCATTCTGGAAAACAATAAAAAATCTTCTTTTTAAGCCTTCTACGCTTACTAAAGAATATCTTTCCGGAAAACGTTTGTCTTATCTTGCTCCGGTTCGTCTTTATATTTTTATAAGTTTTATTACTTTTTTAATGATTTCCCTGTTTCCAGCCAACATAAACGAAAAAATTGATAAAAGTGAAACTGTGCTGAACAAAGAAATTTCGAAAACCAGTGAAAGTATAGACCGAAAGAAAGACAAAAGGTATTTTCATTTTAAGACGATAAAAGAACTTGATTCGATTCAGAAATATGGAAAAGAAAATGAGAAGCTGAATGCTTCATCGTATTGGGTTTCTGAAAAAGCAATACACGTAACTGAAAAATATACCAAAAAAGAGATTTATGAAAAGTTCGTTGAATCGTTCTTTCATAATCTGCCTAAAATCTTATTTATCATTATGCCGTTATTTGCTTTTTTTCTGTGGCTTTTTCACAACAAAAAAAGATGGTATTATTTTGATCACGGGATCTTTACGCTTCATTATTTTTCCTTCCTCCTTCTTATCTTTCTCATTATGTTTGTAGTTGACAGGATTGTAGGTTTATTTGGAGAAGACAGTCCGTTGTCATACGTTTCCGGATTAACGACTTTTGCAGGAACAGTCTGGATGTGTTATTACTTTTATCCGGCGCATCATCGTTTTTATGGCGAGTCCAGAATAGTATCTTTTGTAAAAAGTTTCTTACTGTTTATAATAAATTCTCTTTTTATTCTATTTTTACTCACTTTATACATTCTTTACACATTTATTAATTTACACTAACAAGTAGAAATGAAAAAATTACTCATTTTATTTTTAATTGCTTCAACAGCGTTTTCATGTAAAAATACGCAGTCGGCAGCAAACAAAGACAATTCAGATCCCTCTAAATATGTCAAGCTTATCTCTGAAAAAGACCTTAAAACAATGCTGTATGTTGTGGCTTCAGATGAAATGGAAGGTCGTGAAACCGGATCTGCAGGACAGAAAAAAGCAGGTCTTTATATGATTGACCAATACAAAAAAAGCGGTATCTCTTTCCCAAAAGGTGCTTCAGATTTTTACCAGCACATTCCGGCATCTTATTTAAATGCAAAACGTAATCAAAATTTACCAGATTCAGAAAATATCTGGGCTTACATCGAAGGTTCTGAAAAAGCGGATGAAGTTTTGGTTATTTCTGCTCACTACGATCACGTGGGAATTAAAGACGGCGAAGTCTACAACGGAGCTGATGATGATGGTTCTGGAACTGTAGCGGTTATTGAAATGGCTAAAGCTTTTGCTAAAGCTAAAAAACAAGGGCGCGGACCAAAACGTTCTATTTTGTTTTTGCACGTAACTGGTGAAGAGCACGGATTACACGGATCTCGTTTTTACTCAGAAAATCCTCTTTTCCCTATTGCAAACACAATTGCTGATATCAATATCGACATGATCGGACGCCGTGATGTTGAACATGCAAACACTAATAATTATGTGTATGTAATTGGTGCAGACAGGTTATCATCTGATCTTCATAATGCGGTTGTGGCTCAAAACGAGAAATACATCAAAATGGACTTAGATTTTAAATTTAATGATCCTAAAGACCCAAATCATTTTTATGAGCGTTCTGATCACTATAACTTCGCAAAACACGGTATTCCGGCAATTTTCTTCTTTAACGGAGTTCACGAAGATTACCACGGAAAAGGCGATGAACCTCAAAAAATCGAATACGATGCTTTAACCAAAAGAACAAAACTGGCTTTTGTACTTGCCTGGGATTTAGCTAACAGAGAGAATAGACCGGTAGTTGATAAACCGATTAAGTAAGGTTCTGAGGTACTAAGCTGCTAAGATGCTAAGGTTCTAAGATAAAAAACAAAGGGATGAGTTTTATAAAACTCATCCCTTTGTTCTTTTATTAACTAAAGTTTAAAGTCAAACAAAAAGCTTAGAACCTCAGTACCTCAGTAGCTTAGAACCTCTCTCTAGTCATTCATAGAAATCAAAAACTCTTCGTTATTCTTTGTTTTCTTGAAACGGTCGTTTACAAAATCCATAGATTCTACCGGGTTCATATCTGATAGATATTTACGCATGATCCACATTCTTTGTAAAGTTTTCTCGTCAAGTAATAAATCGTCGCGGCGTGTACTTGAAGAAGTAAGATCGATTGCAGGGAAAATACGTTTGTTAGCAATTTTACGATCTAACTGAAGTTCCATGTTACCGGTTCCTTTAAATTCTTCAAAGATCACCTCATCCATTTTAGAACCAGTTTCTGTTAATGCAGTTGCAATGATACTTAATGAACCACCGTTTTCTACATTTCTTGCAGCTCCAAAGAAACGTTTTGGTTTTTGTAATGCATTAGCATCAACACCACCGCTTAACACTTTTCCAGATGCTGGCTGAACTGTATTGTAAGCTCTTGCTAAACGTGTAATAGAATCTAACAAAATTACAACATCGTGTCCGCATTCAACTAAACGTTTTGATTTTTCCAAAACAATATTAGCGATTTTTACGTGTTCCTGTGGTTCTCTGTCAAAAGTTGACGCGATAACTTCGCCGCGAACACTTCTCTGCATATCAGTAACCTCCTCAGGACGCTCATCAATCAAAAGAACGATTAAATAAACTTCAGGGTGATTAGCAGCAATTGCGTTGGCAATGTCTTTTAAAAGCATTGTTTTACCCGTTTTTGGCTGTGCAACGATCATTCCACGCTGTCCTTTTCCAATAGGAGAAAACAAATCGATAATACGAGTTGATATAGAGCTGCCTTTTTCGGCTAATTTAAATTTTTCAGAAGGGAAAACCGGTGTCAGGTGTTCAAAAGAAACTCTGTCGCGAACAACCTGCGGATCATGTCCGTTAATTTTTAAAACGCGAACAAGAGGGAAAAACTTCTCTCCTTCTTTTGGAGGACGAACCACACCTTTTACGGTATCTCCAGTTTTTAAACCAAATAATCTGATTTGTGAAGTTGATAGGTAAATATCATCCGGAGAGGCTAAATAATTATAATCAGAAGAACGTAAAAATCCGTAACCGTCCGGCATCATTTCAAGAACACCTTCGCTTTCGATAATTCCATCGAATTCAAAATCAGAATCTCTGAAATTGTTGCTGTTCTTTTTGTTTTTGTGGTTTTGGTTTTGATTCCCATTGTTACCATTTCCGTTCCCGTTCCCGTTTTGATTTGGGTTCTGGTTTTGGTTTTGATTCGGATTTTGATTCTGGTTGGGATTTTGGTTTTTATTCTGATTAGGATTAATCTTTTTAACCGGGGCAGTATTTTCAGTTTTTTCAGCAACTGGTGCTGTTGTGGTATTTTCTGCGGTTTCTTCTGTCGAAATCACTTCTTTTACAGCTTCTTTTTCCTTTTGCTGTGCGACCTTTTTTTCATAAGCCGACTTATTGAATTTGACAACTTTTGGACCTTTTTTCTCTGCTGTTTTATCTTCAGATACTTCTTGGGCTTCTGCTGGCTGCTTTTCATCTACAGCTGCAGGAGTTACAATTTCCTTTGGAGCTTCCTCTACAGCATCAAATTCTAGAACGGGAGCACTTTTACTAACTGTTTTTTTAGCAGGAGCAATTCGGGCTCTTTTTGGTTTTTCAGTGTTTGCTTCCTTTTCTGCAATAGTTTCTGCCGGCGGTGCAGCTGCCGCTTCCTGATGCGCTAATATCTGAGTAATCAGAGTATCTTTTTTAACGCCGTTAATCTTTATTGTTTTAGCTAGCTTAGCTATTTCTTGAAGCTCAGAAAGCTTCATTTCTTTTAATGCAGAAATATCAAACATGAATGTTCTATGAATTTAATTATTTTAAAGGAAATACTGTAAAAAGAATAGGTAGATAATTTATTTCAATTGACCGCAGTATGAAGTGCTTACGGTATTTTGATGCAATAATACGAATAAAATTTAATCATACAATAGTATTTTAAAAAAAGAAAATATATTTTTGTAAAACAATTTCAAGTTATGTTACAACGAATTCAAACCGTATATTTAATTCTAACCTTTGTAGTTACTGGGGTTTTAATGTTTTTTACGCCGCTTTGGACATTAAATACAGGTAAAGCTTTTTATTTCATGCAAAGCCAGCTTTACACTGTCATTTTAGGTTTAAGCACAATGCTTACTATCATTAGCATTATTTCATACAAAAAAAGACAAAATCAGTTTGTCATGGGCAGACTGAACATAATATTAAATTTAATTTTATTAGGATTGTTTGTATATCGTTCTCTAAATTTATCTGGAGAAACAGCAGAAGCTGTTTCTGAGAAAGGTATTGGGATGTTTCTTCCTATTGCTGCTATCGTGTTATTAGTTTTAGCTAATAAGGCCATCAAGAAGGACGAAGATCTTGTAAAATCTGTAGACCGTTTGAGATAAACCTATAAACTTAATTTTTTGTGCGAAGAGAACCCGAATTTATATTCGGGTTTTTTTGTGCCTTATTTTTCTCTTAAAGCAGAATATCCCAAATCATTTCCAAATATCATTTTTGTAAGATATTTTATTCATAAATTTGCATTTTGCGCAAAAAAACATTTATGTCTAAAATAAAAATACATCTTGCCGATGATCATCAAGTATTGATTGATGGACTGACCAATTTATTACAAACGGTTTCAAATTTTGAAATTGTGGGCAGTTCATTGAATGGCGTGGCCATATACGATGATGTAATCAAAAACCAGGCTGATATTCTTGTTTTAGACATTAGCATGCCTCAAAAAGACGGGATTGAAGTTTTAAAAGAATTCAATCAAAAAGGTATTCCGTGCAAAGTCATTATTTTATCGAGTTATGATGACTTAAAAATCATTAAAGAAGTAATGAAATTGGGCGCTAAAGGCTATTTGACAAAAAAATGTGCCGGCGAAAATATAATTGAAGCCATAGGAGCTGTTTATGAAGGACAGGAATATTTTTCGGATGCTGTTCGGGAAAAAATATTCAGCATGTTTTCTCAAAACAACCCAAAACTGAATAAGAATGTTTATATCGAAAATCCTATTTTAAGTCCGAGGGAAATTGAAATCGTAACCTTAATTTGTTTGGAATACAGTGGAAAAGAAATAAGTGAAAAGCTATTCATTAGTGTAAATACAGTTGAAACACACCGAAAAAATATTATGAAAAAACTCAACATAAAAAATACTATCGGACTTGTAAAATATGCTTTAAAAAACAATTTAATTAACGAGTAATTCAATTGAGAAATATTCAAAAACAAATAAAATCTATGTCTTTTATTAGAGTTTTCCTATTAGTATTTTTCTTTGTTTCAATTGAAAATAAAGCTTTTAGCCAGGATACTATTTCTTCTGAAAAATCAAAAACGACTGTTTCCGAAAGTTCAAATACAACTAACGTTTTCAAACCAATTAAGCTGGAACAATTACGAAATAAAAAAGTCGTAAGCTTATCTATTGTTCTTATTATTATATTGTTTTTTCTTTTCTATTTTGTGTATCAAAACAACTGTTTAAAACAGAAGATAAAACGAAAAGACACGAAACAGAAAATCCTCTTAAATGTAATTAATGCGGGTATTGACAGTCAGGAAACTGAACAAAAAAAAATTGCTTCCTTTTTACATGATAATATAAATTCGCTTTTATCTTCGGCCGGACTGCATTTAAATGTTTTTACAACAAAAACCAATATTCAGTCTGAAGAAATTCAAAAAGCAAAAGCCATTCTGGCACAAGCTCATGATCTTTTACGCGACATTTCACATGACCTCGTTCCTACCCTATTGGTTCGCTTTGGACTGATTTATGCTTTAGAAGATTTATGCGAAAGAAATTCTAATTCAAGTATTGAGTTTGCATTTTCAAGCTCAGTTGCGTCAGAAACCAGATATTCTGAAAAATTCGAAACGAAGCTTTATTTTATTGTTTCAGAATTGGTAAGCAATATAATTAATCACAGTGAAGCACAGAAAGCTCAAATTTCTCTGCATGAAAATAAGAATCAGTTAATTATTATTATTCACGACGACGGAAAAGGTTTTGATGCCGAAAAACTCAACGAAATTGAAGGTTTTGGTTTAAACCGAATCAGGGTTAGAATAAAAAAATTAAAAGGATCATTTTCTATTATATCGCGGGCAAATGAAAACACAGGAACTTCTATAAAAATAAAAGTTCCCATTTCGTAATTTTTATTTTTTACCGATTTCTATAATTTCCAAATCTTTTATTTTATCATCGTCTATTACAAAACGAAGCATAGTGCGCATTTGATGGAATCCGCTTTTTCCTGCTGCACCGGGATTCATGTGCAATAGGTTATTTTTTTTATCAAACATCACTTTTAAAATATGAGAATGTCCGCAAATGAATAATTTAGGCGGATTTGAAGCCATTTCATCTCTAATGGCTGGATTGTATTTTCCGGGATAACCGCCAATGTGCGTAATCCAAACCGATACATTTTCGCACATAAACCTATTGTGCAGCGGAAACTCTAATCTCGCTTTTGCATCATCAATATTTCCATACACACTACGAAGCGGTTTCAGCTTTTTGATAGTATCTGTAACATGCAAATCTCCAATATCACCCGCATGCCAGACTTCATCGGCCTGAGCGACATATTTTAAAATGGTATCATCAATATGAGAGTGTGTATCTGAAAGGAGAAGGATTTTTTTCATTCTAAGGCGCTAAGGTGCTGAGTTGCTAAGATTCTAAGTTTTTCATTTTTGAGATTTAAAACCTCATAAATGCAAAGGTACAAAGGTTTTTTCTGTAGAGATGCACTACAGGCAATACGTTTTACAAAACCCGCAAATAAACCTTAAAATCTTAGTCTCTTAGAACCTTAGCAGCTTTAAAAATAACCTTAGCAACTTTTTTTCGTACCTTTGCACCTCAAAACCTCTGTACCTCACAATGAGATATTTTATTCATTTTGCTTATAACGGAACTCATTATCATGGCTGGCAGTTTCAGCCAAATGCTTCTTCAGTTCAGGAAACTTTAAATAAAGCGCTTTCGGTTTTATTAAATTCAACCATAAATGTTATGGGCGCCGGAAGAACAGATACTGGGGTGCATGCCGAGGAAATGTACGGACATTTTGATTTAGAAAAATCAATTGATATTCCGGTTTTGGTTCATAAACTCAATTCGTATTTACCAAAAGATATTGCGGTTTACAACCTGATTCCGGTACATGATGATGCGCATTGTAGATTTGACGCAACAAAAAGAACATACGAATATCATATCAATACAGTTAAAAATCCGTTTTTAGAAGAATTGAGCTGGTACGTGACTCAAAAGCTCGATGTTGATTTAATGAATGAGGCTGCAAAGATATTATTGAAGCATACCGATTTTCAGTGTTTCTCAAAAGTAAATACTGATGTTAATACTTTTGACTGCACGATTTTTGAGGCCTATTGGAAACAGGAAAATAACAAACTGGTTTTTACAATTTCGGCAAACCGTTTTTTACGAAACATGGTTCGGGCAATTGTGGGAACTTTAATTAATATAGGATTACACAAAATCACGCTGGCAGATTTTGAAAATATTATTGCCAGCAAAAACAGAGAAAAAGCCGGATTTTCGGTTCCGGCGCATGGTTTGTATTTAACCAAAATTTATTACGACTATCTATAGCTTTAAGCTGTAGGCTTTAGGCAATGAGCTTTAAACTTTGTGCCTAAAGCTCATTGCCTAAAGCTTAAAGCTTAAAAAATAAATGAAAGCAAAAGCATTTGATACCGGTTTATTTAAACGGATTTTAAAATATACGAAACCTTATAAATGGCGTTACTACGGCGTTATTATTTTTGCGGTTTCGCTCTCTATTTTCGCAGCACTGCGACCTTATTTATTAAAACAAACGGTCGACGGCTATATCAAAACGCACGACAAGACTGGTTTACTGTTATATATTATTTTAATGGGAGCGGTTTTGCTTATGGAGGTTTTCTCTCAGTTCTATTTTGTGTATTGGGCTAACTGGCTCGGACAGGATATTGTAAAAGATATTCGCAATAAACTTTTCAAACACATTTTAAGTTTTAGAATGAAATATTTTGATTTGGTTCCGGTTGGGCAGCTGGTTACCAGATCAGTTTCGGATATTGAATCTATAGCCCGTATTTTCAGTCAGGGATTGTTTATGATTATAAGTGATTTGATGAAAATGCTGGTGGTTTTGATTTTCATGTTTTATATGAACTGGAAACTTACCTGGATTGTGGTGGTGGCAATGCCTATTCTGGTTTATATTACCCGAATTTTTCAGCGTAAAATGCAGGTGGCTTTTGAGGAAGTACGTACACAGATTGCCAACATGAATTCGTTTGTTCAGGAACGTGTAACGGGAATGAAAATCGTACAGCTTTTTAACCGCGAAAAAATCGAAGCCGAAAATTTCAGAGTCATTAACGACAAACATAGAGTTGCATGGATTAAAACCATTTTGTACAACTCGATCTTCTTCCCTATTGCCGATATTATTTCGTCGATTACTTTAGGTTTGGTTGTAGTTTTTGGAGGATTCAAAATTTTGAACGGCGATAATTTTACCACTTTTGGAGATTTGTTTTCTTATACGATGTTTATCGGGATGCTTTTTAATCCGTTAAGACAGATTGCTGATAAATTTAACGAGATGCAGTTAGGAATGATTGCAGCCAATCGTGTTTTTGATATTATCGATACTCAGGATCATATTCAGGATACAGGAACAATTGAGGCTCCGGTTTTTAACGGAAGTATCGATTTTAAACAAGTCCGCTTTAGTTATATTCCCGAAGAAGAAGTCATAAAAGGTATTGACTTGTCTGTAAATGCTGGGCAAACTGTTGCTATTGTAGGTTCAACAGGAGCAGGAAAATCGACTATTATTAATCTGCTGAATCGTTTTTATGAAATTAACAGCGGTACGATTTGTATTGATGGAGAAAATATTGAAAATTACACTTTGGCTTCGCTTCGAAAACAAATCGCTGTGGTTTTACAAGATGTATTTTTGTTTGCCGATACGATTTACAATAATATTACGCTTCATAATCCTGAAATTACACGCGAAAAGGTTTTAGAGGCTGCAAAGAAAATTGGTGTTCACGACTTTATTATGAGTCTTCCTGATAATTATGATTTTGATGTTAAGGAACGCGGCGTTATGCTTTCGTCTGGTCAAAGACAATTAATTGCTTTTTTACGTTCGTATGTGAGCAACCCAAGTATTTTGATTTTGGATGAGGCTACTTCGTCTATTGATACCTATTCTGAAGAATTGATTCAGCGTGCAACGGAAACGATTACAAAAGGAAGAACTTCAATTATTATTGCACACCGTTTGGCAACAATTGTAAATGCTGATAAAATTGTGGTAATGGATAAAGGTTTGATTGTGGAACAAGGAACTCATCAGGAATTATTAATGAAAACTGATGGATATTATAAAAACTTATACGATTCTCAATTCTCGGTTGCGAATTAAATTACTGATACTTCTTTGAAATTTAGATTAAAAAAAATAACATCCCGACGTGCATTTTTAATTTACATAGCCGTCTCTATTCTTATTACGGTTTCTTCTGTATATATATTGAGTAATTTGATTACTGATCTTACCGAAAAAGCAAATGAAGAGTCAGCACAGCGTAACTTTATTAAAAAGCAGGAATTTTTGTCGCAGGAATTCTCAAAATTTCTGGAACAGGAAAACAGAATAAAGCACGTTTTAAAAATAAGTAAACCAGAAGAACTGGCTTCTAACTTACATGTTTTGTCTTCGGTTCAAAACACCAATTTATTGGTAGCCGATAATTGGTTTCAGATAAATGATAATAAAATTCAGTTTGGAACTGATTCTATTTCAGATGACCTAAAAAAAGATGCAGAAAATTTTATCAAAAAAAATAAAGATCAGGATCACATCAGCGTTATTATTCCACAGGGAAAAGAATGGGTTTGGAGAATTTATTTCAGACTTACTTCAAAAAACACAGTTGTTCGTTATGGCTACGATATCAACTTAAAAAAACTTGTTGATTATTTTTCCAGTATAGACATTAAATCGACTAACAATTATGCTTTTATTTTTGATAAGTCAGGAAGATGTATTTATCATCCTGAATTGAATTTTATAGGAAAAAATATTTATGAGGTTTCTTCTACCCGTGCCATTGACACTATATTTCCTAAAAAGCAGGATTATGTAAAAAGAGTTACCATGTCTGAATATTTAGGACTGGATGTTATTCGATTTACAAAAAAATTAGACCTTAGAAACACACATTGGTTTATATGTGTCAATTTTCCAAAAAATGTCAGCGACGAAAATGTAGCGTTGATTAATAAATATTCGACCTGGATATATTCGATTACAACAGTAATGCTTCTGCTGATTTTCTATTTATTCTCGTATGCCAACAGACGTGCTTATAAAGAGAAAGGAATTGCCATTAAAGAAAAAAACAGACTTTTGGTTGAGAATGAAAAAATCATCAAAGAAAAAGCACTTATTCAGCTGCAGCATTTAAAGGAACAGATTAATCCGCACTTTTTATTTAATTCGCTCAACTCACTCTATATGTTAGTAGGAAGCGATGTAAAAACGGCACAAAAATTTACACTGAACTTATCCCGTATTTACCGTTATTTAATTGATCCGCCTGTAAAAAATATTGTACCGCTTAAGGATGAATTATTATTTATCGAAAAGTATATCTTTTTACAGCAGACTCGTTTTAAGGAAGAATTATTCTTTTCTATTAAAATTGAAAACGAAGAAGCGCTCGAAAAGTTCATTCCATATCTGGCATTTCAGGTAGTGGTTGAGAATGCTATTAAGCATAATATGGCAACACAGGAAAATCCGTTAACGACTGAAATTCTAATTCAAAAAGATCAGGTCATAATCACTAATAATCTTCAAAAAAAGACTCACAGCGAGCCTGGCACAAATTTTGGCTTAAAATACTTGTTAAGTATCTATAACTTCTACTCCAGAACCAATTTAACAACTTCAGAAAATGACGGCAAATTCGTATGTATTCTGCCATTAATATCCATTCACTCCTAAAAAAAAGCCATTCACTCCGTTTTGTTTTTTTTCTGAGCTAAAATCGAATAGTTTCGACGAAAATTAACTTAAACTTAACATCAAAATGAAGGAAAAGGCATTCCTGCATAATGTAAAATTATTCTGCTTACTAATTTTATTATTATTCATTCCTGTTACAGTTCTTGCCCAAAAGAAAAAGAAAAAAGAAACTGAGAGTGAAATTGTAAAAAAAGATTCTACTGACGCCAAAAAAGGCAAAAAATATAGCGACCTTATAAAAAAGGGAACTGTTAAAAAAGGACTATTCAATATCATTCAGGTTAAAACCGATGTATATTTTGAAATTCAGGATAGTTTGTTTAAAAGAGAATTTCTAATTGTAAACAAATTATCTCAGGTTCCTTATGATCTTAACGAAGCTGGATTAAATAAAGGAATGAATTATGAAAATAAAGTTATTTCCTTTTATAAAGATACTATTGCAAAGAAAGTCTGGGTAAAGACCTATCAGCCTAAAGTTTCTTCTCCTAAAGATGATGCCATTACAGCATCTGTAATTAATAATTTTGCCGAATCTATTATTGAAGTTTTTGATATCGAAACCAAAAACAACGATTCGAGCGCTGTTGTAATTAAAGTAAACAAGATTTTTGACGGAAAACAAAAAAGCTTTAATGATGTAATGGGCAACATTGGCTTAAATGGTTCTGTAAAATCTGATTTATCCTATATAGAAGGATTAAAATCTTTTCCTAAAAACATTGTTGTAAAATCACAAATGACAACTTCACTAAGTGATGGAGGTGCTACAGTACCGATTACGCTTGGTGTGACAACTAATATTATTTTATTGGATAAAACTCCAATGAAACCTCGTTTTTCTGACAAACGAATTGGTTTTTTTACTGAAAAGCATTGGTACTTTGCCGATGCACAGCAGGCAATGCTTGAAAAAGAATTGATTACCCGCTGGCGTTTAGAACCAAAGAAAGAAGATGAAGAACGTTATATGAAAGGTGAATTAGTAGAGCCGAAAAAACCAATCGTTTATTACATCGATCCATCGACTCCAAAACAATGGAGAAAAAACATCATTGATGGGGTACACGATTGGCAGGCAGCTTTTGAAAAAGCCGGATTTAAAAATGCCGTTATTGCAAAAGAACCTACTGAACAAGATTTAGATTTTGATATTGATGATGTGCGTTATTCTGTTATTACGTATGCTGCATCGCCAAAATCAAACGCAATGGGACCATCTGTGGTTGATCCAAGAAGCGGTGAAATTATTGAGGCCGATATTATCTGGTGGCATAATGTAATGACTTCGCTTCAAAGCTGGATGCGTATTCAGACTGGACCAATTGACCCAAAAGCAAGAGGGAACAAATTCAGTGATGAACATATGGGAGAAGCAATTCGTTTTGTTTCGTCTCATGAAGTAGGACACACATTTGGTTTAAAACATAATATGGGCGCTTCTTTCGCTTATGATGTAGAATCTTTAAGATCTAAAGAATTTACAGCAAAAATGGGAGGCACTGCTCCTTCTATCATGGATTATGCCCGTTACAATTATGTGGCACAGCCGGAAGATAATGTTACAGTTATTACTCCAAAAATTGGAGAATATGATAAATATGCAATAGAATGGGGTTACAGATGGTATTCGCCAAACGAAAACGAAACAGCAAAACTAAACGCCTTACTTACAAAACATCAAAATGACCCCATTTATTTTTACGGTGAGCAGCAATCAGGCGTTCCGATTGATCCTCGCTCACAGTCTGAAGATTTAGGAAACGATGCTGTAAAAGCAAGTGAATATGGTTTAAAAAACTTAAAGCGTGTTGTAGACAATATTATAAACTGGACGTATGATAAAGATCAGTCTTACTACGAAACTGGTAAACTATATGTTGGAACTATCGGACAATGGCAAACGTACAATGATCATGTATTAACCAATATTGGCGGTGTTTACTTAAACACGACAGTACACGGCGACAACAAACAAAGTTACGTTCCGGTTCCTGCAGCAATGCAGAAAAGAGCTGCCGATTATTTAATTAAAAATGTAATTACGATTCCACAGTGGTTGTTTTTTAATGACATTTTAAACAAAACAAATCCGCTGAAAGATTCTCCTCTTGGACCTTATGAGTACACACCATACACAATGGCAAGAGCATTACAGTACGATATTATGTATAGTTTATTATTTGATGACCGTTTGCTTCGAATGACAGAAAATGAATTATATCAGGCAAATAAAACCAATGAGAAGGTTTTTACCGTAAATGATTTGTTTAAAAAATTACACCAAAGCGTATTTGCAGGAACTATCCAAAACAAATCACTTACTATTCTGGAGCGTATGACGCAAAAGAATTATGTAGATGTTTTAATTATTTCGACAAATAAATTGTTTGAAAAAACAGATGCTAAAAAAACAATTCAACTTAAAGAAACATTACAAATGCCTCATTTATGTTCTGAAGATGATGAACATATGGCAAGAAACATTAATAACTATTTTTTGAAAAGAGTTACAGAAGTAACCTCAGATAAAAAAGGAGAATTATCAAAAGTGCTTCAGTTATTAAAACTAAAAAAGAGCACCGGAGATCAATCGACCCAAAACCATTACCGCGATTTAATACAACGAATCGAGAAAGCCCTGAATAATACAACCTTTTAATAATTACAAACCCAAAACATGAAAAAAATTCTACATGCCTTACTGCTGTTCCTGGCCATCGCAGGATACTCGCAGGAAACCCGAACTATTACGGGGATCATTCAAGATGAAGCAGACTTGTCGCCAATTCCTGGTGCGTCTATCTTCGTTGAGAATAATTCCATTTCAAACAAAACTGCTATGGCAGGTATTATTCAAAGTGAAGCTATTGGAACTACTACAGATTTCGATGGTAAATTCACCTTGAAAATTGCAAAAAATGTTACTTCTTTGAGAGTTGTTTTCATGGGATACAAATCGTATACTCTTGAATTAGACGGTCAAAAAAATTATACAGTTAACTTAAAATCTGAAACTGCAAAACTTCAGGAGGTTGTAGTAACTGGTTACCAAAAAATCGAGAAAAGAAAACTTACTGCTGCGGTTACAAAAATCGACATGGCTGCAATCCAGCAGACTGGGGTTTCGAGCATTGACCAATTATTAGTTGGACAAATTGCCGGAGTTGCTGTAAGTACACCTTCTGGAGCACCTGGAGCACCTGCTAAAATCAGAATCAGGGGTACAGCTTCTTTAAATGGTACACAAGATCCTTTATGGGTATTAGATGGTTTACCATTAGAAGGAAATGACGTTCCAAAAAACTTCGATAAAGACAACATCGACGTATTAAACAACTACTCTATTGCTGGTTTAAATCCAGATGACATTAAAGATATTACAATCTTAAAAGATGCTGCTGCAACAGCTATTTACGGTGCTCGTGCTGCAAATGGTGTAATCGTAGTAACTACTAAAAAAGGACGCGCTGGTAAAATGGTTGTAAGTTTTAACACTAATACCTTTATTACACAAAGACCTGAGTTTTCTAAATTAAACTTAATGAACTCAAACGAAAAAGTTGATTTCGAACTTGGTCTTGCTTCCCGCGAGGATTTAACTTACAGAGATACATCTGGTGATATTGCCCGTATCTTAAACGGAGCAAATGAATTAAATGCATACAGAGCCGGAGGATTCTCTGCTTTAAGCGGTGCAACACAAGAATCAATCAATGCTTTAAGAAACAACAATACAAACTGGGGTAACTTATTGTACCAAACTGCTATCAATACACAGCACGGTTTAAGTTTATCTGGAGGTGGTGAAAAATCAGATTACTATTTCTCTTTAGGATACTATGATGAAAAAGGAACAACTGTAGGAACAGGTTTCAAACGCTACAACGTAACCTTAAAAAACAACTACGAAATTACAGATAAATTCAAAGTTGGTGTTAGTCTTTTTGGTTCAGAGAACAAAACTTCATCTTACTTAACAGATACTAATGCATATACAAATCCTGCAAATTATTCTAGAAACGTAAACCCATATTTAACTCCTTTTAATGAAGATGGAAGTTATAAATATGATAAAGATGTTGTAGGACTTGTTGGCGGTGATTATATTCCATTTAACTTTTTAGAAGAAAGAGAAAATACTTCTTACGATTTAAAAACAAGATCTATAAAAGCATTATTAGATGCTGAATATAAAGTTACTAAAGATTTAAGAGTAACTTCTCAGTTAGGTTTACAGTTAGATAATACATCTACTGAAAAATATGCTGGTGAAAACAGCTACTACACAAGAGTACAAAGAGAAAGATCAAGCTACTTTAGCGGTGGAAAAAAATATTTCCTTCCAGTTGGAGGTATTATCCAAAATTCTAATGCAGACTTTTTTCAGTACAACCTAAAAACAATGGTGAACTACTCTAAAACTTTAGGAGAGAAACACGAAATTGAAGCAATGGTTGGTAATGAGTTAAGACGTAATGACGCAACATCAATTTCTACTAAAGGTTTTGGTTATAATGCTCAGAATTTAACAACGCAGCCAATCTTATTCCCAAATGCATCTTTCGCAACAGGAGCAACTTGGAGAACGTATGCTAAAACTAAAAATGAAAATGCATTTGCATCATTCTTTGCAACAGCATCATATACTTATGATAGAAAATATAGTGTATTTGGAAGTGTTAGATACGACGGTTCTGATTTATTTGGTGTAGATCCAAAATACAAATACCTGCCGCTTTATTCAACTTCTGCTTCATGGGCAGTGTCTGAAGAAAATTTCTTAAAAGATAATTTAACACTTTCTAATTTAAGACTTCGTGCTTCTTACGGTTTACAAGGTAATATTGACAAAGGTACTTCTCCTTATGTAGTAGGTGCAAACAGTACAGGTACAATACTTCCTGGTAATACAGAACAAACTGTTGTTGTTATAAGCCCGCCTAATGAAAAATTACGTTGGGAAAAAACTACAAACACGAATATTGGAGCAGACATTGGTTTATTCAACAACCGTATCAGCATTGTAACTGATATTTATGGAAGAAAAAGTACTGACTTAATTGGTCTTAGATCACTTCCATTAGAAAATGGTTTTGAATTTACAAATATGAACTGGGCACAAGTAAGTAACAAAGGTTATGAGATTACTTTGTCTACAAAAAACATCGACCGTCCTAACTTTAAGTGGAATACAAGTATTAACTTTTCTCACAATAAAAGTAACGTAGACCGTTTACAAATTAGAGATAACAGTTACTTACCAAATCAGGAAGGTTACGCTGTAAATGCAGTATTTGGATTTAAAACTAATGGTGTTGACGAAAATGGATATCCATTATTTGTAAACAAAAATGGAGAAACTGTAAACGCTCAAACATTCTTTAAACTGGTAGATGGTTTCCCAGATTTTCCAGGAATTATCTCTGACTCAGGATTAACTCCAGCAGAATTTAGAGATTTATTTGTTTACTTAGGAGATAGAGATCCAAAGTTCACAGGAGGTATCACTAATACATTCAAGGTAAGTAATTTTGATCTTACAGTTGCAGCTTCTTTCAACATTAAGCAGACTGTTACAAGAACTCCTCCTTATAACGGAACATTAGTAGACAGAGGACAAAACTACAGTAGAGATATATTAAATGCTTGGTCTCCAACAAATACATCTTCTACTTTACCTGGAATTACAAGTGAAACAGGCGGAACTGGAGATTCTTGGATGGCAAATCAATTTTTTGCAGGAAGAAATCAAGTAGAAACATTAAATTACTTAGACATTTATGCAAGTGAAATGAGCTACATGAGATTAAGCAGTGTGCGTTTAGGCTATACATTCCCTAAAACGTTTACAGATCACATCAATATAGCAAGTATCAGATTAAATGTTGAGGCAAGAAACTTATTCGTAGTAAGCTCTGATTACAAAGGTTACTTTGATCCTGAAACTTTTGGAAACATTTATGCACAACCAGTTCCTAAGTCATTCACTTTAGGATGTAATGTAACTTTCTAATAAAATTAAAGATGAAAAAAATCTCAAAATATATTTTACTTTTTGTTGCTGCAATTGCTGTAACAAGCTGCGATGACTATTTAGACATCCAACCTCTCGGAAAAGTAATTCCTGAAACATTACAAGATTATCGTGGTGTCCTTACAACAGGGTATGTAGCTTATCCTGATCACAAATCGATAACAGCAGTTCGTACTGATGAATTAATACTAGATGGTGACGGCGATAGCGAAATTCCATTATACCAGGATATCTACGCTTGGAAAGATGCTGGTACAGATCGTCGAACAATGACTTTTCCATACCAAAATTTATATACGGTAATTTTTTATACGAATGTACTAATTAATGATGCTCAAGGAAAATTATCAAATTCTCCTGAAAAAGATCAACTAATTGGAGAAGCTTATGCTTTAAGAGCAATGGCTTATTTTGATTTGATTAACTTATTTAGTAAACCTTTCAATCCTGCAACGTCAGGATCTGACAAAGGTGTTCCATTAGCATTAAAAGTAGATTTAGAGCAGACTTATCCTTCTCAAACTGTTGAAGCAATTTACAATCAAATTATTTCTGACACTCAAGAAGCAGAAAGTTTACTTAATTTTAACACGCAGCCAAAAGGATTTAACTATCGTTTTTCTAAAGCCGCTTTGTATAGTTTAGAAAGCCGTATTTATCTATACATGCAGCAATGGCAGAAATCTCAGGATGCAGCTAATAAAGCCTTAGCTATAAACAATGCTTTAGTTGATTTAAAAGCAACTCCGGTATTAGCAACCAAATTTGATTCAAAAGAATCTATTTTAGCGCTTGAAGAAAATTATGATAATGGTCTTAAATTATTATCATATGCATCAGATGATTTACTTGCTGCTTATAACAGAACTACAGATTTACGTTTTCCAATTTACTTTGCAGCAAACGGAAGTAATTTCAGAATTCAAAAAGGAGCTAATGATGATCAAAAATGCTCTTTCAGAACATCTGAATTGTATTTAATTAAAGCTGAGACTTCATTAAAATTGAATAATCTGGCTGATGCTAAAACAACAGTTTTAACTTTCATCAAAAACAGATATACAGCATCTGGATTTACAAAGCTTGAAAGTGAAATCGCAGCAATGAATGCAGCTGATTTAACAACTTTTATTTTAGCAGAAAGACAACGTGAATTTGCTGTAGAAGGACAGCGTTGGTATGATTTAAGAAGAACAACTCAAAAACAAATTGTTCACACTTTCTTAAGTCAAACCTATACTTTGACACAAAACGATCCGCGATATACTATTCCAGTACCAGCAAACGCGAGATTAAACAATCCCAATCTATAAGTTACCTATTGTTTTTTTTGAAAAAGGTCCAGTTGCAAAACTGGGCCTTTTTTGCTTTTTAGCCAGAAAATAAATTTTAATCACAACAAAAACAAAAACAACATTAAAAACATATTGTAAAAAATCCAGAGACAATTATATTTGCACAACCATTAAGAACTTCATTTTATTGAATGAAACTTTTTAACATCAGCCAAGAATAATGAGAATTGCCATTGTTGAAGACGAATATCTTGCTTCCAGTTATCTAAAATTAATTTTAGAGCAGCAGGAAATTTTACAAATTGCAGAAATTACAGTTTTAAAATCTGTAAAAGAAGCCGTCGACTTTTTTAAACAAAACAATGTCGATCTCGCTTTTATGGACATTCACCTTGGCGATGGAAAAAGTCTTGAGATTTTTGAAAAAACCACAATCTCCTGCCCTGTTATTTTTGTTACGGCTTATGATTCTTACGCTATTTCGGTTTTCAAACACTTTACCATAGATTATCTTTTAAAACCTTTTGAAGAACAGGAATTATTAGAAGCCTTATTCAAATTCAAAAAAATAAAAGAAAGTTTTAATACCGATGCTGCAGTGCGGTCATTAGTCGCATTAGAAAATCCCGAAACAAACAAAATACAGCGTCATTTTTTAGTAAACCACGGCTATAAGCTAATTTCGGTAAACGAGTCTGAAATCACCTATTTTGCAGCATCTGGAAAACATTTGTTTATCTATGTAAAATCTGGAAACAGTTACTTATACAACAATACACTTACAGACATCATAAACAGCCTCGATCCGTTTATTTTTTTTAAAGTAAACAGAAAATATATCGTAAGCCGAAATATTATAAAAGAAGTCGTAAAACATTCGAATCAAAAAATCGAATTAATTCTTACCGTTCCAGCAGTCGAAGATGACCCTATTATGATTAGCAAAAAAGAAATAAATAATTTCAAAAACTGGCTTGATCAATAATTTTCAGCTTCAATTTCTCTTAAATTTTGGCTTTTGCCCAAAATCAAAAAACTGAATTATTCATAATTTATGAATTAAAATCTGCCTAAAAACTGTTGAAACCATTTTGAAACGTTAAAATAGCGTTATAAGAATCATAAAATTGACAGTTCATTACCAGCATAATAGCATTCTTCATTTCGGAATTCTTTATCTTTGAGAGACAAAATTTAAATGAAAAAGAAAAATGCCACATAATAGATTTTACCCTAACGAAGTATTCAAAGAAATAGAAATAAACGCCTCACTACAACTTAAATATGCCATTTCAAACAGAGGAAGACTAATAAGCTTTACTGATGAAATTGAAAACGGCCGAATCTTAAAAGGCGGTTTAAGTGACGGATATCCAACTTTTAGATTTAAAGTCAAAAAAGACGACAAAATCATCAACAAATACTTATTTCTTTACAAATTAGTAGCCCAATATTTTATTCCAAAAGATTCTGAAGATCAAACTTATGTTCTGCATATGGATTATAACCGAAGCAACGACGATGTAAGCAATTTACGCTGGGCAACAAAGCAAGAAATGATGGCACACAGCCGTAAAAGTCCGCGTGTGATTCAGGCCAAGAAAAACCTGATAGAACACAATTTAAAAGCCGACGGAAGAAAACTGACCACAACAAAAGTCATGTTAATTAAAAAAATACTCGCAAGACCAGAACAAAAAACCCGTTTAAAAATGATCGCCAAACAATTTGGGGTAAGCGAAATGCAGATCCGCAGAATTGCCAGCGGTGAAAACTGGGGACACGTTAAAGTTTAAAACTAAGAAAAATACATTTTATCACTCAACACTAAGGAGCTTTCATTAAAGCTCTTTTTTTTACATAAATTCCTACAAGTACTACCTAGAGCTATAAATTTTAACTTATGAATTAATTTTCTCTCAAAATATTAAAAAAATAAAAAGAAAAAAGGCAGAATAATATGATAAAACAATTTTATTAATTGTAAACTTGCATACCAAATCCAAAGATAATTTTATGAAGAGAAAATTACTTATTTTACTATGCCTGTTTAGTTTATCTGCTTTCGCACAAAACACTTTAATTCCAGACCAAAATTTCGAACAAAAACTAATTTCCTTAGGATTAGATACGGTCATTGATGGAAAAGTACCAACTTCGAATATTTCATCTATAACCTCCTTAGATGTCAGCTCTAGTTCGATTAAAGATCTTACTGGAATTCAGGATTTCGTTAACCTTCAAACCTTAAAATGTGCGTACAATCAATTAACTGCATTAGATGTTAGACAAAATACGAAACTGACTCTTTTATCTTGTTATGCCAATCAAATAAAAAATCTTGATGTTAGACAAAATAAACTACTTCAAACATTAGAGTGTTACACCAATCAATTAAGCTCATTAGATGTTACTCAAAACACTGCTTTAACAGATTTATATTGTTTTGAAAATCAACTAACTTCTTTAAACACCTCAAAAAACACAAAACTTAATAGACTTTATTGTTCTGACAACTTAATTGGTTCATTAAACCTAACCAACAACCCTTTACTTTTTTTTCTTAATTGCACTAACAATAAGATAAAAAATCTTGATATTACTAAGAATACTGGTTTAATGCATTTATTTTGCTCAAATAATCAAATCTCTTTAATTGATGCTTCAAAAGTAACAGAACTTCGAAATATTGATGTATCCTCTAACAAACTTGTGAGCTTAAATCTAAAAAGCGGAAAAAATACATTAATAAATCTTGGTCAAAACCTCTTTGCAAACAATCCAAACCTGGCTTGTATACAGGTAGATGATGTAAGTTATTCTAATTCAAAATGGGCTGGTGCTAAAGATGCAACGGCAATTTATTCTCTTGATTGTCCTCGTTACACTGCTATCCCGGACATTAATTTTGAAAACAAGCTTATTTCTTTAGGAATTGATTCTGGAGCCCCAGACGGAGTAGTATTGACTTCAAAAATTTCAAAAGTTACAACATTAGACTTGGGAACCAATACAACAATTACGGATCTAACCGGAATACAAGACTTTACAGCTCTGCAAAGATTGTACTGCCAAGGAAATACTGGGCGTGCAGGTGACGGAGGAAACGGAAAACTAACGACTATTGATGTCTCTAAAAATGTTAATTTGACAGTGCTGCATTGCGGATATAACCAAATTACAAGTTTAGATGTCAGCAATAATCCACTACTGATTTCTTTAAACTGTAATGTCAATAAATTAACAGCTATTGATGTTTCTCAAAACACTAAACTCGATAATTTAGATATAAGCAGTAATTATATTACTGAGCTGAACGTTTCTAAAATTCCAACTTTACGTTATTTAAGTGCTTATTCTACAAAAATTACATCACTGGATATTTCAGCCAATCCGATACTGGTTGGATTATTTTGTAACAATTCGGCTTTGACCAGTTTAAACTTAAAAAATGGCCACAACGATTTAATTGTTCCTCAAAGTATAAGCTTCAAGGCAAATCCGGGGTTAACTTGTATTCAGGTTGATAATGCGGTAAATTCAAACACAAACTGGGCAAATGCAAAAGATGCATCTGCAAGTTATTTAACAAATTGCCAGCCATACACTTTAATTCCTGATATTAATTTCGAAAACAAACTTATTGCCTTAGGAATTGATTCTGGAACTCCAGACGGAAAAGTATTGACCGCAAATATTTCTACAGTGACTACATTGGATTTAGGAACCGATACAACGATTACCGACCTAACCGGAATACAGGATTTTACAGCTCTGGAAAGATTATACTGTCAAGGAAATAGTGGCCGTGCAGGCGATGGCGGAAACGGAAAATTAACAACTCTTGATGTTTCTAAAAATGCTAATTTAACTGTACTGCATTGCGGTTTCAATCAAATTACAAGTTTAGATGTCAGCAATAATCCATTATTGATTTCTTTCAATTGTAATGTCAATAAATTAACGGCCATTGATGTTTCTAAAAACACAAAACTCGATAATTTAAACATAAGCAGTAATAATATTACTGAACTTAATGTTTCTAAAATTCCAACTTTGCGTTACTTGAGTACTGATTATACAAAACTTACAACGCTCGATATTTCTGCAAATCCGTTAATGGCTGGATTATTCTGCAACAATTCGGCTTTGACCAGTTTAAACTTAAAAAACGGCCACAACGATTTAATTGTTCCTCAAAGTATAAGCTTCAAGGCAAATCCGGGGTTAACTTGTATTCAGGTTGACAATGCAGTAAATTCAAACACAAACTGGGCAAATGCAAAAGATGCCTCTGCGAGTTATTCAACAAATTGCCAGCCATACACTTTAATTCCTGATATTAATTTCGAAAACAAACTTATTTCTTTAGGAATTGATTCTGGAACACCAGACGGAAAAGTTTTGACCGCAAATGTTTCGACAGTAACAACATTGGATTTAGGAACCAATACAACTATCGCAGACCTAACCGGAATTCAGGATTTTACAGCTCTGCAAAAATTATTCTGTCATGGAAATTCAGGACATATTGAAACAGGAGGAAATGGAAAACTGACTACTATTGATGTTTCTAAAAACACAAAACTTACTGTTCTTGACGTTTCATACAATCAAATTGCAAATTTAGATGTCAGCAATAATCCATTATTAATTTCTTTAAATTGTAACGTTAACAGATTGACTTCAATAGATGTTTCTAAAAACATTAAACTGGACAATTTAAATGTAAGCACCAATAAAATTACAGAAATAAATGTATCTACAATCCCAACCTTGCGTTATCTTTTCTGCGATTACACTACACTAAGGAGTTTAGATATCTCAAATAATCCTGCTATAGTTGGTTTAACTTGTAACAATAGTTCTTTAACAAATTTAAATCTAAAAAATGGTTACAATCAATTAATTGCTGCTCAAAGTATAAACTTTAAAGCAAATCCGGCTTTAAGTTGTATTCAGGTTGATAATGAAACAAACTCTACTGCAAACTGGTCTGCTGCAAAAGACGCATCAGCAAGTTATTCAAATGATTGTCAGTACGGTTTATATACACTTATCCCTGACAGTAATTTCGAAAAGAAACTAATTACATTAGGAATCGATACAGGAACGCCAGACGGGAAAGTTTTAACCTCAAACGTTAATAATGTTACCTCTTTAGACGTTTCATACAGTAATATTACAAATCTAAGCGGTCTTGAAGCTTTTACGTCTTTAACATCTCTAAAATGTTATGGAAACTATACTTTAACGGCTTTAGATGTTAGAAAAAACACCAAATTAACAACATTGGATTGTAATAATAATTATCTGGTAACAACCTTAGATGTATCACAAAATACTGCTTTGACTTACTTAAATTGTTACAGCAATAAACTCACTACTTTAGATGTAAGCAATAATAAAAACTTAACAACTTTACAATGTGCATCAAACAAATTAACAAGTTTAAATGTAGCAAACAATAAAGCCTTAACGAAATTAGATCTTGGCTATAATTTAATTTCAAGTTTAGATGTATCGCAAAATAAAGAATTAACATCATTAACCTGCACCTCAAATCAAATTTCGAATTTAGACATCAGTTTAAATACAAAATTAATTGAATTATGGGCTGGAAATAACCTGTATACTGCTTTAGATGTTTCAAACAACACTGCTTTGACATCATTAATATGCAATACAAATCAATTAACAACATTAGACGTTTCCAGAAATACTGCATTAACAAGATTGTTGATTTACAAAAACAAAATAACAAACATAGACGTTTCAAATAATACTTTATTGAGCTCTTTTGATTGTAATTCAAACTTAATTACCAATCTTAATGTTTCAAAAAATATAAATCTGGATTATCTATATTGTGATAATAATAAATTAACAGCCTTAGATGTTTCTAATAACACTAAACTTGGCACCTTAAATTGCGGCAACAACAAACTTACTAGTCTGGATATCTCTAACAATAAAAATTTAAGTTGGTTAGAATGTGAATCTAACAAATTGGTAAATCTGAACTTAAAAAATGGAAAAAATATGTTATTTGACAGTTTTCCAAACCCAGATCCAAATTATACTATTTATCAAATCGATTTCAGAAATAATCCTGATTTAACTTGTATTCAAGTTGATAATGCAGCATATTCAAATGAGAAATGGTCAACCAGAAAAGATGCATCTGCAGAATTCAGCAACGATTGTAACAATAACACATTGATAACCGATTCTAATTTTGAAGATTTCCTAATTGCTGCCGGTATAGATACTGACGGAAAAAACGGCCGAGTTTCTACTTCCAGCATTAGTAATATTAAGTTTTTAGATATTTCAAATTCAAACATATCAGATTTAACCGGACTTGAAAACTTTACAGCTTTAGAGAAATTTATCTGCGCAGGAAATTCTATTACAACAATTAATATGTCTGCTAATACTCAGTTAACTTATCTGGATATTTCAAACAATCCCCTAACGAGTGTTAATGTTTCTAATAACAAATTATTGAAAGAGTTTTATTGTAACGGAATGCAGATTATTATTAGAAAATCTTCTTCAAGCCTAAGCAAATTAACAACTCTGGATTTATCAAACAATACTTTGCTTACAAATCTTGATTGCTCAAATAATCAGTTAATAAGCCTTGATTTATCCAAAAATACAAATCTAATCGAAATAGACTGTTCTAATAATGATTTAAACGATTTGAATTTACAAAACGGAAATAACAGCATTTTGGTTAATTTAAATCTAAAAAACAATGCAAAATTGTCTTGTATAAAAGTTGACAATCCTTCTTTTTCAACTGGTAATTGGACTGATTCAAAAGATCAAACAGCAGAATACTCGTCTACCTGTAAAACTTTAGGGACAAATGATCAAATTTTTAATAAAATAAATATTTATCCAAACCCGTCTAATGGAGATTTATATATAACAAATGCTGTATTAACTAAAGCAGCTGTATATGACAGCTTAGGAAAACTTGTAAAAACTGTAACTATAAATTCTGACAGTCTTGAAAATTATATTGATTTAAAAGGAATAGCATCAGGAGTTTATTATATATTCATAGAAAACACTGAAGCACACATAGTTAAAAAAGTTATAATTAAATAAGCTTTCCTTTTTTACAATAAAAAAAGACACATTTAAAAAGTAAAAAAATGTGTCTTTTTTTTATTTGAAAATTAAACATAGATCTTCCTTGCTTTTTTACTAAAAAAAGAATCAATACAACTTATATTTTATTATTTTGTATAACTTTTACCTCAATCTCTGTGAAAAGACCAAAATCTCACTCGGTAAAAACAAATTTAAAGGCGTTCATTTAAAATAAATCCTTAAATTCGCAAGCACAAATAACAAAGAATCATCGAAAAATGAGTTTCGGAAAATTATAAACTTCATTTTCGATAGTTAATATTAAAAACCAAAAAAATGAAATACGACGTTATTGTTTTAGGAAGTGGTCCTGGTGGATATGTAACAGCAATTAGAGCTTCACAATTAGGCTTTAAAACAGCTGTAGTTGAAAAAGAAAATCTTGGTGGTGTATGTTTAAACTGGGGATGTATCCCAACAAAAGCATTACTAAAATCTGCTCAGGTTTTTGATTACTTAAAACACGCTTCTGATTACGGATTAAAAGTTTCTGAATTCGATAAAGATTTCCCTGCTGTTATTCAGCGCAGCCGTGGTGTTGCAGAAGGAATGAGCAAAGGAGTTCAATTCTTAATGAAAAAAAACAAAATTGACGTTATCGAAGGTTTTGGAAAATTAAAACCAGGAAAAAAACTTGACGTTACAGATAAAGACAATAAAGTTACAGAATACAGCGCTGATCACATTATCATCGCAACCGGAGCTCGCTCTCGTGAGTTGCCAAACTTACCACAAGACGGTGTAAAAGTAATTGGATACCGTCAGGCAATGACATTACCAACTCAGCCAAAATCAATGATTATCGTAGGTTCTGGAGCAATTGGAGTAGAATTTGCTCATTTCTACAACTCAATGGGAACAGACGTTACTATTGTAGAATTTATGCCAAACATCGTTCCTGTAGAAGACGAAGACGTTTCAAAACAAATGGAGCGTTCTATGAAAAAAGCAGGTGTAAAAATCATGACAAACTCTTCTGTAGAAAAAATTGACACTACAGGAAACGGAGTTAAAGCAACTGTAAAAACTGCAAAAGGAGAAGAAATTCTCGAAGCAGACATCGTACTTTCGGCAGTTGGAATCAAAACAAACATCGAAAATATTGGTTTAGAAGAAGTTGGAATCGCTGTTGACAGAGATAAAATCTTAGTAAACGCTTACAACGAAACTAACATTCCTGGATACTACGCAATTGGAGACGTTACTCCTGGTCAGGCTTTAGCTCACGTAGCTTCTGCAGAAGGAATTAACTGTGTAGAAAAAATCAAAGGTTTACACGTAGACCCAATCGATTACGGAAACATTCCGGGTTGTACTTATGCAACTCCAGAAATTGCTTCTGTAGGTTTAACAGAAAAACAAGCAAGAGATAAAGGTTACGAATTAAAAATTGGTAAATTCCCATTCTCAGCTTCTGGAAAAGCAAAAGCTGCAGGAGCTGCAGACGGATTCGTAAAAGTAATCTTTGATGCAAAATACGGAGAATGGTTAGGATGCCACATGATTGGTGCTGGTGTTACAGATATGATTGCTGAGGCAGTTGTAGCTCGTAAACTAGAAACTACAGGTCACGAAGTCCTTAAATCTATCCACCCTCACCCAACAATGAGCGAGGCTGTTATGGAAGCTGTAGCAGATGCTTACGGCGAAGTAATTCACTTGTAAAAATATACCGTTTTACGGTTATATATAATTCTCAATTAATTAAATCCGATTTGTGAAAACAGATCGGATTTTTTTATAGATGTTATTATCATCCAAACACAAATTCAAAACCGCAATACATGTCTTAAAATTTAACAAACAAAAAGTTGTTAAAAACTTGATATAAAAAAATATTGCCGCCGTTTTATAATTCTTATTTTTATTTCTTATAAATAAGAATTCATGAAACTACCTTTTATAGAAATAATCGAAGCCGCAACCAGTGATCCTAATTTACTGATGTGGAAATTTTATGATGAAGATAAAGAAATCAAAAACGGAGCAAAACTAACTGTTCGTGAGAGTCAGCATGTTATGCTTTTAAATGAAGGCCAGCTTGCAGATGTTTTTTCTCCCGGACTTCATACTTTATATACAGAAAACATTCCTATTTTAAGTAAATTAAAAGGCTGGAAATACGGTTTCGAAAGTCCGTTTAAAGTCGATGTTTACTTTTTTAACACACACCAATTCATCAATAATAAATGGGGAACTCCTGCTCCTATTTTGATGAACGACCCGCAGTTTGGGCAAATCAGAATCCGCGCTTTCGGAAGTTTTGATATTAAAATTGCCGATCCTGCTAAATTCTTCCGTCAATATGCCGGAACTTACAAACAGCTTACCATTTTCGAATTGCAAAATCAGTTACGAGATTTTGTGGCTCCAAAATTTGGAGAAGTTCTTGCAAACGAAAATATCACCGTTACTGACGTTGCCGGAAATATTACACAATTAGGAAAAAAAATCGAACCTTATCTTAAACCTTATTTTGAGCAGTTAGGTATCGAGTTAACCCAATTTGTAATTACAAGTGTAACCTTGCCGGAAGAAGTTACGGCGCATTACGATAAAATCACCAATATGAATATGGTAACCGATATGGATAAATTTACCAAATTCAATACCGCGACGGCAATTGGCGACAAAGGAACCGCTCTTCACGATGCAGCACAAAATGCCGTGACCATGGGAATCCTTTTAAACCAGTTACAGCAGAATAAAGAAACTCCAAAGCAGGAAACAGCAGACGATTTAACGTCTAAATTTCAAAAACTGAAATCTTTATTTGACGCTGGTTTAATTGACGAAAATGAATTCAAAAACAAGAAAACTGAACTATTAAGCCAATTGTAATGGAAGAAAAAAAAGTCAATTCGTTTTTGAGCAGACTCAAAGAAAATGCACAGAAACAAACCAATTATGGAGGTGAAATGGAAATTACCGAAGCCAAAATGAATGCAAAAGACTGCCCAAACTGCGGTGCAGGAAGAGCAAAACAAGACGGTTTAACCCATTGCGCCTATTGCGGATTTGAGTTTTTAAACGTAAAACTTACAGACGGAGTTTATATTAAAAAAGAAGATAATTCAATTTAAAAATTAGATAACGTGTTCGGACTATTTAACAAATCAAAAAACAAAGAAAACCAAGCAAACCAAACAAATCAAGTAAGCAGAGAATCATATCCGGAATGGTATGCAGAACTTCAGGAATCACAACAAAGATGGTTCGCTTTCTTAGAAAAACTCGAAGCAAAAATGGAAGAACTGGCAGTAGCCGCAATTCCGGAGTTAAAACAGCTTTTGCAGGATGATGAAGACATGTACAAAAGGACTTTTCAAAGAGTTTATTCAGGCATAAACGGTCAGTTAAACAATATTAGGGAAAAAGCCAGAGATACATACGAAGAAAAAATCGACAGTATTTATTACGACCTCGATTCAAAAATTTCTGTTTTAGACAAAAATCATGATTTATTATCTGATTTTAGAAGCGCGTGTTCAGATCGTTACAATGATTTTGACGACAAATACGACTATTGGAGAAAACAAATTGAAAAAACTCAGGAACGCGATCTCGAAATCGAATACAAAAAAATTCTGGACGAATACGAAACCATCAAAAACAAATTCAACTGCACGCAGTGCGGCGGCAATATAGAAATCGAGAAAATATTTTTAATCGAAACCTATATCACATGCCCATACTGCCAGACACAAAATACATTTGCTCCAAGTACACTGGGAAGAAACCTTCAGAATATTGCCAAAGAACTTGCAGAACAGCGAACAGCTCATTTGTATGACGCTTATGAAAGTGAAAAAGATAAAGAGCGTGATTTGTACCATAAACGCCATGAATTGAGCCTTAGCACCATTCACGAATCTGATAAAAAAGTTTTAGCCGAAATTCAGGCAAAAATGGATGATCTTGAAGAACAAAGACAAGCTGCCATTAAAAATGCTCCAAAATTGTATCAGGTTTATTTAAGAGCCATGTATGACGAATGGAATAAAATTACGCCCGATTTAAAAGAGCACAACGAAAAAATGTATCAAAATCAATTACAATACCTATAAATTATTAACCCTAAAATTTGAAAAATGTTTAAAAAACTTTTTGGAGCTCTAACTGGAGACAATAAACAGGAAAACCAAAACTATGAAGCACAGACTTCAAATGATAATTATGAAAATGATTATGAAGATGAATATAAGGAAGTAGAATACGATCCTGAAACTTTACACGGAACACATTATACTGTAGAAGATTTTGATGCAGAAGTAGCTGAAAGAGCCGAAGCATGGATTGCAGACGAACGTGCAAGCGGAGAAAACCTTGAAGATAAAGATATTAAAAATATCTATTTTAATTATAGAAGAACAGTTTATACAGAATGGAACAACTGCGATTCAGACCAAATGATTCGTTTTGAACACGCTAATTCTTTAAAATACAGCGGAGTTCAAACTTCAGGATTTGTAAAAGTAGACGATAATAATCCATTTTTAGAACCAGTTCACGGTGTAGATTTAAGAACTTACACTGCAATGTGTCTTAAAATAAGTGCAGGAGTAGATTATCTTGAAGTTTGCAAAGCAATGGGATTCGAACCAGCAGTTTGGGAAGAATTAAACACAATCTGGCCGCAGCGTATGGGTGAAGATACTTCATTTACCGTTACAACTTTATTTGGCCAGTACTATGCCGAAAATGTAACAGTTCCTCAATTAGAAAACCTGAAAGCTGAAATTTCAGAAGAAGGCGCAGCAAATCTTGAAAGAATAAAAACAGATCGTTATTTCTACGAAGAACTAGCTGGTGCAAGACAAGCAGCTTACGAATACGGAATTGACGGCGCTCAATGGATTTTAGATACTTTTGGAATCAACCTTGCCGATTTTCAATCTGTGGCAATGCAATGGATGACAGAGCAAAACCAAAACTGGAATTCAGCAGACATTACAGAATTTCACGATTATCAACAAGCAAAACAAAAAGAATATGCAGCCAAATTTGCTGCTGAACAAGGCGGAAATATCGCAGACGATGTAAATTTCTAAATTCAACTTCTTTTGATGATTAAAAAACCGATTTGCAAAACAAATCGGTTTTTTATTCGTTAGAAAATACACAATCACAAAAGTTACTTTATAAAAAATATACAATGGAAAACACACCAATATTCTTTGCCGATGGAGAAAATCCAAAAATGATCGAAGCCTACAAAAAAGCACAAGAAACCTTTAAATATTTCTGGCGTGAATTATCGTGGGAATACCGCAGAATAATTCCCGGACTAGACGTTGCCTGCGTAAAACTGGCATTTACTCAGGAAATAGACGGCGAAACTGTTGTAGAACACATGTGGATTAACGACATAAATTTTGACGGCGATACTATTTATGGAACTTTGGTAAACCAGCCAAACGAATTAACGAATGTAAATAATGGAGATGAAGTTGAAATTCCGGTAAACCAAATCAGCGACTGGTTATTTGCAAGCCAGGGAAAAACTTTCGGAGCTTTTACCATACACGCCATGCGATCTGAAATGAGCGAAGATGAAAGAAATGAACATGACGAAGCCTGGGGATTAGATTTTGGAGATTACAACGATATTTTGGTAGTTTCTGACCAAAAAGAAAAACCCGAAAATCTTATAGAACATCCTATGAGCAAAAATATGAGAGAGAGCCTTATCGATTTTGTAAAAAACAATCCAGAAGAACTTACTTCGCAAGATGAATTGGGTTATACTTTTTTACATCGCGAAACTATTGCAGGAAATAGTACATCAGTCGAAGTTTTGCTAGAATCTGGCGCAGACAAAAATGCTAAAAATCATCTGGGCAAAACAGCTTTAGATTATGCTGCAGAACTAAAATGGAATCATTTGATACCATTATTTCAATAAAATAAAAAATCCGATTTACGTTTTGTTAAATCGGATTTTTTATTTTAAAAAAGCCAGTAAGGCACTATTGCCAAAATATCAAAACAAGCAGAATTAAAATACGGGTTTTAAAAAATTATTTTTCATTTTAAAACAAAAAACTAATCTTTTTTTCGTCTGTTTAAAATAAAGAATATGCTACTTTTGCACCACCAAATCTAATCTGCAAGTGTGATGAAAAAAATATTCTTCATTATTTTAATTATCTTGTTTTCACCAAGTATAGTATTTTCTCAGGCAAAAAAAGAAAAGAATGTAAATACCGATCCTAAAAACGTTTTTTCAAGGCCTTATGATTATGTAAACGACTTTGAAAAAATCATGAATGCCGATCAAATTACAACACTTACCAATACACTGAAAGCATTCGAAAAAAAACATCTTTATAAAATTACCGTTGTAACCACATCTACAATAGAGCCTTATACCTCTTTTCCTGATTATGCTCTGGAATTAGACAAATATCTGGCAGTCGATCCTAAACTAGACCCTACTATTTTAATCGTTGTAAGCAAACAATTAAGACAAATTCAGGTTCAAAGCATTGATCTTATTCGTTATAAATTAAGTGATAATGATACCCAGAATATTATAACCACTTATGCAGTACCAGAATTTAAAAAAGGAGACTACTCTAAAGGTTTGGAACTTGCCGTAGAACAAATAATGAATAAATTAAAAGTTTATTAATTAAACGAAGTTTCTTCTTAATATCAAAAGTTATATATTGTATCTCGTTAAAATCACAAAAAAAGATATATGACTTTAGAAGAATATAAAAAAGAATTTTCAGAAGACGACTCTGTTGGATGGTTAGAAATTGACAAAGTATTTGATCAGCTTTATCCAGAACAAGAACCCAAACATTTTGCACCGGCAATCAGCTATATGTTAGGCGGAGAAAGTCCGCTTGATGGTGTCAGCATTTACGAAAGCAAAAAACAAGAAAATCATTTTCATTTTGTAACCTATGGCTTTTCTGAATTGTACTATAATGAAGAAAAAGTCAACGGAGAATTCAGTAAATGGGGATTTGAACTTACCTTCAGGCTTAAACCTTTTGAAGCTGATAACGGAAACCCAAGCTGGGCAGTGGCACTTTTGCAGAATATTGCCAAATATGTTTTTAGTACTGGCAACTGGTTTGAAGAATTTCATTATATGCCGGCCAATGGTCCTATAAGACTTGATACCGAAACCGATATTACTGCGCTGGTTTTTGTAAACGATCCCGAAATAGAAAAAATACAAACACCTCACGGCGAAGTTTCATTTCTGCAAATCGTTGGAATTACTTCTGCAGAATATGAACATATCAAAGAAAACCCGGAAACTGTTGAAGAACTGGTAAATAAATTAAAAGAAAACAATCCTTTATTAATAACCGATTTAAACCGAAAATAAATGGCAAATTCTTTTTATTCCTATTCAGCTTATATATCACCGTCTTCAAATGCAGATATTAAGATTTTAAAAGAGTTTTTAGATGCCTTTTATCAAGAATCTGATAATAAAATTACATTAAGCGACAATCAAATTACTATAACTTTTGATGACGAATATAACTTCTATATTTATTTAGCAGAAGAAGAACATGTAAATCAGGAAGCACTTGAAATTGCCGATTATTTAGAAGAAGACTGGAACGAAACCCCTTATGACAAAGAAAAATTAAAAGCATCAAAAAAACGTTTTGAAGTTTGGGGAGATCCCGATTTTGATATGGATTACTTTAATGACAGTCTTTTCATAATAGACCAAGTGGAAAAGTTTAATGACATTATTATTTTTCAAAATCAATAAACAGTATTTATAGAATATAAAATCCGATTTGCGATAAAACAGATCGGATTTTTTGTTTTTGGACTGTTAAAAAAACTTCCGCAGCCATATATTTTAATAACTTTAGGTTCAAAAAAAAGCATTATGAAAGAAATAACTATTGTCGAATTCACTTCTAATTTGGGCTTAAAAGAACCTCAAACCGGAAAAGAACCAGGCGTAAACCGTCTGCCCGATTGGTTATGGAAACACAATCTTCATAAAGCCATTACACCAAAAAATATCGTAAGACTAGATCCGCCCAGATATTCAAACATAAAAGATCCTCAAACCACTATTTTAAATGCAGACTCATTAGTTACTTATGCCAGAGAACAGGCCTATTTAATAAACAATTTAATCAGCGCCAATAAATTTCCGTTTGTACTTGGCGGCGACTGCAGTATACTTTTAGGAACCGCAATGGCATTAAAGCAAAAAGGAAATTACGGTCTATTCTATCTCGACGGTCATACTGATTTTATGGATGTTTCTTTATCTGAAACCGGCGGTACAGGCGGCATGATTGCGTCTATTGTTACTGGAAACGGACACGAAAAATTAACCAATATTCTCAACTTATCACCTTACATAAAAGAAGAAAACCTTTGGTGCGTGGGCAATCGCGAATATGATGACGAATACGAAAATGAAATCAGAAAATCTTCTGCAGTATATTTAAGTTTAAAAGAATTACGTAAACAAGGTATTAAAAACTCTATACAGTCTTTTCTTTTAGAAGTCGAAAGTAAAAAGCTAGACGGTTTCTGGCTGCACATCGATGTCGATGTTTTAAACGACTCTGTTATGCCCTGCGTAGACAGCCGAACTCCAGACGGACTGACTTACGACGAATTTAATGAACTTACCTCCTATTTGTTTCAAAGTCAAAAACTAAGCGGACTCGAAATTACAATTCTCGATCCAGATTTAGACCAAACCGGAGAATACACTAAAGAATTTGTCGCTAATATTACCTCAACTTTTAATCAGAACTTCAACAATTAGTATTTAAAACTTAAAAAAAGCTGCTTTTAAAAGAATAGAGCAGTAAATCATTTCATGGAAATAACCGAAATTAGAAATAAAGATTACGAATTACTAAAAAACCTATTTTTAAAAGAAAGACAAAGAACTTTTTCATGGCTTGACACCTCAGAATTTCAATTAGATGATTTCGAAAAACATACACAGGGAGAACATATTCTCGTTGCATTATTAGATGACATTCCTGTAGGTTTTATTTCGATCTGGATGCCTGCAAATTTTATTCATCATTTGTATGTCGATAAAAAACACCAAGGCCGGAAAATTGGAACAGCATTATTAAAAGCTGCAATTGATAAATTTAAACTTCCGCTGACTTTAAAATGCCTCGAAAACAATAGTAAGGCAGTAGAATTTTATATAAAAACAGGTTTTACGGCAAAAGAAAAAGGCCAGTCCGGCAACGGAACTTATATTCTTTTTGAGCTTTCAAAAAATATTGATTAACCTCAAAAATCAAGAACTTATGAATAACAATTAAAAATCGTTGAAAAATTAAAATTTATCTGACCTGAAACTCAAAAATGGATAAAATTTCAACATAGAATAATCCCCAGATTTTACTTATATTGCAAGGAACAAAAATTACAAGCATGTCAAAAAATATTGAAAGTCTTATTCCGCACAGAGCACCATTTCTTTTCGTAGATGAAGTTATATCCTATACTAAAGAAGAAATAATTGGCTTTAAAACATTTGGCGAAAAAGACAACTGGTTAAAAAGTACTTTTAAAATATTCGATTTTATACCCGGAGCCATTTTAATAGAAGCTATGGCGCAATGCGGCGGTGCAGGCGTAAAACTTTTGGGAATAACAGATGGAATATTTGGTTTAGTAAGCATTGAAAATGCAGAATTTTACGGCAAAGCCAAATTTGGAGACAAAATAAAACTTGCAATTGAAAATATTCGTTTAGGCGAAAAAATAATAAAACAACAAGGAACTGCATACATCGACGACAAACCCATCGTTAAAGCCGGCTGGATGTGTGTAAAAATTTCATAGAGGCAAATTCAATATCAAATTCAATATCAAATTCAATATCAAATCTAAATTCTAAAATCTAAAATCTAAAATTAATCTTTGTCCGAAATCCCCCTTACAATTGTCTTTTAAAAACCCAACTTACTGATTTTTAAGTAATAAATTTGATATTCAATTTTTAAAAACCATAAAAATGAATACAGCAGATTTTACTACAACAATACTTGTGAGCCAGTCACCAGAAGAAGTTTTTAATGCCGTTACCAATGTTCGAGGCTGGTGGTCTGAAGAAATAGAAGGAAATACAGCCCGCCAAAATGATGAATTTGATTATCATTACGAAGACGTTCATCGCTGTAAAATTGAACTTATTGAAGTGATTCCGAATCAAAAAGTCGTTTGGTTAGTTAAAGAAAATTATTTCAATTTTACAGAAGACAAAACAGAATGGAGAGGAACAAAACCTACTTTTGAAATTACAGTAAAAGACGGAAAAACAGAACTTCGTTTTACCCATTTTGGTTTAACTTCAGAATATGAATGTTTTGAAATCTGCCGAGGTGCCTGGACAAATTATATTCAAAATAGTTTAAAAAAACTTATTGAAACCGGAAAAGGCGAACCAAACGCAACCGGAAAACCACAAACAGAAAACGAAAAAAGATTATCCAAAAGCTGAAAAACTTAGCAGCTTAGAAACTTAAAAGGTCAGAATCTTATTTAGACTACAACATTCGTAGATTTGGCTACAGCTGTTTATTTGATGCATTGCAACTTTGTAACATCAAAAAATTAGAACAGATGAAAATTACTATTACAGGTTCTCTAGGGAACATCAGCAAGCCTCTGGCAAAAGAATTAATACAAAAAGGACATACTGTTACCATAATTGCCAGCAGTACAGAAAGACAAGCCGAAATCGAAAAATTAGGCGCAAAAGCAGCTATAGGATCTGTAGAAGATTTAGCATTTTTAACTAAAACTTTTACAGATTCAGATGCTGTATATTGTATGATTCCGCGTGCCAATTATTTCGATCCAAATCTTGATTTAGATGCTTTTACCCGTAAAATTGGAAACAATTATGCCGAAGCAATCAAACAATCTGGTGTAAAACGTGTTGTTTTTCTGAGCAGTATTGGAGCACATTTAAAACAAAATTCAGGAATTATTCAGCGTTACAACGAAATTGAAGCTGTTTTAAATACATTATCAGATGTTTCGATAACATTTATGCGTCCAACTTCGTTCTATTACAATTTACTGGCTTACATTCCAATGATCAAAAATCTGGGATTCATAGCAGCCAATTATGGAGCTGATTCTATGATTCCGTGGGTTTCACCAAATGACATTGCGGCAGCAATTGCGGAAGAAATCACAACTTCGTCTGAAGGAAAAAAAGTCCGTTATGTGGCAAGCGAAGAATTAACCGGACACGAAACCGCAAAAATTTTAGGCGAAGCAATAGGGAAACCAGACTTAAAATGGGAATTAATTAGTGATGAAGAAACCCTAAATGGCTTAATTTCTGCTGGTATGCAGCCAAAAATCGCTAACGGTCTGGTTGAAATGTATGCCGCACTATACAACGGTACACTGGCTCAGGATTATTTGAAAAACAAACCGGCAGTTTTAGGAAAAACAAAACTGACAGATTATGCAGAAGAATTTGCTGCAATTTATAATTAAAAATAAGTAATTTAGGTTATGGCAAATAAGCAGCCGCATCGAGTAAAAAGCATAAGCGAATTTCATGAGTTTCGAGATTTGCCAAAACCTGAACACCCTTTAGTGAGTGTTTATAATTTTGAGGATTTAAAATACCTCAACAAAGAAGAACCCAAAAGTCTTATTCTTGATTTTTATTCCATTGCATTAAAAAGAAATGCAAATGCCAAAATGCGCTACGGCCAGCAGGAATACGATTTTAAAGAAGGCGTTTTATTGTTTATTGCTCCGGGGCAGGTTTTTTCTATTGAAGGCAATTCAGAACTGCAGCATACAGGATATTCTCTTTTAATTCATCCTGATTTTTTATGGAATACACCGCTTGCCCAGAAAATAAAACAATATGAATATTTTGGATATGCCGTTCATGAAGCCCTGCATCTTTCTGATAAAGAAGAAAAAATGATTATTGATATCATGAAAAATATTCAGCAGGAATACCAGTCTAACATTGACAAATTCAGTCAGGACGTAATTATTGCGCAAATCGAATTATTGCTTACCTATTCTGAACGTTTTTATAACCGTCAGTTTATAACCAGAAAAATAAACAATCATGAAATTCTGGCTCGTTTAGAAAAACTGCTCGAAGAATATTTCAACAATGATTCGATTATAAAAAAAGGAATTCCTACGGTACAGTACATTGCAGAAAATCTAAATGTTTCGCCCAATTATTTAAGCGGGCTTTTAAAACATCTTACAGGCCAGAGCACCCAGCAGCACATTCATAATAAACTCATAGAAAAAGCAAAAGAAAAACTTTCTACAACCAATTTATCTGTAAGTGAAATTGCTTTCGAATTAGGTTTCGAGCACCAGCAATCGTTTAGTAAATTATTTAAAACCAAGACAAACGTTTCGCCTTTAGAGTTCAGGCAGTCTTTCAATTAAAAGATATTTTAGGTAAATGCAATTCATAATTTTCATAAATTCGTAAGAACAAAATCAAAGTTATGAACCCCTTTTTAAGAAATACTCTGGCCGTTACTGTCGGAATTATCATTGGAAGTTTAATAAACATGAGCATAATTTTAATCAGCAGTTCGATAATCCCTCTTCCGGAAGGAGCTGATAACAGAACAATACAAGGACTTCAAAAAACAATTCACTTATTTGAGGCAAAACATTTTCTCTTTCCTTTTCTTGCCCATGCGGCGGGAACATTTGCCGGAGCCGTTACAACTGCATTACTTGCTGTAAATCATAAAAAGAAACTTGCATTAGCCATTGGCGCTTTTTTCTTATTTGGCGGTATTATTAGTGTCAGCTCTCTCCCATCGCCAACCTGGTTTACACTTATCGATTTAGTTTTTGCTTATATTCCGATGGCGTATCTGGCCTTGAAATTAGTCTGTAAAAAACAATTGAAATTTGAATATTAAATCCATAACATGAAAAACGAATCAGCTAAACAAAAACCGGCAAAAATCTGTTACGAACATATTGGCGGAAAACTCGGGCAGTTACTTGCCGTTTCTTTTGCCGAAAAAGGCTGGATTGCAAAGAAAAACAATTCAGATAAACACTTTTATATTACAGATTTAGGCGAAAAAGAATTTACAAAATTAGGCATCGATATTTCTGAAATTAAACCAGAAAATTTATAAAATTCGCCCGCTTTTTAATCAAAATTTTACTTCTAAATTTCATAACTTAGTTTCGATTTATATCTTGAAATTATGACTAAGAAAGAAATTGCACAAAACTTCCTAAAACTTGCCGCAAGCGGACACTCGCATGAAGGATTTAAACTTTATGTGCATGAAAATTTCAAACATCACAATGCTTATTTTAAAGGCGATGCCGAGACTTTAATGCTCGCAATGGAAGAATCTGCAAGGAAAAATCCAAATAAGATATTTGCAATTCATCATATCATCGAAGAAGAAAATCTTGTTGCTGTGCATTCGCATTTAAAACAAACGCCAGCTGATATTGGATTTGCCGTTGTACACATTTTAAAATTCAAAGAAGATAAAATAATAGAACTTTGGGATTTAGGACAGCAGATTCCAAATGAAACAGTTAACGAAAACGGAATGTTTTAAATTAATTATTAATTGTGAATTGTGAATTATAAATTATTCATCAGAATTAAATCAGTAAAACAAACCATAAACAACAAACAATCAACCATAAACCATAAACCATAAACCATCAACCATCATCCAAAATAAATGAAATTTTCTTCTTTTACATTTCTATTGTTTATCCTTTGCAGCTGTCATTCATCGGCACAAAAAAAAGACAATTACGCTTCAAAAATTGACAGCATTATTCAAAACAGCACTTCTTCAGATTTTAATGGTGTGGTTTTAATTTCAAAAAACGGAAAAACGTTATATTCAAAAGTAAAAGGATCTGCCAATTTTGAAATCCAAAAACCTCTAACAATCGATACTCAATTTGAGATCATGTCAAACAGCAAGCAGATTGCTGCGGTTTTAGTTTTACTCGAAGTCGAAAAAGGCAGAGTTGATTTAAATTCACCCATAAAAAAATACCTTCCTGAATTAACCCAAACCTGGGCAGACACGGTTACGGTACATCAGCTTTTAAATCATTCGCATGGAATTGTCGATTTGCAGAAACCTTTGGCATTTAAACCCGGAACTCAATTTAAATACGGAAATTTAAGTTTTAATTTAATTGGTAAAATTGTTGAATTCAGTACAAAGAAAAGTTACAACGAAACTGCCGATGCACTTTTTAAGAAATTAAAAATGAACCAGACTTTTTGTTATTCTAAAGACAAAGCACAGAATCTGGCAACAGGATATTTCTCTTCAAAAAATAAAATAGAACCTGTAACTGGTTCACAAATTACACCTGAAAGCTTTGGCGCCGATGGCATAATTTCAACTGTTTCAGATTTGGCGATCTGGGATAATAATCTTCATAAAGGAAAAATACTAAAACCAGAATCATATAAACTGCTGACAAAAAATACAATTTTATCACAGCATAATTTCTTTGGAAAAGAAAAAGAACCTTATGGATACGGAATACGAATTATTGAAAAAGAAACCGTAAAATATTTAGGGCATACCGGGTTAGGCGACGGGTTTTCTTCTGTAAATTTGTATTTCCCTCAAAGTGATGTGAGTTTAATTGTTTTAGAAAATCAAATGCCCGAAGATTCCAGTTTGTTTTATGCAGCAGGATTTAAAATCAAAAACATTTTACTCAAAAGCGATTTATTAAATAAAAAATAAATGCAATGGCTAAAAATAAAACAACCGAAACTGAATACAGTGTAATTGATTTTATCAATGCGGTTCCAGACGAAAACAAACGAAATGACACTTTTGAACTTCTTAAAATAGTACAGGAAATAACTGGTTTTGAACCCAAAATGTGGGGACCAAGCATTATAGGTTTTGGAAGTTATCATTACAAATATGACAGCGGACATGAAGGCGATGCTCCTCTGGCCGGCTTTTCTCCAAGAAAAACAGCCATGACCGTTTATTTTTACCTTCCTGAAAAAGAAAGAGAAGAACTTTTACCTAAACTTGGCAGACATACTTCTTCTAAAGCTTGTATTTACATTAAAAAATTAGCTGATATCGATATTGACATCTTAAAAAAGGTAATTTTACTTTCGATTGATCATACTCAAAAACTATATCCCCAAAAACAAAAATGATTACATTTCTAATTCTTATAATCCTATTAGGTTTTATTGTTTACAATTTTCTTCAGCATCCAAAATTTGGAAAAGCACCTTCCGGCGAAAGACTCACTTTAATTCAGAACTCGCCCCAATATAAAAACGGGAAATTCGAGAATCAGAGCTATACGCCAGATTTGGCTGAAGGCGCAAGTATGGCCGGAGTTTTACTTGAATTTTTCTTCAAAAAAGTAGAACGAAAAATCCCAACCGATTTAATTCCGTCTGTAAAAACCAATCTGCATGAAATCTCTATAGACCAGGATGTTTTGGTTTGGTTTGGACATTCTTCTTATTTTATTCAGCTTGAAGGAAAGCGTTTTTTAATCGACCCTGTTTTTAGCGGCAATGCCTCTCCTATTTCAGGAACTACAAAATCATTTAAAGGTTCAGATATCTATACAGTTGATGATCTTCCGGAAATTGATTATTTATTGATTACACACGATCATTACGATCATTTAGATTATGAAACCATTCTTAAATTAAAACCCAAAACAAAAAAAGTAATTACCGCTCTTGGTGTAGGTTCACATTTTGAATTTTGGGGATTTCCAACAGAAAATGTAATCGAAAAAGACTGGTTTCAAAAAATTGAATTAGATGAAAATCTAACATTACACACAACTCCTTCAAGACATTTTTCCGGCAGAAGTTTTAAACGCTGCAACACACTTTGGACTTCTTTTGTTTTAGAAACTAAAGACTTTAAAATGTATCTTGGCGGAGACAGCGGTTATGACAAGCATTTTGCTGAAATTGGAGAGAAATACGGTCCGTTTGATATTGCTTTGATTGACAACGGCCAATACAACGAAAAATGGAAATACATTCATAACATGCCCGAAGATGTCATAAAAGCGATGAAAGACTTGCATGCAAAAAGAGTTTTTCCGGTTCACTCTTCAAAATTTGCTTTATCACTTCATTCCTGGGACGAACCTTTGATAAGAGTAACAGAATTAAATAGTTTGAGCGAAAAACCAATTCCATTAATTACACCAATGATCGGTGAATTAGTCGAATTAAAAAATGAAAATCAACAATTTAAACAATGGTGGAAAGGGGTTAATTAATTGTGAATGGTTAATTATGAATTATAATTGGAACCTCAAACTTGAAACCTGAAACCTGAAACTTGAAACCCAAAAAATGAAACTCAAAATAAAATTCTTACTGCTAACCTTTTTAGTAACATTTAATGCTTTCTCACAAAACACTTATGTCTTTTTGGGATCGTATAACCGCGATAAAACTGCAGAAGCAATCCAGATATATCAATTGGATACATTAAACGGAAAGCTTACAAAAGTAACGGCAGCAAAAAACATTATAAATCCGTCCTATTTAACGATTTCTCCAAACGGAAAATATGTGTATGCCTGTACAGATACTAAAACACCTAATGCAGGAAGCGTGAGCAGTTTTGAGTTTAATCCCGAAAATAAAACACTGACATTTTTAAACAGCCAGAGAAGCGGCGGAGAAAATCCGGTATATGTAAGTGTTCACAAAAACGGTAAATGGCTGGCAAATGCAAATTATACAGAAGGAAGCGTTTCGGTTTATCCTCTTTTAGAAAATGGAAAAATAGATTCAATTGCGCAGAACTTTCAATATACAGACGGAAGCGTAAACAAAGACAGGCAGACAAGATCTCACGTACATTCGGCAGTATTTTCTCCGCAATGCGATTATTTGTTTTTACCCGATTTAGGTGCAGATAAAATTCGTTGTTATGCTTTTGATGCTTCTCAGAAAAAACCTTTAATTGAAACCCAAAACCCATTTACAAAAACAGATTTAGAAGCCGGACCAAGACATTTTACTTTTCATCCTAATCAAAAATGGGGTTATTGTATTGAAGAAATGGCGGGGCAGATAAGCGTGTATAATTATGAAAATGGCATTTTAAATAAAATTCAGCGTATTGCTTCACATCCAGATAAAATAAAAGAAGGTTTTGAAAGTTCTGACATTCATATTTCTCCAGACGGAAAATTTCTGTATGCCACAAATCGTGGAAAAGAAAACAATATTGCTATTTTCTCTATTGATGAAAAGGGACTGCTAAAAAACATTGGTTACCAGTCTACTTTAGGAAAACATCCTAGAATTTTTGCAATAGACGAAAGCGGAAAATTTTTGGCTGCATCGAATGTTTTAACCGGAAATGTAATTGTTTTTAAGAGAGATTCGAAAACCGGTTTATTGAAAAAAACAGGAAAACAGATTAAAATGGAGAATGTTTCATGCGTTCAGATCAAAAAGATTTAAAGACCCCAAATTCATTAATCTGCAGACAAAAAACTAACAGAAAAACCAAAAATCATGATATCAAATTTCAATTTACAGCCTGAAGTTTTAGAAAATGAACTCACAAAACTAATCCCGTTAAAGGAAAAAGATTTTGAAGCATTATTTGAAGCTGCTTCTGATCCGCTGATTTGGGAACAGAATCCTGTAAAAAACCGACATGAAAGAGAGGCTTTCAAAACTTTTTTTGATATCATAATTACAAAAGGTTCGTTCTTAATTCTCGATAAACAAACCAATGAAATAATGGGAACAACCAGTTTTTACGATTACAATCCCGAAAAATCAAGTGTTGCAATTGGCTATACTTTTATAACCAGAAAATATTGGGGCGGACCATATAACAAAGCAAACAAAAAATTAATGATTGATTATGCTTTTCAACACGTTAATTCGGTGCTTTTTCATGTTGGGGCAGAAAATTTCCGTTCACAGAAAGCCGTTTCAAAACTTGGAGCAGAAAAAATCAATGATATCCTATTTAAGGTAAATGGTGTTGATACGCCGTACTTTGAATATGAATTGAAGAAATAATGAGACTTGAAATAAGAAGCAAGAGGAAAGATTTGACTTTCTAAATTATCTTACCTCTTGCTTCTTACTTCTCAAAATAATAAAAAAAAAACAAAAATGAAAAGAATAACCGTTTTTTGTGCTTCAAGTTTTGGCACTGAAAAAATTTATGAAGAACAGGCAATAGCTTTGGGAAAAACGCTTGCCGAACAAGATATAGAATTAGTTTATGGAGGCGCAAACGTAGGTTTAATGGGCGCTGTTGCAGACGGAGCCTTAAATGCAGGAGGAAAAGTAATTGGTGTGCTTCCTAATTTTTTAAGATCAAAAGAAATAGCACATTTAGGTTTAACCGAATTAATTTTGGTTGAAAGCATGCACGAACGCAAAACCAAAATGAATGATTTATGTGACGGTGTAATTGCACTTCCCGGAGGTTTTGGAACTCTAGAAGAGCTTTTTGAAATGCTTACATGGGCACAATTAGGTCTTCATAAAAAACCTATTGCCATTTTAAACATCGACGGATTTTATGATGCACTTATTGAACTTCTTAAAGTTATGGTTGAAAAAGGTTTATTGAAAGACGTAAACGCTTCAATGGTTTTAGTAAGCGATAACATTGAGGATTTATTGAATAAAATGAAAAATTACATTCCGCCAACGGTTGGAAAATGGATTGACAAAGAAAAATCATAACTTACAATTCTGTAAATCAAAAGTTAAAGTAAAAATTTAGAATTATCTTTACATTTCCTTCTTTCTACAAATAATATTTAATTATAAAAAAATGAAAACAGAAAACAACAAATATGCAAAGGCCGAAATGCTGATAAGAAAGCCTGTTTCAGAAGTTTTTCAGGCTTTTATAAATCCCGAAATCACTCGTAAATTTTGGTTTACAAAAGGTTCGGGTAAACTAGAAGAAAATCAAAAAACCGAATGGACTTGGGAAATGTATGGTTTTTCGCTCTCGGTTACAACATTGGTTTTGCAGGAAAATAAAAAAATTGTCATAGAATGGGGAAATCCAGATGAAACTACTTTGGTAGAATGGGTTTTTACTCCCTTAGACGAAAACGAAACTTTTGTAAGCATAACCAATTCAGGCTTTCATGGCGATTCAGATAAAATCATCGATCAGGTTCGTAACTCTACAGAAGGTTTTACATTAGTTTTAGCCGGAGCAAAAGCGTATTTAGAACATCAATTGCAGTTAAATTTAGTTCTGGATCGTTTTCCGAAAGGATTGGCTTAAAAAGTTTTAGGTTTCAAGTTTTTTAGTTTCAACTTGAAACCTGAAACCGAAACAAAAAAACAAAACTCATGGAAACGAAAAAACCCGAAAATATCGACGAATACATTGGAGGATTTCCAAATGATGTTCAGGAAATTTTAGAGAAAGTTCGAATGACAATCCAAAAAGCTGCGCCAGAAGCCAAAGAGAAAATAAGTTATTCGATGCCGGCTTTTGACCAAAACGGAATTGTAGTCTATTTTGCCGCTTTTAAAAACCATATTGGTTTGTATGCACTGCCAAGCGGCCACGAAGCTTTTGCGGCAGAACTTTCAAAATACAAATCAGGAAAAGGTTCTGTTCAGTTTCCTTTAAACCAGCCTATGCCTTACGATTTAATTACAAAAATTGTAAAATTTAGAGTTCAGGAAAATCTTCAAAAAGCAAAAAAGAAATAATAATAAATGAATTTAACTGAACATTATAGTCAACTATATACAACTTCTTCAAAAAGTATTTTGACAGGAAAATATTCAATTGATTCTGAAATTAAAAACGAATCTGATTCCCGATTTGGCATTACTCTGCTCATTCGTCCAATCGATGAAATAAAAGCGAATATCCAGGTCTTATTAAACGAATTAAAGAAAATTGAACCAGAACAATATTATTATCCAGATTCTGATATTCATATTACCATAATGTCGATTATTTCCTGTTCAGAAAATTTTAATTTAAACCATATTTCTCCAAACGATTATATTCAGCTTATCTGTAAAAGTCTGGTTGATGTAGATAAAATTACAATTCAGTTTAAAGGAATTACCGCTTCGCCTTCGGCAATTATGATTCAGGGTTTTCCAACCGATGAAACCTTAAATAATTTACGAAATAAACTTCGCGAGGATTTTAAAAACTCTCAATTGCAGCAAAGCATCGACAGCAGATATACAATTTCTACTGCTCATGCTACAGTAATGCGTTTTCAGGAAAAACTTCTTGATCCAGAAAAATTAATACAAATCACTGAAAAATATCGGGATTACGATTTTGGAGAATTTAATGTAAAAAGCTTAGAATTGGTTTACAATGACTGGTATCAGCGTAAAAGCAATACAAAAGTTCTGGGCGAATTTTGTTTGAGATAATTTATAATCGGGGCTCTTTTAATTCAATTAAATCTGCCCTTTATTTTTTAAACACTCCAAAATGCCATAAAACACCAGAAGGATCGTGCAGAAAACATTCGCTTCCCCAGTCTAAATACCGTATTGGAGTTAACTTTGCTCCTTTATATTTTTCAGGAAGATTTAAAGCCAGAAGTTCATTGTAATAACGTTCAACATCATCAACTTCTACAAAAATCATAGTATTTTCGATCCAGTTTTTATCGTAATAATCCTGAAGATAAAAAGCCGTTTCACCAGATTTAAAAACAGAAAAATTAGATTCTAAAACTATTTCTTCAAACCCTAATTCACGATAAAAACTTCTGGAGATTTCAAAATCCAGAGATCCAATAAAAGGTCGTATTGATTTGATATTATGGTTCATTTTATACTACTTATTAGAAATTACTTTTCAAACCCAAGCTGTTTTCTTAAATCGATATTCAAGCCGTATTGTTCCTGAACAGGAATTATTTTTCTTGAATTTTTATTAATATCACTTCCTTCGGCTGTCCATAAAAAAGGATAGAAATTAAACACTTCATCGCCTTTTAGTTTCGAGACTTCTTCTCGCCAGCCGTTCCATCTGTTGCCTTCATAAAACTTATCTAAATCATTATTAAAACAAAAACCTAAAAACTCAGAATACGTAACATCAAGTGGTTCGTATTCTAAATTATCCGGAGAAAAATAATAAACTTTGCCAATGTCTGTTCCTAGTCCGCCTCCATTTAAAAGATAAAAACCGCCAATAGCATCATCTGCAATTAATAAATACGGTGGTGCTTCACCAAATTCATTAAACGTTTTTCCTTTGTTCCAATCCGGAAGAGTACGATCAAATTTTGAATTTCCCGAACCCAAAATCCTAATCCAGCCGTCATCAATTAAAAGTCCGCCGGTATTAAAAACGACCGCTCCCATTGACGAACAGGTTGTAACTTGTGTCTTATACAAAGCCTCTTTTGCTTTCGCAGCATCAGCAGGTAAAATCTCTACTTTATTTTGTGCGGTTTTAATCCAATCTTCAACCAGAGTCCAGCCCGGATCGGCTTTGTCTATAAGTTCTTCAACTTTTTTCATTTTGTTTTGTGCATTCGCTGCGAAGCTTAAAAATGTTAATACTATTAACGGAAACTTTAGTCTCATTTATTAATGCTGATAATTATTTATACTAGCTTTTTTTTAAGATGCTTCCTAAACCACGACCAATCTGCTCAATTGCTTCCAGACTTTTAGTTAACGGCGTAGCCGTAAAATCTTCATAAGCATCCATGGCACTTTCTTTTCGATCGTCGTGAGGATAAACTAGTATAATGTTATTATCGTTGAAGAATTTTTCAAATTTCTGAGGCAGCCTGTCAAAGATTGAATGATAGGAAACTGACCCTTTTCGGGATAAATTAAAAACGATTAAATCTGTTTGGCGGATTTCATCTGAAATAGATTCAAAATCGTCCCACTCTATAACGCTCTTAAATCCTAGTTTAGTATTCAATCGAAGATTATTTGCAATTTGCTGAATTGTTTGATGCGTTTTGTATTCGGCATAAATTACAATAGGAATACTTAATTCCTGAGATAATCTTGAAATTTTCTGTAATAATACCTGAAAACCAACTCCTCTTTCTGAAAATGGCGGACATATAAATACCAGTCTTTTTTCTTCTATAAAAGTTCTCTGAAACCTGCAGATAAACAAACTTTTATCTACATTATTAATTATAGAATCTACATTTTCTCCAAAGATTTTATCGATAAAACCGGTTTTTCTAGGCCAGCCCACAATTACAATATCCGACATAATTTCTTTGGAAGTCCTAGCGATTCCACTTGCTGGATTATGATCGATTCTGGCAATTGTGTTTATTTTTACTTCAGAAGCAGAAGCCTGAATTACGAATTTATCAACTGCTTTTTTATATTTTAAAATGTTCTTTTCGGCCTGATCGTTATTGGGTACAATCGTTAAAAGCGTAACCGGATTTGATGATTTTTTATCTTTAATTAAAAGTGCAAAATCTAATAAACTGGCTGTCGCCGAAGTTTTTGCCAGCGGAATCAAAATATGTTCATCTAGAATTTGATTTTTACCAGCATCTTCATGAGAAACTTCTTCTTCACAGATTGCAATTTTTTTAGCCGCCTTTTCTGTAGCAAAAGAAGCTACAATACACGTTATCAGAATTAAAATAATGGTTCCGTTTAATATATTTTCATCTAGAATTTTGGCTTTAAAACCTACTAAAATTACAGCCAGAGTTGCGGCCGCGTGCGCACTGCTCAACCCAAAAATAAGCTGTCTTTCGGTTTTGGTATATTTAAAAACGACCTGTGTAAAAAATGCTGCAATCCATTTTCCAAAAATAGCCACAACACTCAACGTTCCGGCAACGATTAAAGCTGTAGGCCCGCTTAAAATTACACTGATATCAACCAGCATTCCAACCGAAATCAGGAAAAAGGGAATAAACAAAGCGTTTCCAATAAACTCAATTCTATTCATCAAAGCTGATGAATGCGGAATTAAAGGATTTAATGCCAAACCGGCAACGAATGCTCCAATAATAGGCTCTACTCCTGCTACTTCGGCTAAAAATGCCGCAAAGAAAACCACTGAGAGAACAAAAATATAGTGGGCGTGTTTTTCACTTTCCAGTTTCTTGAAAAACCATTTGGCAATTCTTGGAATAACCAAAAACATAATGGCAGAGAAAATTGCCAGAGAAACACCTAACTTAATCCAAAACGCCTGGTTTAAACTTCCCTGTGCGCTTCCCATAATTACGGCCAGAATGATTAAAACGGCAGTATCAGTTAAAATTGTTCCTCCAACCGTAATGGCTACAGCCTGATTTTTTGCAATTCCAAGTTTACTAACAATTGGGTACGCAACCAAAGTATGCGTTGCAAACATACTTGCTGTTAAAAAACTAGCGTTAAAATCGTATTTCAGTAAGTAAAAACAAACCGGAAAACCTATTGAGAGCGGCAAAATGAATGTAAAAAAACCAAATAATAAACTTTTGTTTCTATTGGCTTTAAATTCGTTCATATCCAATTCAAGACCTGCAATAAACATAATATACAAAAGCCCAATTGTCGAGAATAAATCTACAGCAGAATTTTTTGCCAGTATATTTAATCCATGAGGACCTATGATAACACCAGAAATAATTAAACCAATAATTCCGGGAATATTTATTTTTTTAAGTAAAATGGGCGACAGCAGAATAATGAAAAGTATTAACGAAAAAATCAATACCGGGTTGTTGAGAGGGAGTTCGAATTCGTGTAAAAAATGCTTGAAAAATTCTATCATAATGTAATTTTATCTTCTTGTGGTATTCTAAATTTTTCGTAAAAAGACATTTACAGCATTAAAACGAAATCCTTGAAGTTAACACAAACAGATAAGTCTGAAGAATCAAAAGAAATTACAGATTTACCCATTTGAATCCTTACAAAAATACCGAAAAAACACAAACTTTAAACGAAAACCGCATATTAAACAATTAAATTTATTTAGTTGCCGAATTATTAAAATTTAATATTTTTTTTAACAAATATGCAAGATTAACAATCAAAACTAAACCATCATTGCATTATTCAATTATCTTTGTCTTAACAAAAATTGAACAATGGAAGAATGTATCTCTGTTTTTGATATGCTTAAAATTGGCGTTGGCCCTTCAAGCTCACATACTTTGGGTCCGTGGAGAGCTGCCGAACGCTTTCTCGAAGAGTTAAAAAGCGAGTCGATTTTAGACCAGATTAAACGAGTAAAAGTCGATTTATACGGATCACTTTCCTTAACCGGAAAAGGTCATGCTACAGATTTATCGGTTATGCTTGGTTTAAGTGGTCAGGATCCTGAATATATTCCGGTTGAGAATATTGCCGGAATTATCAAAACAATCGAAGACACAAACGAAATCAATCTTGCAAATGAATTTAAAATTCCGTTTTATTTTCTGCAGGATATTGTTTTCAATAAAGATTTTCTTCCTTTCCATGCTAACGGATTAAAATTTACAGCTTATAAAAATGATGATTCAGAATACGAATCTACATTTTATTCCATAGGCGGTGGTTTTGTTGTGAAAGAAGAACGCGAAAATGCCAAGATAAAAGAAGTTATAAAATGTGCATTTCCGTTTCCTATTCAAAATGCGGTTGAACTTTTAAATTATACAATTTCTGAAAACAAATCGATTTCTGAAATTGTGTATGAAAACGAAAAATCAATGCGTTCTGAAGAAGAAATCCATTCAGAATTAATGCGTATCTGGAATACTATGCTTGAATGTATGTATATTGGCTGTCATACCGGAGGAATTCTTCCGGGCGGCTTACACGTTCGCAGACGAGCTTTTGATATGCACCAAAATTTAATTGGTTTATCAAATTACAACGATCCCCAATCGTGGCTGGAAGAAATTAGAAAAACCGAAGTTAAATTCCGTCAGATTTTAAAATGGGTAAGCTGTTTTGCTCTTGCCGTAAATGAAGTAAATGCTTCTTTAGGACGAGTTGTAACGGCGCCGACTAACGGAAGCGCAGGCGTTATTCCGGCCGTTTTAATGTATTATATGGTAATTGAAAACCATGATGCCGGAGAAAAAGAAATCAAACAATTTTTAATGGTTGCCGGGGAAATTGGCAGCATCTTTAAAAAAGGATCAACAATTTCTGCTGCAATGGGCGGTTGTCAGGCCGAAATTGGTGTTTCGTCATCTATGGCAGCAGCGGCACTATGCGAATTAATGGGCGGTACTCCTGCTCAGGTTTTAATGGCTGCCGAAATTGCAATGGAACATCATTTAGGTTTAACCTGTGATCCTATTGGCGGTTTAGTTCAAATTCCGTGTATTGAAAGAAATACTATGGGTGCCATAAAAGCTATTAATGCAGCTGAACTGGCGCTTGAAACTGATTCTAAAAACGCAAAAGTGCCTTTAGACAAAGTTATCAATACAATGTGGGAAACCGCAAAAGATATGAATTATAAATACAAAGAAACTTCTGAAGGAGGTCTTGCCGTGGCTGTAAACATGGCAGATTGCTAAAATATATTTTTGCCGCAGATTAAAAGAATTTTACCGATTTATTTAAAATCGAATCTTCTGAAAAATCTTTTTAATCTGTGGCTGAAACAAAAACAAAACACTTCATGAAAAAAATCTACTTCTTAATTGCATTATTCTGTACCGTTTTATTGCATTCTCAGGAACGTTATTTTCTAAATTCAGATACAAGACTTTATACTTCACCCAATACTTCTTCTGCTTTTCTAGGGTATTTTAGATACGGAGCAGAAGTCCGATTGTTATCTGAAAGTCAAAACGGATGGTATAAAGTTCAGGCAGATAATTTTAATGAAGGATATATTCAGGAAAAATTTGCTGCAACCAGATTAAATGCAAAAGATGTAAAAACAAAAGATCCTGAAAATCCTATTTTAGAAGGCGGTGATGCTTATTATGGCGGTAATCATTTGTTTGTTCTTGTGGCTGGGCTAAAAGCCAGAGCACTGCCGGATAAAAACTCAAAAATTAAAGAAATTTTATTTGCCGGAGATCCCGTTGCTGTAGATTATGTTCCTGTAAATGAAGATGACTGGGTAAACATAAACGGTAATTTTGACGAAGAATATGCGAGATATACGTTAAGAAAATTTATTGGTCTAAGACCTAATTTCGAAACGCTTATTAAAGATTTTGATAAACTTGATGTAAATGCAGTTTCAGAACGAAAAACTCTAAGCGAAAGAATTGTAGAATTGGCATGGAACAGCGAATACTCTAAACTGGAACCTGCATACCAAAGATACTACGAAGTAGTGAAACAAATTAACGATCCAAAATTAATCGCTGAAACTGAAATGAATATGGCTCTTGCCAAAGGTTTAGCAAAACATAAACTACCGGAACAAATTATTGCTTTTACAAAAAAAGCAGAATTCAGCTTAAAAGGAACTAAAACAAAATCTTTGTATTTATCACAGACTGAATTGGTAAAAACATTCGGTAAACCAGCTAAAAAAGCTAATATTGGTGACGAATGCGGTATTTATTTAAGTGATTTATTTTATTACTATCCAGATTTAGAAGTTTCTGTTGACGAAAAGAAAAACCAAGCCGAAATTGTAAAAGTTTACATCAACGAAAACAATAAATTCATTATAAACCCAAACATAATTTTAGATAATTCGGTGTCCGAAAAAGCTTTCATTGAAAAATATGGAACCTATATCGAAGCTTCGCTTAAATCACCGCATAATTATTCTATCATAATGGAAGACAGCCAGTTTAGATTAGTTTTTAAAGATGGAAAGCTTTTTTCTGTCGAAATATTCTTTTATTGCTGATTCCCCTTTTACAATTATTCAATACTTTTACATTATCAAAAAAAATTAAAATGTCAACAGCAAAAAAAGATTATAAAAGAATCACAACAAAGTCATTAATTGAAATGAAAAGCAATGGAGAAAAAATCTCTATGCTTACGGCGTATGATTACACAATGGCTAAAATTGTTGATACCGCAGGAGTCGATGTAATTTTGGTGGGAGATTCTGCTTCAAATGTTATGGCGGGTCACGAAACGACTCTTCCAATTACCTTAGATCAAATGATTTATCACGCTTCTTCTGTAGTTCGCGCTGTAGAGAGAGGTTTGGTTGTGGTTGATCTTCCTTTTGGAAGTTACCAGTCAGATCCTAAAGAGGCTTTGCGTTCTGCTATCAGAATCATGAAAGAAAGCGGCGCTCACGCTGTGAAATTAGAAGGCGGAAAAGAAATTAAAGAATCAATCAAAAAAATATTAAACGCAGGAATTCCGGTTATGGGCCACTTAGGTTTAACACCTCAGTCTATCTATAAGTTTGGAACTTACAGCGTTCGTGCAAAAGAAGAACAAGAAGCTGAAAAACTTATTGAAGATGCTCAAATGCTTGAAAAAGTAGGATGTTTTGGAGTTGTTCTTGAAAAAATCCCAGCTGATTTAGCTAAAAAAGTAGCCGAAAGTATTTCAATCCCAGTTATCGGAATTGGTGCCGGCGGTGCTGTAGACGGACAAGTTTTAGTTATTCACGATATGTTAGGAATGAATAATGAATTCAGTCCGCGTTTCTTACGTCGTTATTTAAACTTATACGAAGAAATGACTAAAGCAATAGGTCAATATGCTGCTGATGTAAAATCAAGCGATTTCCCTAATGCTAGTGAGCAATATTAATTTTTAAAGATGCTAAGGTTCTAAGTTACTAAGGTTCTGAGATTTTTTCTTATAGACAAAGATCCAAAGTGACAAAGGTTCAAAGGCTTTTTAAATTGAACAAAACTTAATAGCCCTCAGCTTTAGCTGGGGGTATATTTTTAAGTTCACGAAAGGCTTTAGCCAAACTTTTTTCAATCTACAATCAGAAATCTAAAATCTAAAAATCTAAGCCAGTCTAAAATCTAAGCCAGTCCAATTATGAAAATCCTTTCAGATAAAAATAACCTGCAAATACTTCACGAAGACAATCACATTATTGTGGTTAATAAGCGTGTTGGCGATATTGTACAAGGTGATAAAACGGGTGATAAACCTTTATCTGATATTGTAAAGGAATACATAAAAGACAAATACAATAAACCCGGCGATGTTTTTCTGGGTGTAATTCACCGTTTAGATCGTCCTACAACCGGAATTGTGGTTTTTGCGAGAACGAGCAAAGCATTATCACGAATGAATGAATTGTTCAGCAATCGTGAAACGAAAAAAACATATTGGGCTGTTGTAAAAAATAAACCTGCTGAAGCTGCTGCCAAACTGGTTCATTATTTAAAAAGAAACGAAAAAAACAATACTTCAAAAGCACATTTAAAAGAAGTTCCCGACAGCAAACTGGCAAGTCTTGATTATAAAATCATCAAAGAACTTCAAAATTATACGGCTCTTGAAATCAATCTGCATACAGGCCGTCATCATCAAATTAGAGCGCAATTGTCGGCAATTGGTTCACCAATAAAAGGTGATTTAAAGTATGGTGCAGACCGAAGCAATCCAGACGGAGGCATTCATCTTCATGCCAGAAAACTAGTTTTTGTTCATCCGGTTTCAAAAGAAAATATCACAATTATTGCCCCGGTTCCAGACGAAACTATTTGGAATGCGGTATGATTTTTATGATTAAATTGTTAATTTTTTAATTTTTATCGATTAACTTGCATATCCTAAAAAACAAGCTGATCACAAAATGGACTTCAAAAACGACATTGGTTACCGAAAAGAAACGCTGAAAAAGTTATTATATAACATTCAGAAAAATGAAGATCTAATTGTAAAAGCTTTATACGATGACTTCAAAAAACCTGAATTTGAAGCCGTTCTAACTGAAACGAATTATGTTATTTCGGATTTAAAAGATACCATTAAAAACATCAATTCCTGGGCAAAACCAAAACGTGTCCTCCCTTCTATTTTAAATTTTCCTTCTTCAGATTATATTTATAAAGAACCTTACGGAAATGTTTTAGTAATCGCTCCCTGGAATTATCCTTTTCAGCTTGCTTTGTGTCCGCTTATTGCTGCCGTTGCTGCAGGAAACCGAGTAGTTTTAAAACCTTCAGAACTTACACCTCACACCTCTTCTATTATTGCCAAATTAATTGAAAAAACATTTCACATCAGTCATGTGGAAGTTTTTGAAGGCGGTGTTGAAGTTTCAAATAAATTACTGGCAGAACGCTGGGATTATATTTTCTTTACCGGAAGTGTTTCGGTTGGAAAAATTATAGCAAAAGCCGCAGCCGAAAACCTGACTCCGGTTACATTAGAATTAGGCGGAAAAAATCCGTGTGTTATTGATGAAACGGCCAATTTAAAATTAGCGGCAAAACGCATCGTTTGGGGAAAATTCATAAATGCCGGGCAGACCTGCATTGCTCCTGATTATATTTTGGTTCAGAAGAATATGAAAGTCAATTTCATTTCTTTTTTAATGGAAGAAATTGTAAATGCTTATGGCAAGAAAATAGACAAATCGCCTGATTTTGCCCGAATCATTAACACAAAAAACTGGGTTCGCTTGGATCAGATGATTGAGCGCGAAAAAGTAATTTTTGGAGGAGAAACCAATCACGACAAACTTTATATTTCACCTACCTTAATCGAAGAACCAAGTTTAGACAGTCCGGTTATGAAAGAGGAAATTTTTGGTCCAATTTTACCAATTCTGACCTACGAAACCGAAGCAGAAATTCATAACGTAATCAGCAAGTACGAAAAACCTCTCGCATTTTATATTTTTAGCGAAAATAAATCGTTTACAAAAAAATTAATCTCAAATTACGCTTTTGGAGGCGGATGCATAAACGATACAGTTGTTCATTTTTCTAATAAAAGACTGCCTTTTGGCGGTGTAGGCCACAGCGGAATTGGAGCTTATCACGGGCAAATGAGCTTTGATACTTTTTCGCATCATAAAGCAATTGTAAAAAAAGGCAACTGGCTCGATTTACCAATGAGATATGCACCTTACAAGGATAAATTAACTTCAATTAAACGAATTTTAGACTGGATTTAAGATTCGAAAACAATTTCGTAATGTTTTGTAGATTTTTATACGGAATTGATTAAAAATATTATATTTACGTCAAGCAATTATTATCATAAAACGGAAAATATAAAACAACTTTACCTTTAAAATGAAATCTACACTTGACCAGATTGAAGACATCAAAAAAGATGGCTATTCAATAGACTTTTCTACTGTATTTAATTACGCTGTTGAGAATTACAAAAAAATTGCCTTATACTCCGGACTTATAATTCTTGTGTTTTCGGTAGTGGCTGGTGCTGTAATTATGGGATTAGCTGTAGCTTTTTACGGCGTGCAGAGTTTGTCTGAAAATTTTATAGAAAATTTTAAAATTGAAAATCTAAGTTATGTGCAGCAAATTATTACTGCTGCTTCAATTGCTGCAGTCACGGCCTTATTTGCGCCGCTGGGTGCCGGTTTTTTAAAAATGGCTGATTGTGCAGATAAAGATGAAACTTTTAATGTTTCAACGATATTTACTTATTACAGCTCGCCATATTTTCTACAATTGTTTTCGGTTGCTTTTATTATTGGAATTGTTACTAACGGCATTTCTTATTTTACAGAAAGTTTAGGCATAGGCTATTTAGGAACTGGAGTTTCATTATTTATCAATTTTTTCACATACTTTACAATTCCGCTGATCGTTTTTGGAAATTTAAATGCTGTCGACGCTATAAAATCAAGTTTAGTTTTGGTAAGTAAAAATCCAGTTACCATTTTCCTTCTTTTTATAGTTGGATTTCTGGGATCTTTAGTAGGACTTGTGGGCTGCTGTATTGGGGTAATCTTTACGGTAGTTTTTAATTCGTCAGTAACCTATTCTGCTTACTTTTCAATTTTTAATGAAGAAGAACAGCAGGATTCTATTGACTCGATTGGAAGATCGGATTTAGAATAAAACTGAAAAATTCTGAAACAAAACAAGAGCTTAACCAACTCTTATTCAGCGTTTTTAAAAATATAATTTACTAAACCAAAAACATCCCCAAAATCTATGGTAGAAAACTATAGTTTTTTCAATTTCTTGGTTTCAGGTATTGCCGGTTTTGGCAATACCTTAAAATCAATTATGACAAACTGGTACGTTTTCCGCTCAGATATTATTTTTTACAACAATCCTAAACTCATTGTTCTGGGATTCTCATTACTAGGTTTTTTATCTTTATTAGTTTACCAATTCTTTAGGATAAAGGCAAAAATTGGTAATTTCATTGAAAAAAAGAAAGAAGCCGAAACGGTTGCGAGAGAATACCAGCTTTATATTTTATTTTTTGGAATTGCTGTTATTGTAATCGAAATTATAAACGAAATATTTAAAATCAGGCCAAAGAGCCTGTTAGCAATAAATGTTTCAATTGGTATTTCGGTACTTTTATGTTATCTCATAACCGATAAAATAAAATGGCTCCGCGACAGAATTCAGCGCATTTTTATTATTTGCTTTTTTATTTACATCAGTTATGTAGGCTATAATATTATTTTTCTCTCCAATGATGTAGTTCCCATAATCGTTTTTTTAATCTCGTTTTTCTTTTCTTATAACATCTTAAAGCCTATAAAAGTTTATTGGTTTTTCGTGGCACTCGTATTTACATTCCTGATTTTAACGGTAACATTTCATGTAATTCCAATAAAATCATCTATCTTATTAATTAATTTCTGCATATTAATTTTCATCATCAACCAGGTTAAATATGCCGTATTATTAAACAACAGGGACAATTTTAGATTTGCAAATGAAATTGTACATAAAGGAAATTCATTAACAATTGCCACAGATCAAAAGGGAGAAATTTTATTTTGCAGTGAAACCGTAAAGCCAATCCTGGGATATTATCCCGAAGAAGTCATGGGATTAAATTTCTGGAAGCTTACAAAAGGTGATAAATACAATGCCAATATCCACCCCATCCATCATCATGAAAACAAGACTTATACCCGAAAATTAAAAAGCAAAAACGGAGAATATAAATACATTCAATGGAAAGACAAAAAATTTTCTGATGACCTCATTATTAGTATAGGCCAGGATGTTACAGAACAAATTCTTGTTCAGGACCAATACAAAAACTTAATTCAAACGGCAACAGACATTATTTTTGAAGTCGACGCCGATGGACATTTTACCTTTATAAATGAATTTGCCTATTCTGTTTTAGGTTATTCAGAAAATGAAATAGTTGGAAAACATTACTCCAATTTTATTCATGAAAATTATTCGATGAGTGCGGTCGATTTTTATGAAAATTTTGAAAACAACGGTTATAAATTTCCTATTATTGAACTTCCTATTGTAAAGAAAAACGGGCTCGAACTCTGGATTTCGCAAAAAATCATCATCCGCAAAAATGATTTAGGACAAACAATTGGTTTTGCAGGTATTGCAAGGGATATTACCGAAATAAAAAATGCCGAAAACGAGAAAAAAAGACGTCTTGAAAAGATAGAAGCTTATAACAATTCTACCAAAAAATTATCGACCACAGATTTTAGCACTTACGATAATTTAAATACCGTTATCGATTATATCATAAAAGAAGCTTCTACAGTAAGTAAATCCAACAGGGTTAGTTTTTGGAAATACAATAAAGATTTAATCAGCTGCAAAAATTTATACAGCATTGACAACCAAAACGTAACAGATAAAAATATCTTAGACGAAGAATCATATCCTATCTATTTTGAAACCTTAAAAAACAAAGCGATAATAAATGCGCCTGATGTTTTTAACAAATTAGAAACTTCTGAATTTCAAAAACTTTACTTTACAAAAAATCATATCAAATCGATGCTGGATGTTCCGGTTTTCTTAAGCGGACAATTAGCCGGCGTGGTTTGTTTTGAAAGCACAGAAGAACAGAGAGATTGGGATAACGAGGATATTAACTATGCCAGAACGATTTCTGATGTGATTTCACTCGCCATTTCGATGCAGATGCGATTAGAAACAGAACGTCGATTAGAATTTAAAAGTCAGCTTCTCTCGGCACTTTCTCTTTGTACAGAAAAGTTTTTACTAAGCAAATCGACACAACAGATGTTTCAGGAAACATATGATATAATTGGAAAAGCTTCAAAAGCAGATCATATGTTTTATTATGAAAGAGATTTTTCTACTAATACCGTAACTCAAAAATACAAATGGTCCAGACAAGGCATAACGCATCAGATAACGCCTTTGCGCCATATGACCGAAGACAATTTAAAAGAGGTTTTTGAAGCAGCAAAAAACAAACGAATTGTAAACACTTTTACCCGAAAACTCGAAGATTCGTTTTTTAAACAATTATTAATCAACAATGAGATCAAATCTATTTTAATACTTCCGCTTTATATAAACGATATATTTACCGGATTTATTGGTTTTGATGATTGTTCTGAAGAAAGAAAATGGCTGGAAGAAGAAATTTATATTTTTCAGGTTTTAGCCAATAATATTTCATCTGCATTAGAAAGAAACAGAAACGAATCTAAAATTATTGAAAGCGAAGAAAAATTCAAGTTAATCGCCAACAATATTCCCGGAACAGTCTATTTGTCAAAATTTGATGCTTTTTCTACCAAAATCTTTTTAAATGATGAAATTCAAAATCTTACAGGCTATTCTAAAGTAGAATTTATAGAAAATAATCTATCGTTTTTATCTCTCATACATCATGATGACCGCGATGAAGTTATTAATAATCAAATTGATAATCTTCAAAACGGAATGCCTCTGCATAATATTTACCGAATTAAACGAAAAACCGGCGAATATATCTGGGTTGAAGAATTTGGAGACGTAATTAAAAAAGGCGACGAAATTGAGTTTGTGGGCGGTATTTATTTTGATATTACCAATAAAAAAGAAACCGAAGACGCTATTAAAGCCAAACAATTAGCAGAAGCGGCAAACAAATCTAAATCTGATTTTCTGGCCAATATGTCGCATGAAATTAGAACACCGCTCAATGGTATTATAGGTTTTACGCATTTATTGATGAAAACTGAACTTGAAGGAATTCAGGAAAAATACATGACGACAATTAATCAATCGGCACATTCGCTGCTTGAAATCATCAATGATATTTTGGATTTCTCTAAAATCGAAGCCGGAAAACTGGAGCTTTTTATCGATTTATATGATATTAAAAAAGTATTGGGTCAGGTATTTGATTTAATTGTTTTCGAATCCAATCAAAAAAATCTGCAGTTAGAACTCAATGTAGATCATGATGTTCCAAAATACATTTGGACAGATATTGTAAGGATTAAACAAATTTTGATAAACCTGCTTTCAAACGCAGTAAAATTTACCAACGAAGGCTCTATAAAACTGAATGTTTCGGTTTTATCAAAAACAAAAAACAACTTTTGCACCATCCGTTTTTCTGTAATTGATACCGGAATTGGTATTATGGAAAAAAACCAAAAGAAAATTTTTAAAGCTTTTTCGCAGGCAGACAGCTCTACAACGAGAAAATTTGGAGGAACCGGTTTAGGCTTAACTATATCCAACCAGCTTTTAGCATTAATGGAAAGCCGATTACAGCTGGAAAGCACAATTGGCGAAGGAAGTAACTTTTTCTTCGATTTAAATTTAAAAACCAGCAATCAAAGCATTAACGAAAAATACAACAGCGAACTTAAAGGCATCAGCTCAGCATCTGATTTAGATAAAAACGAAGCCAGCAGTAAAAGCATACGCTTTTTAATTGTAGAAGACAATAAGGTTAATATGCTGCTTTTAAAAACAATTGTAAAAAATCTATATCAAAATGCTTTTATATTTGAATGTGAAAACGGTTACGAAGCAGTAAAACAATTTGAGAGCATTAATCCGAATCTAGTTTTTATGGATATACAAATGCCAATTATGAACGGATACGAAACTACAAAGGCTATTAGAAATACTATAAGCGGTAAAAATATCCCCATAATTGCAGTAACAGCAGGTGCCGAAAAAGAAGAACGAAATAAATGCATATCAGCCGGAATGGATGATTATATTTCAAAACCTATCATGAAAGGGACTGTAGAGGAAACTTTAGAGAAATGGCTGAAATAATTCAAACTAAATTCTCGTTTAATTATAAGTTTTTCCTAAAAATTACATAAATTCGTACAATAAAAAACATAAAAAGCTTAAAAAGAATATACTATGAAATGGCAAGGCAGAAGACAAAGTGATAACGTAGAAGACCGAAGATCGATTTCTGGCGGAAAAGTTGCTGCTGGAGGTGGTATTATTGGACTTATCATTTTATTACTAAATGTTTTTGGAGGCGAAACCGGCCAGCAGATAGCACCAATTTTGGAGCAGATGCAAGGCGGACAAACACAAACTGAAGCTGCTGCTCCATTGAGTAAAGAAGATGAAGAAATGGGACAATTTGTAAAAGTTGTTCTGGCCGATAATGAAGACATTTGGGGAAAAATATTTGCAGAGCATGGAATGACCTATAAAAACCCAAAATTGGTGCTTTTTAGAGGCTCTGTTCAAACTTCCTGCGGTGGTGCTTCATCTGCATCCGGACCTTTTTATTGTCCCGCAGATCAAAAAGTATACATGGATTTGGGTTTCTTTGAAGAACTTAAAACAAAATTTGGTGCAAAAGGAGGCGATTTTGCAATTGCCTATGTAATCGCACACGAAATTGGTCATCATGTGCAGACACTTTTAGGAACATCTGCCAAAATGCACAGAGACCAGGAAGGAAAAAGTCAGGCTGAAGCGAATAAACTTTCGGTTGCTTTAGAATTACAAGCCGATTTTTATGCCGGAGTCTGGGCACATTATAATGAGAAAAATTTAGATGAAGGTGATATCGAAGAAGCATTAAGTGCTGCAAATGCAGTTGGTGATGATGCTATACAAAGTAAAATGCAGGGACAAATTGTTCCAGACTCTTTTACTCACGGAACATCTGAACAAAGAATGTACTGGTTTAAAAAAGGCTTCAAAACCGGAGATATTAAACAAGGAACTACTTTTGAGGAAATCTGATAATACATAAACCAAATTATAATAACCGCGAAAAGCATGATTTAACCGTCATGCTTTTTTTATTTCCTCTTAGCGACCAGACAATCGTTCAAAAAAATTAAACGCACAAAAAAAGCCTTGAATTTCTTCAAGGCTTTAAATCTGGGTGGCTGACCGGGTTCGAACCGGCGACCCGCGGCACCACAAACCGCTACTCTAACCAGCTGAGCTACAACCACCATTTTTTTGCTTAGCGAGTGCAAATATATAACAAAGGTTGAGTTCTACAAAGAAAAAAATGAAAAAATTACAATAAATTTTCTAAGCTGTTGACTGCCAAACACCTTTCAACTGTAAAACCTTCTGCAAAATCTTTCCCAACAAGTCTTCCTAAGTCCTGCGCACGATAATTTAAGCTCTCAAAGAAGTTTTTACTTGTAATTGGCGTAGATGGTTCTTTTGAATTTGGATCGTAAAATTGGGTTTTATATGCCATAATCGCTTCAATTTTCTTTTCTTCAAACCCAGTAATATCAACTACAAAGTCTGGAGTAATATTTTTCCACTGAATATAGTGGTATACAACTTTTGGTCTCCAGGCTTCCTGGTTCTCCCCGTCGATTGAGGTTTCGATTTTCATTAGACCAGACAGGAAACAAGCATCAGAAACTAATCTGCTTCCTTTACCATGATCGATATGACGGTCATCAATTGCGTTGCATAATACAATTTCAGGTTTGTATTTTCGAATCATTTTTATGACTTCTAATTGATGTTTTTCATCATTAGCGAAAAATCCATCACGCATTGCCAGATTTTCGCGCACAAGAACTCCCAGAATCTTTGCGGCATCTTTTGCTTCCTCATCTCTGATTTCTGCTGTGCCTCGCGTTCCTAGTTCCCCGCGGGTTAAATCTACAATACCTACTTTTTTCCCAAGGGAAACTTCTTTTAAAATTGTTCCGGCGCAACCTAATTCTACATCATCCGGATGTGCGCCAAAGGCTAATATATCTAATTTCATTTATTTTTTGTTTCAGGTTTCAAGTTTCAGGTTTCAAGTTGCCAACAGAATGTGAAACTTGAAACCTAAAACTTGAAACAATTTATAAACTATTTCTTCAAAACTCTTTTCATCGTCATCGATTTATTGACGCTTTCCTCCCATTCTTTTTCGGGAATACTTTCTTTAGTTATGCCGCATCCCATGTACAAAATGGCTGTTTTATCCAGAATCTGCATGCTTCGTAAATTTACGAATAAATCAGAGCTAACAGTATTTCCAGTAAAACTGCTGTTTAATTCACCCAGAAATCCGGTATAAAAAGTTCTATCATAATTCTCGTTTTCGATAATAAACGCTTTTGCTTTTTTCTTTGGAAGTCCGCACACAGCAGGAGTTGGATGAAGCGTATCAATAACTTCTTCTAAAGTTGAATTCTCTTTTAAAACTCCCGAAATATCCGTTTTAATATGCCAGATAGAACCAGCTTTTAAACTGTACGGTTCAGAAACTACTACCGAAGCCGTAAATTCTCTCAGTCTTTTTACAATAAAATCAGTTACAAACTGCTGTTCGTCTTTTTCTTTTTGCTGCCAGACTATTTCAGTTTCAGAATTATCTTTTTGTGTTCCGGCCAAAGCCATGGTTTCAAAAACATTTCCGTTTGCCTTTAAAAGTTTTTCAGGCGTTGCTCCCATCCATAATCCTACTTTTGGATGAAAAAAGCAATAACAGAAAGTAGCAGGATAAATTTGAATCAAATGCTGAAAGGTTTCAATAAAATCAAATTCAGCTAAATTGACTTTTTCGCTTCTTGATAAAACTACTTTTTTAAACTCTTCATTTTTAATAGCCTCAACTCCTTTTGCAACTAAACTTTCGTATTGCGTTTTAGCTGCAGCATCTAAATTTAAATCATCTGTTTCAAAAGATTCAAATGCAGTGATTTCTTTTTGTGAAGTAATAATTTCCGATTCGTTCTCCGGAATTAAAACAAGCTGTTTTTCATCAAAAGAAGCAAAAACAAATCCTTTCTCTGTATAATCTGCAACTTGATGTAAAGTATCATTTTTTTGTAAAAAACCAATAAGATCTCCAGAATTGGGTTTTGAATAAAGTACAAAAGGTAAGTTTTGTTCTTTATGATTTTTAAATTTTAAGAAAAATGGATTCATAATTTATTCACTTTTCTTTCTGTCTAAAACCATATTCGTCAGTTTACAAAGCGAAACCAAATTTCCTTCTTCATCTGTAATTTTGATTTCCCAAAGATGAAGGCTTCTTCCTTTATGGATAATTCTGGCTGTACCAAAAACATAACCTTCGCGAATACTTTTTAAATGATTTGCCGAGATTTCGATTCCTCTTACTTCCTGTTCTTTTGGATTGATAAAAAAGAAAGAAGCTGCACTGCCCACACTTTCTGCCAAAGCAACAGAAGCGCCTCCGTGCAGTAATCCCATTGGCTGGTGAACACTTGGATTTACAGGCATTTTTGCAGTTAAAAAATCTTCGCCTGCGTCGATATATTCAATTTTCAGCGTTTCCATTAATGTGTTTTTAGAAAACTCATTACAGCGCGCTAAAATCTGCTCTTTTGTATAATTCATTCAAATAAACTTTAAAATCGTAAAATTAAAGAAAGATAAGACACAAATCGAAAAATCAGATTCTAAAATTAAAAATCATTTATAAACTTGTCAGTTTTTTGCTATTTTTACAAAAACAATCAAAATCAATCTTTGGCTGATTTTTTTGCCACAGATTACACAGATTTAAAGGATTTTAAAAATACAACCGTTAATTACAGGGATTTTCGCGAATTTTATTTCAATTTAATTTGTAGAATTCGCAGCGAAAAAAATCATTTCAATACTATTAATCTGTGGCAAAAAATAAACAAATTCAAATGCGTCAATACTTTACAATCTTGGTTCTGGGTTTAATTTTAGTTTTCAGTTCTTGCAGAACTGATTTTGATACTGTATCCAGTTCCGGAGATTTAAAGTTTTCGAGAGATACCGTTTATTTAGATACCGTTTTTAAAAATATTGGTTCAAGCACCTATCAATTAAAAGTCTATAACCGAAGTAAAGACGATATTTCGATTCCAATTATACAGCTTAAAAAAGGTCTAAGTTCTAAATACCGAATGACGGTTGACGGAATGAGTGGCAACAACGGGAAAATTTTTAAAGATGTAACGCTTTTAGCAAAAGACAGTTTATACATTTTTATAGAAACTACAGCTGACATCACTGACGCTAATTCAACTGATTTTTTATATACTGATGAAATTCAGTTTGACAGCGGCGCGAATCTTCAGGAAGTTGCTTTGGTAACTTTGATTCAGGACGCGGTTTTTTTATTTCCAAAACAAAATGCCGACGGAACGAAGGAAAAAATCCAGATTGAAGGAAAAGATGTTGACGGATTTTATCTTAACGAAAATGATCCGGAAAACGGAAACGAATTGATTTTTACCAATCAAAAACCGTATGTGATTTATGGATACGCCGGAGTACCGGAAAATAAAACCGTAACTTTTGAAGCCGGAGCACGAATTCATTTTCATGCTAATTCAGGTTTATATGTCAGTGATAAAGCCTCTCTGGAAATAAACGGAAAAACTTCAACAACCGAAAAACTCGAAAACGAAGTTATTTTTGAAGGCGATCGTTTAGAATCTCTTTATTCTGCTATTCCCGGACAATGGAATTCTGTTATTTTTTCTAACGGAAGTACAAATCATTCAATAAATCATTTAACTTTAAAAAATGCCGTTATTGGGTTAGATTTTAAAAATCCTGTTAACACCGTTGAAATTAAAAACACACAGATTTACAATTGTGTCGAATACGGAATTTTAGCTCAAAACACACAGATTAACGGCGAAAATATCGTTATAAATTATGCCGGAATTGCCAGTTTATCTTGTGTTTATGGCGGTAATTATACTTTTACGCATTGTACTTTTAATAACAACTGGTCAAATAGTTCCCATTTTGCCGTTAACTTAAGTAATCGTTTATCTGGAGCAGTTCCAGAAACCAATCCGCTTACAAATGCAGCTTTCAATAATTGTATTATTTATGGTTCAAGCACCAACGAATTTAATTTAGAAAAAAGTGCAAATACTGCATTTGTATATCAGCTTAACAACTGTCTGTTAAGATTTGGCACTACTACAAATGCTGATTATCAATTTAAAACCGATACAGAACATTATAACAATATTATTCTAAATGAAAATCCGAAATATTATAATGTTTCTAAAAACCAATTGAATATTGATAAAACTTCTGCCGCTTTCGCGAAAGGAAATCAGGCTTATATAATTCCATTGGATATTTTAGGAATCACAAGAACTTCACCTCCGGATTTGGGTGCATATCAGAGTAAAGACTTCCCTTCTAAATAAAATTAAAAGTTTATATACGTTATTTTGAAATTGTCAGCAAAGACTTTGTTTTCATAGTCTGCATTTTATGTTTAAAACATAAACATAATCATCACTTAACATGTTTTTTTCTTTAAAACTGTAATCTTGTCCTAAAAATTAAACCTATTTATTTTAAGACTTCAAGTCACAATTTCAACCTGCTTATTTATGAAAAAAAACTACTTTTTTCTTTTTGTACTGGTTTTTACATCTGCTTTTTCACAAATTCCAGCTGGATATTATGATACGGCAACAGGAACCGGCTATGCATTAAAAACACAATTGTACAATATTATTAAAGGTCATACCGATAATGGATATGGCGGACTTTATGTAACGTATGCCACATCAGACCTTGATCATTTTTATGAAAATGACGGTACGGTTTTAGACATGTATTCTGAAAATCCAACAGGAACAGATCCTTACAGCTACAGCATTGCCACTACTCAAAGATGTGGTAATTATGTTAAAGAAGGTGATTGTTACAACAGAGAACACATCATTCCACAATCTGTATTTGACGAAAAATCACCAATGGTGGCCGATGCTCATTTTATTACCCCAACAGATGGAAAGGTTAACGGAATGCGTTCGAATTACCCTCATGGCGTTGTAAACAATCCAACTTATACCTCTTTAAACGGAAGCAAATTAGGAGCAAATGCTACTGCGGGATATTCAGGAACTGTTTTTGAGCCAATTGATGAATTTAAGGGAGACATTGCCCGAATGTATTTTTATTTTGCAACACGATATGAAAATACAATTGCCGGATATTCATATCCAATGTTTAACGGAACTTCAAATAAAGTTTTTACCGCAGCTTTCTTAAATATTCTTCTAGCCTGGCATACGCAAGATCCTGTAAGTCCGAGAGAAATAGAGCGAAACAATGCTATTTATGCACGTCAGAACAACAGAAATCCATTTATAGATCATCCGGAATATGTAAATCAAATCTGGACAACTGAATCAGACGATACTATGCCGCCAACTACGCCTCAAAACTTAACGGTTACACAAAGCACTTCAAACTCAATAAGTTTAAGCTGGTCGGCTTCCACAGATAATTCAGGAATTGCAGCTTATGCGATTTACGTAAACAATGTTTTTAAACAAAATGCAACGAGTACCACTGCAACAATATCAGGATTAACTCCTTCGACAACCTATTCTTTTTATGTAATTGCAAAAGACGCATCCAACAATTCTTCTACTCAAAGCACCACTGTAAATGGAACTACAACTGAAGCACCATCTGGAGGCGGCGGTACTGTTACGAATGAAATTTTCTTCACCGAATATGTTGAAGGTTCCGGAAACAATAAATACTTAGAAATTTCAAATTTTACAGGAAACACCGTCGATTTAACTAAATATGCCATCAAAAAGCAGGTTAACGGCGCCGGGCCGTGGACATCTACTTCCGGACTTGCATTAACGGGGACATTAGCTAATGGTGCATCCTATGTAATTGCATACAGTCAGGCAGCTGCGACTTGTTTTGCTCCGGCAAGTGCTAATTTATCAAGCAGTGCAACTGAACTTCAGTTTAACGGAAATGATCCTGTAGGATTATTTAAAAACGATGTTTTGATCGATATAATTGGTACTTTAGGCAATACTGCTAATTTTTCTATTGACGAAACTTTAAGAAGAAAACCAACGGTTTCTTCACCAAATACTATTTTTGATAAAGCTGCAGAATGGGATGTGTATCCTAAAGACACTTGCAGCGGATTAGGAAGTCATACATTAGCAAATTTAGGAACTGGAGATTTTGACTCTGCTATATTTTCAATCTATCCAAATCCTTCAAATGGTCATTTTACAATTCAATTGAAAGATTCAAATGAAGCTTCAAATATTGAAATAATATCAATTTTAGGACAAAGAGTTTTTTCACAAAAGAACAGTCTCAATTCATCGATAAATGTGAATAATATTCAAAAAGGAGTTTATATTGTACGCATTACGCAAGGCTCAAAAACAAGCAGCAAAAAAATAATTATCAACTAGATAAGTTATTTTCTACTTGGTATACTTCCCGCAAAGGCTCTGATTTTTAAAAATCGTGTCTCTGCGGGATTTATGTTTATAAAAACATCGTAAGAAAATATATCAAAAATTAAACATTGCTTAACGCGGTGTATTCATAAAAGTAGTAGATTTGCTACAATACATTTTTAAAATTCTAATAATCAGATTTTTAAAAACATCTAAAATAACCAAATCTTAAACTATTGACTATGAAAAAAAACTACTTTTTGCTGTTATTACTGTTTTCTATTGTTGGTTTTTCTCAAATACCTTCTGGTTATTACAATACTGCAACCGGAACAGGTTATACTTTAAAAACACAATTGTATAACATTATTAAAGACCACACCAATAATGGTTATGCAGGATTATATACAACTTATCTAACATCTGACGTTGATAATTTTTACGAAAACGACGGAACAATTCTGGATATGTATTCTGAAAATCCATCCGGAACAGACCCTTACAACTATACAACAGGAACAACTCAAAGATGCGGCAATTATTCTGCAGAAGGCGATTGCTACAATAGAGAACATATAATTCCTCAGTCGGTTTTTAACGAACAGTCACCAATGGTTGCCGATGCGCATTTTATTACACCAACCGACGGAAAAGTAAACGGAATGCGTTCTAATTATCCGCACGGAACTGTAAACTCTGCAACTTATACTTCTCAAAATGGAAGCAAACTAGGCTCAAGCAGCATATCAGGATATTCAGGAACCGTATTTGAACCCATCAATGCTTTTAAAGGTGATATTGCCCGAATGTATTTTTATTTTGCAACACGTTACGAAAACACAGTTGCCGGATATTCTTATGCAATGTTTAATGGTTCAAGCAATCAGGTTTTTACAACCGCTTTCTTAAATATGCTTTTGGCGTGGCACGCACAAGATCCTGTAAGTACCAGAGAAATTGCCAGAAATAATGCTATTTATGCCCGTCAAAACAACAGAAATCCGTTTATCGATCATCCGGAATATGTAAACCAAATCTGGGGCGGAACATCTTCTACAGATACACAGGCTCCAACTGCTCCAACGAGCTTAGCCTCAACTTCAAAAACAGCGGTTTCAATTTCACTTTCGTGGAACGCTTCTACAGACAATGCAGCCGTTACAGGTTATGATGTTTATGCAAACAGCGCTTACAAAACAACAGTTTCGGGCACAACAGCAACCATTACAGGTTTAACAGCTTCTACATCTTATTCTATTTATGTAAAAGCAAAAGATGCTGCCGGAAATACTTCTGCATCAAGCAATACTATTTCGGTTACAACCAACAGCAATGGAACTGGAACTGCAACAGACCTGCTTTTCTCTGAATACATTGAAGGTTCAGGAAATAACAAAGCCCTTGAAATTGCCAACAATACCGGAAGTTCTGTTAGTTTGTCTGCTTACACCATTAAAAAACAAACAAACGGAGCTGGTTCGTGGAGTACAGGGTTGGCTTTAACAGGAACATTAGTGACAGGAAGTAAATTTGTAGTAGTAAACAGTTCAATGTCATCAAGCTGTTTCCCTATTAGTTCTGCCAATATTTCGACAACTGGAACAGAATTAACTTTCAATGGAAACGATGCTGTAGGTTTATTTAAAAACGGAGTTTTAATTGACATCATCGGAACTTTTAACGGCGGAACTGCAAATTTTGCAGCAGATGTAACTTTAAGAAGAAAATCGACTGTAACTTCTCCTAGCACAACTTTTAACTTAAGTGCTCAATGGGATTCGTTTTCGCAAGATACCTGCAATAACTTAGGAAGCAAAATGGCCAGACCAATCGAAGAAGAAGTTGTTGAAACTTCAGATGAGATTGTGATTTTCCCTAATCCTTCAGATGGAAATTTTAATATTGGTTTAAACAATTTTGATTCTCCTTACAGCTTAGAAATATTCTCTTTTACAGGACAAAAGGTTTTTGAAAAACAAAATGCTTCAGATTCTGTAATCTCGGTAAGTTATCTTCCAAGCGGAATTTATATTGTTAAAATCGAAAAGGATTCAAAAACTACTATTAAAAAGATCATAATCAACTAAATATTTTTTTCACGCAGATTCGGCAGATATGGCAGATTAAGAAATCTTAATAAATATATTGACACAGATTTATTGAAAACTCTATTACATTAAGTCTGCTCAATCTGCTGCATCTTCGTGAAACAAAAAACTTTTCGCCTTTGCGGGATTAAATACAAAATCCTTAAAATTCAATCACATTTCAGAGCAATTTCATTTTTTTCAAAAGAGTTTGTTATCAAATTTGCGCTTGCTATTTATTTACATTAAATTTGCAGCTCAATACAACAAACTACACATCACAATGATCCATTTCTTTGAAAACCAAAGCAAAACTGTTTTTGCCGTACAAACGCAAAACGAAATTTCAGCTCAAGACATTTCAAAATTAAACTGGCTTTTTGCCGACGCAAATAAGATCGAAAAATCCGCACTGACGGGTTTTTTTGTTGGTCCCCGTGCCACTATGATCACACCGTGGAGCACAAATGCTGTAGAAATCACTCAAAATATGGGTGTTCCGGGCATTATCAGAATTGAAGAATTTCATCCGGCAACGGAAGATTTCAATGATTTTGACCCAATGCTTTCTCAAAAATTCAACGAATTAGATCAGGAAATCTTCACAATTAACATTCAGCCGGAACCAATTCTGGAAATTGATGATATTGCTGCTTATAACAAAGTTGAAGGTTTAGCTTTAAGCGAAGAAGAAGTTGAATACTTAAACAATCTTGCTGCTAAACTAGGAAGAAAATTAACAGATTCTGAAATTTTCGCTTTCTCTCAGGCAAACTCAGAACACTGTCGTCACAAAATCTTCAACGGAACTTTTGTTATTGACGGTGAAGAAAAAGAGACTTCTCTTTTTAAATTAATCAAAAAAACATCTCAGGAAAACCCTAACGATATTGTGTCTGCTTACAAAGACAACGTTGCTTTTGTAAAAGGACCAAAAGTGCAGCAATTTGCACCAAAATCTGCCGATAAACCTGATTTTTACGAAATAAAAGAATTTGATTCGGTAATCTCATTAAAAGCCGAAACACACAATTTCCCAACAACAGTTGAACCTTTCAACGGAGCTGCAACTGGTTCTGGAGGAGAAATTCGTGACCGTCTTGCAGGTGGTCAAGGTTCACTGCCATTAGCAGGAACTGCAGTTTATATGACATCTTATTCTCGTTTGAACGATGACAGAAAATGGGAAAATGCTGTTGAAGAAAGAAAATGGCTGTACCAAACACCAATGGATATTTTGATCAAAGCTTCAAACGGAGCTTCTGATTTTGGAAATAAATTTGGTCAGCCGCTTATTACAGGTTCTGTTTTAACTTTCGAACATTCAGAAAACGACCGTAAAATTGGTTACGATAAAGTGATCATGCAGGCGGGCGGAATTGGATACGGAAAACTGGATCAGTCAATTAAAAAGAAACCACAAGAAGGCGATAAAATCGTAATTCTTGGTGGAGAAAATTATAGAATTGGAATGGGTGGTGCTGCAGTTTCATCTGCAGATACAGGAGCTTTCGGTTCAGGAATCGAATTAAATGCCATTCAGCGTTCAAATCCTGAAATGCAAAAACGTGCTGCAAATGCGATTCGCGGTTTAGTAGAAAGCGACAATAACCCAATTGTTTCTATTCACGATCACGGTGCGGGTGGACACTTAAACTGCCTTTCTGAATTAGTGGAAGAAACTGGAGGTTTAATTGATTTAGACAAATTACCAGTTGGAGATCCTACTCTTTCTGCAAAAGAAATCATTGGTAACGAATCTCAGGAAAGAATGGGATTGGTTATTGGCCAAAAAGATATTGATACGCTGCAAAGAATTGCCGACAGAGAGCGTTCGCCAATGTATCAGGTTGGAGATGTAACGGGAGATCACCGTTTTACTTTCCAATCACAGTCAAATGGCTCAAAACCGATGGATTATGCTTTAGAAGATTTCTTCGGAAGTTCTCCAAAAACGGTTATGACAGACAAAACGGTTGACAGAAAATATGCTGATGTTGGGTACAACGCAGCAGATTTCGAATCATATTTAAAAGACGTTTTACGTTTAGAAGCTGTTGCTTCAAAAGACTGGTTAACCAACAAAGTTGACCGTTGCGTTGGAGGAAAAGTAGCAAAACAGCAAAATGCAGGACCGTTACAATTGCCGTTGAATAATGTTGGAGTTATGGCTCTGGATTATTTAGGTAAAGAAGGTATTGCAACTTCTATTGGGCATGCTCCTATCGCAGCTTTAATTGATCCGGTTGCAGGATCTAGAAATGCTATCGCTGAATCGTTATCAAACTTAGTTTGGGCGCCAATTATCAATGGATTAAAAGGAGTTTCATTATCTGCAAACTGGATGTGGGCTTGTAAAAATGAAGGTGAAGATGCTCGTTTATACGATGCGGTACAAGGCTGTTCAGATTTTGCAATTGAATTAGGAATCAATATTCCGACAGGAAAAGATTCTCTTTCAATGAAACAAAAATATCCAAATGATGAAGTAATTGCGCCGGGAACGGTTATTATTTCAGCTGCTGGAAACTGTACAGATATTAGAAAAGTAGTTGAACCAGTTTTACAGAAAAACGGAGATTCTATCTATTATATCAATTTGTCTCAGGATGATTTCAAATTAGGAGGTTCATCTTTTGCACAAATCAGAAATACAATCGGAAACGAAACGTCTACCATTAAAAATTCGGCTTTCTTCAAAAATGCATTTAATACCATTCAGGAATTAATTGGTGAAAACCAAATATTAGCAGGTCACGATATTGGAAGCGGTGGTTTAATTACTACTTTATTAGAATTGTGTTTTGCTGATGTAAATCTTGGAGCAAAAATTGATTTCTCTGCTTTCGCAGAAAAAGATTTATTGAAAATTCTTTTCGCAGAAAATATCGGAATTGTATTCCAGGCTAAATCTGATGCAGCTGTTGAAGCTAAATTGAAAGGTAATAATATCGAATTCTTCAAAATTGGTTCTGTAACTTCTACAGCAACTTTGGAAATTGGAAATTGGAATTTAGATATTCCAACTTACAGAGACGTGTGGTTTGAAACTTCTTATTTATTAGATCAAAAACAATCTAAAAACGGAAGAGCTCAGGCACGTTTTGAAAACTATAAAAATCAGGTTTTACAATATACTTTCCCTGCACATTTCACAGGAAAGAAACCAGAAATCGACAACTCTAAACCAAGACCAAAAGCAGCTATTATTCGTGAAAAGGGAAGTAATTCTGAGCGCGAAATGGCAAATGCAATGTACTTGGCAGGTTTTGACGTAAAAGACGTTCACATGACGGATTTAATTTCTGGACGTGAAAATCTTGAAGATATTCAGTTTATTGGTGCAGTTGGAGGATTCTCTAACTCAGATGTTTTAGGTTCTGCTAAAGGCTGGGCTGGAGCTTTCTTATACAACGAAAAAGCAAAAACAGCTTTAGATAATTTCTTTAAAAGAGAAGATACTTTATCTGTTGGAATCTGTAACGGATGCCAGTTGTTTATGGAATTAGAAGTGATTAATCCAGAACACGAAGTTCACGGAAAAATGCTTCATAACGAAAGCCAGAAACACGAAAGTATCTTTACTTCTGTAAAAGTTCAGGAAAACAACTCAGTTATGTTATCGACATTGGCTGGAAGTACTTTAGGAGTTTGGGTTTCTCACGGAGAAGGTAAATTCAAATTGCCTTATGCAGAAGACCAATACAACATTGTTTCTAAATATGCTTACGAAGGTTATCCTGCAAACCCAAATGGTTCTGACTACAACACGGCAATGATGTGTGATAAAACTGGAAGACATTTGGTTATGATGCCTCATATTGAGCGTTCTACTTTCCAATGGAACTGGGCGCATTATCCAAAAGACAGAAATGACGAGGTTTCACCTTGGCATGAAGCTTTTGTTAACGCCAGAAAATGGATTGAGAAAAACTAAAAATATATTTTTACTAAAGCGCCCGAAACTATCGGGCGTTTTTTTTAGCTGCAGATTACACAGATTAGCACAGATTTTTTCTGAATAAAAGAAATCATTTTAATCTGTGGCTATAAAAAATAGCTCGTGAAAATTCGTGTAATTTATGGCCGACAAAATATTTCATTCTAAAAAAAAATGCCCCGACGCTATCCCTAAGTCGAGGCATTTTTTTTAGTTTCTAAAGGCTGAAGCAATGCCTGTTGCAACATTTGAAGCTCCAAATGCAAACAGCCCCGAAGCAACTGCATTTTGACCTGCAAAAAATTGATTTTCTGCGATGGCATTGCTAAAGAATAATCCGCCTGCAGCTCCTGCTACAAGTCCAATTCCGATTAAGGCAGCAGTCCACCAAGGTTCTGGATCCGGCGGTGGCGGCGGGTTTTTCCAAAAACGTCTCCACCAGCCTGGGTATTTGGTTCCGCACCAGCCCATTGCTAAAAATAAAGCAGTTTCCATAATTTCATGATTTGATTTACGCCTACTCTTTTGCTTTTCGGCTTCCGCATTTGACTGAGGTAAAATTAGAATAAGCCAAATTTGGTTTCATAAGGTAAACTACTGTTTTTGAAAGGGGAAAAAGCCTGTTTTTTATCTTCATTAATTGTACTCTAATTGACATATAAGAATAGCTTAATGATATCTTAAGGCAGTTTTTGAGGCTTCATTTAACATGATAGATAACTTTGCTGCATGGAAAAATGGAAACAAAATTTAATAGCCTCAATTCTCTTATTTGCTATAAGCCAATACTCATTTAGTCAAAAAACAAATTCTGTTACCGGAACTATTTCAGACGGTAAAACTCCTCTCGAATTTGTCGATGTGGTTTTAAAACCTGTTACAGATACTACAAAAACAGCAGCTTATGCTGTTACAGATTCGTCAGGAAAATTTGTTCTTGAAAATATAAACTCAGCAGAATATATTTTAAAGTTTCGCTTAATTGGCTTCAAATCAAATAGTCAGAAAATAAAATATACAGGAACTCCAATTTTGCTTGGCAATATTGTTTTGCAGGAAGATGCCAATCTTCTTAATACGGTAGTTGTAAATTCTCAGAAAAAGCAGATTCAAAAAACGAACGAAGGTTTTGTTTTTAATGCCGTTTCTAATATTTCACAAACCGGCGGCACTGCAATTGATATGCTGAAAAATATTCCAACTGTTGCTGTTGATGCAGATGATGCTATTTCACTTAGAGGAAAAACACCTTTAATTTTAATTAATGGAAAAAATTCTGCTATTACAAATATGAATCAGATTCCGGCAAGCAGTATCGAAAGTATCGAAATCATTACAAGTCCAACAGCAAAATATGATGCCAATGCCGAAAGTGGAATCATCAATATTAAATTAAAGAAAAACAACTTAAACGGATTAAACGGTGCGGCTGTTCTGGGCGGCGGATTTGGAGCAAAAGGAAGAATGAACAGCTCTGTGCTTTTAAACAATAAAACCGATAAATGGAATGTTGGTCTTGCGTATGATAATCGTTTTGCCGGAAGAACGAAAAATATTAAAGGTGAAAGAAAGAATTATTTCATTGATGATGAACATTTTATTAATCAGAACAGAAGCGATGAAAGAACTGAAGGTCTGCAGAATTTAAAACTGAACGTTGATTTTTCGCCAAATGACAGAAATACTATTTCTTTTGAAGCACTTGGAAACATGGAAAGTCAGGATAATGATGAAACCTTAAAAACAGATATTCTCAATAGTTCTAATCAGTTTTACTCTAGTAATAAACGACATTCCCTGGAATTAGAACGTTCTAAAGCTGCAGAATTTGCTTTTAATTACGATCGAAAGTTTTCCGATGACAGAAAAAGTTTAACTGCAAGTATTACCACTTCATACAATTTCCATAGAGAAAACACCGATATCGACACGGACAATTATGATGAAAATTATGCACCAATTGGCGATACTTTTTGGCAGCGAACACATAATTATGAAAAAGAAAATATTTCGAATGCAATTGTAAACTATGCTTTTCCTATTTCAGAAAAATCTATAATTGAAACCGGATATAAAGGAACTTTTAGACTTTTTAATTCTGATTTTCAAAGTGCAGATCTTACAAATGGTGAGTACGTGGTAAATCCGATGGTGAGTAATATTTTTGATTTTAATGAGCAGATAAATGCCGTTTATGCACTTTGGAATTCCTATTCTGGTTCTAAGGAAAATCAAAAATGGAAATACAATTTAGGACTTCGTGCAGAAAATGTTTCTAACAATGGGGCAACACAAAACAATAGTGATCATTTTAGCAATGATTATTTAAAAATTTTCCCTTCCGGATCTGTACAATTGAATTTAAAATCTGATGAATTTCTAAAATTTGGTTACAGTAAACGTATTAATCGTCCGGATTTAGATGATTTAAATCCATTTATTGACATTACAGACGCTTTGAATCCGCATGGAGGAAATCCTTATCTAAAACCAGAAATTATTCATATCGTAGAATTAAGCTACAATAAAGACTGGGACAAATATTCTCTTTCCGGCAATGCTTTTTACAGAAATGCCAATAATACGATTAGACAATACGGTGTTCTTCAAGATAACGGAGTGATTTTATTGCAGCCGCAAAACATTGGAAATACAGTTACATACGGACTTGAAACTATTTTTAGCTTTAAGCCAATTTCTTTCTACGATGGAAATATTAGTTTAACGGCTTTTCAGCAAAATATTAATGCCGGTAATTTACCGCAATCAGAAGATGTGGTGAGCAGTGCTTTTAGCTGGTACGGAAAAATCATTAATAATTTTACGCCCTGGAAAGGCGGGAAACTTCAGGTAATAGGCAACTATAATTCTGCTGTAGCAACTGCTCAGGGAAAAAGAATTCCAATTTATAATGTAGACATGGGATTTCAGCAGAAATTAGGAAAAAGCAATGCCAGATTAGGTCTTGTTGTAACCGATATGTTCAACACTTTAGAAAGCGGTTATAAAAACAATACTCTGCTATTTAGAAACAGCAGAACTTCTAAATCTGATACCCGTGCTCTTATGCTTACTTTTGCTTATACCTTCAGATCTGATTTTAAAGAAAAGCTGTTAGAAAATCAGTTTTCTACAGAATAAATAATCTCAAAAAACTAAAACTTAAAAAAACAGCATTCTTAATATTTCAGATTCGTCTTTCTATTAAAATTTAAACTATATTAGCCTCGAAAAATCTGCCGCTGATTTTTCTGTAAACGCCAAAAACACTTAAACCTACATAGAATGAAATCTGTACATGTATTCCTTGCTGCCTTATTTTTTATTGCTGTAAAATCATATTCGCAAGTTGAAGTAAACCAAATTACCCATAATTCTAAAGAACGATACATTACTACTACTATTGGTTTTCCGGTTCAGGGAACTTATGCCCCTATTGGAATGAAAGAACCTGTTACGGTTTTAAATCCAGATGGTACCGGTTTTATTCAGGCAGATGATTTAAGCAAGAAAAAAATCAATTGGGGAATTGAATGCTCTGAAGAAGGTGTTGCTATTTTTAAAGAAGGTTTTAACAGCAAGTCTTATACTTTTTGGTACAGACCAAACGACAGCAATGAATGGTACTATTCTCAATTCTCTATTCATTTTGCCAAGAAAAAAATGTTTTTAATGGGCGAAAGAGTAAAAGCTTACGAAGATTACAACGTACAGTAGGCTTTTAAAAACAGCTTCAAATTAAATTTTTCTTGATTTTTTTGAAATTTTACGAGAAAAAAGAAAACGTTTTCGTTGATTTTTAATAGTCTCTATAAATTTTCCCATAAAATTCCATAAAATAAAAAATCATACCTAAATTTTATTTAATTTGCAGTAAAATTCAATATATTAAACATGGTTTCAATCACACGCCTTTTTGATTTTCCCTATTATCAACAAGAAACTTACAACCTCCCAGTTGCTCTGGCAACCAAAAAAAACGGAGTCTGGGAAAAAACATCCACCGAGGAATATATTGCAAAAGCTAATGCCGTTTCGAGAGCATTATTGCGCATGGGCGTTCAAAAAGATGATAAAATTGCTTTAATAAGTTCTAATAACCGTACCGAATGGAATATAATGGATATTGGTATTTTGCAGACTGGTGCGCAAAATGTTCCAATTTATCCAACAATTGCAGAGGAAGATTATGAATATATTTTAAATCACAGCGGCAGTATTTATTGCTTTGTTTCTGATGACGAAGTTTTACAAAAAGTAAATGCAATTAAAGCCAATGTGCCTACTTTGAAAGAAGTTTATTCTTTTAATGAAATTCCTGGATGCAAACACTGGTCAGATCTTCTTTTGGCCGGCGAAGACGAAAGCAATCAAAGCGAAGTTGAAGCCAGAAAAGACAGCATTCACACAGATGATTTAGCTACAATTATTTATACTTCCGGAACTACAGGAAGGCCAAAGGGCGTTATGCTTTCTCATAAAAATATCGTTTCGAATGTTCTGGACAGTGCTCCAAGAATTCCGTTTGATCCGGGAAAAAGCACTGCTTTGAGCTTTCTGCCAATCTGCCATATTTTTGAAAGAATGATTTTATACATTTATCAATATTATGGAGTTTCGGTTTATTTTGGAGAATCTATTGACAAAATCAGCGATAACTTAAAAGAAGTTCGTCCAACTGTAATTACAGCTGTACCACGACTTTTAGAAAAAGTTTACGATAAAATTTACGCAAAAGGGACTGAATTAACAGGTATCAAGAAAAAACTTTTTTTCTGGGCTATTGATTTAGGCTTAAAATATGAACCATACGGAGCAAATGGCTTTTGGTATGAATTTCAATTGAAAATCGCCCGCAAACTTATTTTCAGTAAATGGAAAGAAGGTTTAGGAGGAAAATTAGATTTGATGGTTTCCGGAAGTGCCGCTTTACAGCCGCGCTTATCAAGAGTTTTTGCTGCTGCAGAAATCCCGGTTATGGAAGGATATGGTTTAACAGAAACTTCTCCCGTAATTGCCGTTAACGATCAAAGAAACAGAGGATTTAAAATTGGAACCGTTGGAAAACCAATCCGCAATGTTGAAGTTAAAATTGCCGAAGACGGAGAAATTTTATTAAAAGGTCCAAACGTAATGCTGGGTTATTATAAAGATCCTGAAAAAACTGCAGAAGCTGTTATTGACGGGTATTTCCATACAGGCGATATTGGAGAAATTGACAGTGAAGGTTTCTTAAAAATTACCGACCGTAAAAAAGAAATGTTCAAAACTTCGGGAGGTAAATATATTGCGCCGCAGATGATCGAAAATGCCATGAAACAATCTCGTTTTATTGAGCAGATTATGGTTATTGGCGAAGGTGAAAAAATGCCTGGTGCTTTTATTCAGCCAAACTTTGAATTTGTAAAAGAGTGGGCAAAAATCCATAAAATTACTTTAGGAAGTTCTGATGCCGAAATTAGTTCAAATCCAGATGTTATTAAACGTATCGATGAAGAAGTAGAAAGCATCAATAAAAAATTTGGACACTGGGAACAAGTAAAACGCTTTGAATTAACACCAGATGTATGGTCTATCGACGGCGGACAGCTTACTCCTACTCTAAAATTGAAACGTAAAATCATTAAAGAAATCTACAAAGATCTTTACGCTAAAATCTATAATCATAATTAATCAAAATAATATAACCAAACGAAAAAGGCTGTTCAATTGAACAGCCTTTTTTAATACAAGCAATATGGATACTAAAAACATCTTTTGATTAAAAATTACCATTTAATTCTAATTTTAGGCACTGCCTTCCTTACCGCTTTACTCACATTATCAGCTGCTCTATCAACTTCATTACTTATATTCCTTATTGTTTTTACTGCATCATGATTATAACCTGGGCCATTTGTAATATCGCTTACCGTATTATTCCATAATTTTGTAATATCATTATTTGGCCCAAATTTTACATTAAGGGCATCTCCAATTGCTGTAAGCCCTTTTACAATATCATTATTTTTACCAAAACATCCACTATCACCACCAACACCATTTGTAAAACATTTGTCTAGTTCTCTTGCTAGTAACTGCCCACCCGCACATCCGGCAAAAGTATAAGGTTCTCCTCCCGAAGCCGCGGCACATTGTAATATAATCTGAGTTTCGGCATTCATATTAAATTCTTTCAATCCATAGCACATAGCAGTTCCCATAAAACTAACATTACCTGATTTACTTTGCTGTTCCATACAGGCAAGTACCTTAGATACTGTTGGATCATTTACATAAGATGACATACACAATGGATATTTACTCCAATCACTTCCATAATTCGCATAACATTCTGAAATTTTTTGAGCAATTTCTCTTTCTTTGGATCCTCCTAATTTTCCAAATAGACAAAGAGTTTGTTCTTCTGGCGTTTTAGAATCTCGAACACAATTTAAAATATCCAGTTCTCTTTTACCTGCCATATTTTCAATCATACACATAGTAAATTTTTCTCTATCAAGTCCTGTTGAAGGAGAATAGGCATTTTGATAACATTCCTGCGCTTTGACTTCATTTGTAATCATAATATCTCCAAAAGATTTTTTTTCATCTACAACTCCATCAGGAATTGGAGTAAAATTGCCTGGTGAAATCTCAACTCCAAAATTTTGATTATAACTTGGTGCATGGTAAACTGTATTATACGGATTTACAGGAACAAAACCTTCATAACGTCCCACTATATTAGCGCCCCTATATCGATTAATTTCTACTATATTTTTATCCCAAGCAACAAAATAAGCATTATCAATAGGATTTACAGCTGGTATCCTAAGGTACATAAATCCAGAAGGATCTCTTTGTACATACCCACTATTCATAGGATTCTCATTCTGTATAATTAGTCCATTATCAAAAAGCACAAAGCTTTGCTGTCTTACATAATCATAAATTCTTCCCACCATGGTCTGGCTGATTCCTTTATACGAAATATTCATTAAAAAAATAAATACAAGAATTTTACTTACTGAATAATTTTTACAACTTTTCATGATATCGTTTTTTAGGTTTACTTAATAGTATTTTTGAAACTCTCAAAGGCAAGATGATTTATTTTATACTGTCTTTATTAATGATTCAAATGTATAGTTAGAACAGTATAGTAATCAATTACCCTTTTGGGTGATATTTTAAATTGTAAACTATTATAAAAAACAAAAACTGCAGATACTAAATTATCTGCAGCTTCATTGCACAGTTATCTGCTATCCTTTTGATAACTGTTCTTAACAAATTAAATTCTAATTTTTAAGGCACCAATGCATAATTTTAGCGATGTTTTTGGCATCGTCAATTCCGCGGTGATGTGTTCCTTCCAGCGGAATATTCAATAATTGCAGGGCACCGTTCATTCCGGTGGATCTTTTTAGACCAAACTTTTCAGCAAAATGCTCTTTTACATTAATGTGTTCCTCTCCCATTGGATATGGAATACCAAACGATTTGCATTGTTTTGTAAGCATATTTAAGTCGTACTGACCGTAACTTGCCCAAGTATATAAATCGGGATTGTATTCGTCGATTAAGAGATTTACAGCTTCCTCAAAAGAAACACCGTTTTTGTCTAATAAATCCTGAGTAATGGTGGTTAATTCTGTACAAAACGGACTCACGGTCGAGCGCTGGGGTTTTATTAAAATTCCCTTGTTCTTTGTAATTTCACCTGTTTGTGAATTTAAAACCGCTAATCCAATTTCGATAATTTCATTTTGCTGGCCTTTCGGGACCGCGCCCTGCCAGCATGTGGCTTCTAAATCGATAATAATAATTTTATCTGTTGTTTTCATTTTTTTAATTTTTAATAATTTTTTTTTAAACCGCTAGGGACGCTAAGTTCACGCAAAGGAACGCTAAGATAGTTTCTCACAGATCTGGCAGATTTTTTTATAATCCTTTTAATCTTTATAATCTGTGGCTAAAAATTTTCTGTCTTAGCGCCTTTGGCAAACCCCTAGAAAAACATGCTTTTAAAATCTAGAAAGAAACTTTTTTTCTTAGATTTTTTTTCATGCTTTTCTTTTTTTGCAGTACTCTTTTTCTCAAAAACTGCTTTAGCTTTATCCATCCGTTTAACTGGTTTTATTTCATCAGTTTTAGAATTATCGTAAAACTTTTTGAAAGGACGCGGATGGAAATCGACCATAATCGCTGCCATATTTATAGCATCAATGTTCGATAGATCTGTTTCTCCCTTAAAGAAAGTTTCAATAGGTCGAAACTTGTCTTTTTTCTCCTTAAACTTATTCTTTTTGGTGTGATCAAAATCCATAGAAAGGAAATTGCTAAAGACATTTAAATCTTCTTTGGCTGTGTTATTCTCGAAAATAAGCCAGCACAAATCACGCAGTTTACCACGAGAAGGCTTGTACAAATAATCAAAGTATCTGCCTTCTTTTTCTATGTCGTATTTTTTTCTAATTGCTTTTTTGTATTTTTCTAGTGTATTGTTTTGCATGGTAATTTTTTTTTTTTGCAATTCTTGGAAATCACAGGAAATCGAAGGTTTTTCCGGGAAATCCAATATCACAAAAGTTTAAAGCACCCTTGCTTTACCAGAGAAATATCTCTAAATGATATATATCATATCCCAAAAATTCACCTTTTCATTCCATAGGTTAATCAGCTCTAAATCCATCTTTTTAATTGAGGCAGATGACAGCTCACTAAACTCTACTCTATTGGCTTGACTAATATGCCCCGCCGATTCAAATCCTATTTCTTGATTCATCCTTAAATTTTTATTATTAACTTAAACTATCAGCATTTACTGCTAACGGTTTTTACTTTTTACTTCACATTAATTCTTTATGAACAAATATTACAATCGTTCTACGCAATTATTTTGCGTATTTATTTTAAGATTTCTGGTTAGGTAAGAAACTTTTTTTTTTTTAATCTCTAAACCTTTTGCCCTAAAACAAAAAAAGCACCCAATTAAAGGTGCTTCATAACAAATAAGATATAAATATCCTATTGCCTATATTGATGCACCATCATGTAAAACCCTTCACGGTAAGAAACCGAGGCTGCTAGTATTGGGTTTTGTATGTATAGTTTAAAACTCATTGTATTCTATTTTAAAATTGTTGTTGTTGTTGTTGTTGTTGTATGAAACTCTTTGTTTCAATTTTGTTAGGCAAAGATAATGATGAAAAAATCATATTTGCAAATCTTTTTTAACATTATTTCACTGAATATCAATTAGTTAAATGCAAAATTAAAGCAAAGAAATTCCTGTCCGCAAACTGGTGCAGATTTATCTTTTTATCAAATGACTGTTACTCATCGGATTACTTTCCAAGATTATATTTCGCTATTTTTATTAATCATTAAACATTTGGTCAATTATTTTTTTAGTTTTTTTTAGCTGCGACTTCTTTTTTAATCATTTTTCAATCTCTTTTTGTACTATTCGACGAATTCAAATGGTCTAAAAACAAAAAAAGCGCCCTGAAATGAGGACGCTTTTTTGTATTATGATGAGTTTGACTCTAAATTTTACATTTTAATTTCATAAAAACACATATAGCATCCTGAGCTTTCAGCTGAATAATCTCCAGCTAAACGTTCAAATTTTTTGCTTACTGAAAGTGTCATATGTATTTTTCTATTTTTAATTACAGGTACAAATGTAGCATATTTTACCTTAATTTAACAAATAATTACAAAAACCATAAATTTATCACAATATACTATACTAAGAAATCGTCATTTTTACTGCTAAAATATGTTTACAGATTCCTCTTTTTCCTTGATAAGCTGTAAACCAATCGCAGGTACATCTCTGCGAAGTATTGTCAATAATTATTTTATGTACCACGCCTGAACCTTTTACTTTGGCTTCGATATAGTCAGCCTTTCTTTCAACGATTTCTACTTCTTCATTATCGATTAGTTTTTTGGCGTTTTTTAATCTCGGGTTTAAAGACAAAATACGCTCTGTTTTAAAAGGAAGACGACGGTAAAAATGTGTTTTTTCGCTTAAATCATAACCCAATAATCCCATCGAAGATAAATTAGAAGTCAGATTATCCATTGTTCCAAAATCAATATCATTTTCTATCGAAAGCATTGTTGGGTCAAACATTTCATTTGATTTTAATAAACTGTTTAATCCGTAAACCCATTCTATCGGCAGGTTCTCTGTCATGGTTTCCAATACGTTTCCTTCACCAGAAAATCCGCGGTACGAATCTGGAGAAAAAGCCATTAATAACTGCATTTTTCCAAATTCGCAGACAACAGCACAAGTTTGTTTATCATCAGATTCGTAAATAAAAATCTTATCTACAATTGCCAGAATACCTTCTAATAAACGTAATCTCTGTACACCGCCAATTCTAACACTGTCTGCTGTGGCTAATGTCGAAAACATAAATTTTCCGGCTCTTTTGGTTATAAAGAAATCGCCTTTTACATTTCCTTTTGGCAGACTTTGAAAAAGCTGAATGGTTTGGATTTTATTCAATTCGAACTTTAAATCCATATCGGCCAGATACAACTGAACACTCGTTAATCCTTTTATCCAGCGCATTGGCAAAGTCACTTTTTTCTCGACCACTTTTGCTTTGCTGGTAATTACCTGAACGTCCTGCTGACCAACGGCAAGGGTTACTTTTTCGTTTTTTTGAATCGCATTCAGTGCATTCAGCATTGGATCGTTAAAGTCAACGTTTGTAGTTCCGTTTGCGATAAATTCTCCGTCAACTGCTTCAGGTTTCATGTCTAATCTTACATAAACTCCGTTGCAGGAAGAAAATCCCTCAAAACGAAGTCTTTCTGATCCCGCAGAAACAATAGGATCACGAAGACTTGGCGGAATCGGCCCAAAACTCGAACGAACGACTTTTGCAATCGTACTCCAGCATTTTGCCGTAACATAAGGATCTGTTAAACTTCCCCAGAAAAAACACGGAATATTATTGACTTCCTCGATTTCGGTTTGATGTGCCAAAACCAAATTATTAATGCCTTTTGTTTTACTGTACGTCGAAACTCCTTTATAATTATATTCTAAATCTGTCATTTTGTTTATTTTAAAATCTGCTTCACTAATGATTTAAGTGCTGAATTGTCTTTCCATTGTTCAAAAAACGCAATAGCTTTTGGCGTAGGTTTTTGATTGGTTTTTGTTAAAATATCGACATAATTTTCGACTATTTTTTTGAAATTTGTCGGCAGTTTGTCTTTCAAGTCAAGATTATCAAAGAAAGCATTGAACAATTGCAGTAAAGCACTGTTATGAAGCGGTGAAATATCTTTTAAAGCCGCAATTCCGTCTGAAAACCTTAAGAAAACACCGTATTTTTCTGAAGCCAGTTTGGCCGCTTTTTCAGCAAAAACAGCAACATCAACAGCTTGTTTTTCAATTAAATTTATCAATACTTCTGATGCCAGTAATCGTAAATCTTTCTTTTCCTGAAAAAAACAGGCAGCAAATAAAAGCTGAGTCGTTTCAGAAGATCTAAATTCTGGTCGGTTCATTACGTCCAAAAATCCTTTTAATTCTGGTTTCGAGCCATCGCCAGTAGCACAATTCTGTAATAAAGTCAAAGCAAGTGCATCTGAATTCTGCGGTGTTAAACTGTACCAGTAATAGGTATTTCCGGCATAACTTAATAAATAATCCCAGCTGTTGCCGCGATTGTAAATATCCTGACTGTACAATAAGTAGTTTGGAATTTTGGTGTAATTTGGTAAATCAAACTTTAATTCATACCAAGAAGGTGTTCTTTCTTTTTCTTTGGTTTGATAATTCGTCCATTCGTTCCATTTTTCTTTAAATTTTATTTCCGGAACAAACGGTGAAACCACAAACGGAATCTCTTTTAAATAGGTATTTTCAAATTCTGTAAAAGTATCGTTTGGATAAAAAGTTCTTGCCGCTGTTGCCCAAAGCGATAAATTTCCGGTTTCTTTTGTCGTTTTTCCTAAAACAGCCAACGCTTTTGAAAATAACGAAGTCGAATCTAAATTCAATTTTTCGTCTACACCAAAGCAGAATGATAAAAGCGGTTTTATTTCTCCTTCAACCTGATCTAATAACGGAATAGCTTCTTCGACATTTTCTCTCGGCATACGCGCTATTGCAATCGCTAAATCGACTGAATCTATTTCTTCCTTGTTCTTTTGATATTGAATTACTCTTTCTACTAAAACTTTTGGTGCGACCCAATAGGGTTTATGACTCGGAAATGAAAGTAATGGCAGCGTAGAATTTGAATCCATTTTTTCCTGTACTTTCTCCAGTAAAGGTTTTATTAAAAGATTGGTATTTATTTTTGAGTAGTGTTTGTATTTACTGTCAAATTTGGCGTTGATATTTTCTATTTTTTGAGATAAAAACGACTTCATAAAGTTTTTATGAACGGCTTCAAAATAATGCTTTTGAAGCTGCTTTTCATACGGCTGCAACTGCGCTTTATAATCTGCCGGAAATAAATCTCGCTGCTGAATATAGGTATTCATTAAAATCTCGGTATCCAAAGTTTCGTTTGAAGCAATGAAATTTCCAAACTGAAACACAATATCATTCCAGTCTTGCGGAAGCTGTACTTCTTCCAGAAGCAAAGTTTCTTTTTGAGGCTCAAAATGATATTCTTCTAAAGTTTCATGATCTGCCGTTAAAGCTTCTTCACCTAAAAACTGACTTAATCCTGATTTTATATTTCCCTGCATTAAAGTAACATACGAACTCAGTTTTTCTTTCAGTACTTTGTCTTTTGCAGAACCTATTTTCAGGATAATTTTAGATACTTTTTCTTGTAATGTTAAATCAGAAATCACATAAACATCGGCCAGAATTGACGCAATTTGATTGTTCAATTTTGGATTGGCTTTGCTTATTTTTTCCAAAACCGGAAGAACGCTTTTTATTGCTGCCTTACAGTCGCCGCGCATCATTAAAGGTTCAAGCCATTCTAAGAATGATTTGGTTTTAAATTTTGGATGATTGTAAATTTTCTTTACCAGCTCGATTCCGTAGCTCGTTATGGGCGGATACGCGTTGTGTAAAAACGAAAATATATTTTCCTGAAAAACAACCAGTTCATCTTCTGTCGCCTGAAATTCTTCGATTCTTTTTCTAAAGAAAGATTTCAGGTTGTTGTTCCATTCTTTGGTTTGAATCTGGATGGCGTTTTCAATAAAGAAACTGCGATCCATTTTTTTCTCGTCTAATAACGTTTTGTAGACAATACTCCAGGTCTGAAACTCATCATAATTTTGTTTATCATTATCACGGAAAAAACTGTTATGAAGAATCGTTTCGTAGTTAAACAATTCCGGAATATCCCTTTGATATCCTGTTTTATCATTTACAATCGTTTCAATAAACTTTCTGGTTTTCATTTTTGCGCGCCACTCATTTGTTGCCGCTAAACTCAAAGCATATAATTCTGGATTGAATTGCAGTAATCCTTCGTCTTCAAGTTTTCTCAAATTATGATAATTAAAGCTTACCCAATCCTGTCTCTTTACTTTATCGAGAATAAAAGTTTCGAGCCAGTTTGGTTTTGCCCATATCAGGGTTTCCAACACCTGAGGTTTTGCATCGATATCGTTAAGCAAATGCAGGGCTTCATCCCACGAATTAATATCAGTTTTATCAAATAAGGCAATAGCACTCAGGGTGATAATGTCATTTTGTTCCATATCGCCGCGTCGGCCCCAGCCGTAGTCGTGTTTGTCTTTTTTCACATAACCCGGATCTTTAGACAAATCAGTATACGTCATCCAGTAACGCTTGCATTTTTTAATGTGCTTTTTTAAAGCTTCAATATTGCCTTTTGATTTTTCTTTTAAGAATGGCAGCAGTAACGCAATCTTTTTGGCTTTTATAATGCTGTCATATTCTTCAATAACCTCATCTGAGTTTTTGGCTTTCGCCGATTTTGGTTTCGAAACCACATCAACTTCACCTGATTCTGAATATCCTTTTTTTACTTTTTCGGCCAATACTTTCTCAGCCATTTTTAAACATTCTTCGTCAGAACCAAAGCTTTTGGTCTGCGTTGTTCCTGATGTTCCGTTTTTTCCGTAAGTCACGGTATAATTTGATCCTGTAACTTCGATTTCCCAGAATTTATCCGAAGTTCCGTCGATGTATTTAAGACTTTTTTTCATTATGTATTAGTGTAAAACAAGCGTTATTTCTAAATATTTATAGTTTAGTTTGTGTAGTATTGGTTCGGGTTTAAAGTAAAAAACCGTCACTTTTTTGCAGAAGGAGATATTTTTTGTTTTCTAAATCTTGAATTGGTGTACTTCTATTCATCTCTACGGGCTTTTAATTTGAAATTGTAAAGTAAGAATTTTAAACTAAGTTTTTCTTAAAAGAATATCTTTTGATTGTTAAAAAATCTTACGAATTAAAAGTACTATTTGATTGCAAAAAAATACCCTGCAAATTGGTATTTGCAGGGTTTGGGTTTTTATTGGTATAAAATTTCTTTTTCTACCAAAATAAGAAAAAGTCTCTTTATCTAGTTTTGTTCGATTCCTTTGTCTGCACTTATTTTCTTTACTTTCGATAAATTGTAAGTAATCCCGAAATAATGCCCGAATTTAAACTGGCTCTGCGTTGGCACATCTCCAGAATCTCCTAAATTATAAGATCCTCCAACCTGATAGGAATCTGCAATTCTATCAACTTTTCCCATAGATAATCCTGCAGAAAATATAATTCGTTCCTGCTTTCCTAATATAAGTCCGCCGCCTAAAAGAACTTGAAGTTTTTCATTTTTAGTTATTACTGCACCAAAATTAAGTGTTGGCGTAACCCAGGAATTCATACGCATATAAGTATTAATTGTCGAACCAAATGCTAAATCATAATCTCCTCCATTTTTTAAAGTAATGATTTTATTACCCGCAATTGTCGGATCGTCTTTTTTATCAAATTCAGAATCATACAGAGAGGTAAAAAATAAACCGGCACTAACATCAATTTTTAAACCACCTCTAATCCAGATATTATAAGGTGTTGGAGCAAAACTAAGATCTTCTTCTTTGGTCTCCCTGTCAAATCTTCGTAATTTAAATTCCAGAATGTCAATATTTTTACCTTGTACATCAATTGGTAAGGTATAATTATCTAAATCAACAGCATATAATTTTTGAATAATTGATTCAATACTTTTTACAGCCTTTTCTTTTGTGTTTAATAAACTTTGTTTTGTAATTGAGTTAAAACTATCTTTTTGTTGATCACCTAAATCATCCAATAATTCTAAAACTTTTGTCAAGTGTTTTTCTGCTTTATCACGCAGCTGTTTTCTTTTCGTATAATCAGCTTTATCAAAAGTTTTTTTTCGTTTTAAAGTTTCATAAAATTCTTTTACCTCAGTATTTAAACTGTCTATGCTTTGATATACTTCTTGATTTTTTTCTAAAATTATTTTAGCGGCAGTGAACCCAGATTTATTTCTGCTGATTGTATCAGCTGCAGCTCTAGCTTTTTCAACTGACTTTTCAACTTCTACTTTCTCATTGAAAAAAGAGATATTCTTAGTGTCAATTTTATAGGTATACTTGAATGGATTACCATTTATTAATTTAATAGCAACTAAATCTTTCGATTTAACAGAAAGCCATTTACTGCTGTCAATAATTTTGCACAATGAATCTTCGCAGACTTGAATAGTTTTATTATGTGGTTTACTTAAATCCACTGTCACTATTTTGGTTGCTACCTGACTGTAGCCTATAAATGCGAAGAATAAAAAACATAAGATAAATATTTTTGTTTTCATGATTTCAAATATTTTTAATTTGCCCATCTTACAATTACATCGTCTGTAACCGGATTTATATTTACCTTAAAAAAAACATTTGCCACAGAAGGTGTCAATATTATTTCTCTACTGTCATAAGTTAGAATTTTGACATAACTTAAGTTAGGTCTTTTACCATCGATTGGATCAGGAAGTTCAAATAATACCGGATTGACAGAAGATATATCTTTGGCTGTTGTCTTCTCTTTATAGATTTTATAAATGATATCAAATTCCTTATAGCCAAAAGTTAGTGTAGAATGACCTCCCCCGCCATATGGTTTGCCATCAGAACTACACGAAATATTCCCCATAATTTGTTGTTCAGTTTGATGACTAAACTTATAACCACCTCCATGACGTTGATACCAATTTGTAACTACTATACTGCTTGGATCAAATAAACGACCTCCAGATGGATTGAAATTAAAAGGTGTCGTACTTTTCTCTTTCTTGCCTTTCCAATCACTTGCTCCCGTTTTACAATCACAACTAAATGTTATCAATTCAGTATATCTTCTTTCTGGTTTTTCTTGTTCAAAAAATACGGTTGCGCTTCCAATATTTAACGGAACAACCTGTATAATGAATGGTTCTGTCTTATTTTTTTTCGCTTTAAATATTCCTTTTCTATAATTAAATTTTACCTGAGCATTAAGATAAGTTTCGTTTAAATTAGGTTTAATATCAGATGAATCGATTTTAAAAACTAATTCGCCATAGTGGGACTGAACAGGTTTAAACTGTTTTTCACCAATAATTACAGCAACCAAATCTGATCTGTCAAAACTGGTTCCGCTGATTTTAATAGTATATTCTTTTGTATAATCTTTTATAAACGGTGGCGTCTGAAATTTAAAAATGTTAGGTTCTTTCTTTTTTACAAGGAAGTCATTGGCTAATTGCGAAATTTTTAATGATATTACATCAATATCGCTGATTCTCTCTTTAACAATTTTATCAAATTCTGAAGATAAATTCAAAATTTCATTATAAAGATTTTGCTGGTTTTCTCTCAATACCTTATCAGTATTACCTATAGTTTCATTAATATCTTTCTTTAACCTTGCTGTCATAGAAAGTATCATGTTACCTGAATTTCCAATAGCATTTGTTACTAAATTGTCTATTGAATTAATTTGTTTAGATACTGTAGCATCTATTTCGTCCAAAGCAATTAAAGCGGCTGCACCTGAAGTTTGTGCTTTTGTGTTGTTATACGATAGCAACATAATTAGTAGTAAAAAAAATAGTTTTTTCATGATTTCTAATGTTTTTAGTTAACGTATCAAATGTATTTAGAGATCACTACACCAATCAATTACCCTTTTGGGTGATATTTTTTTCTTACATTCTTCTTTATTTTTTTGTAAGTTTATCCACGTTAAGCTTAATTCTGAAATATCACCCAAAAGGGTAATTGTGGTCAAAATACTTATTACCCAACTTTGTAATGAAAATGTAACAACATGAAAATAAGAGTTGCCATAGTAGAAGATGATAAACATTACAGTCAGGCGCTGAAGAGTATCATCGATTTTCAGGAAGACATGGAATGCGCAGCTCAGTTTTTTAATGGTAAGAGCGCATTGCAAAAATTGGAAGACCTGGAACCAGACGTGGTTTTAATGGATATTCAGCTTCAGGATGCATCAGGAATTGATATCGTTTCTAAATTGACAGAAGCAATGCCGGGAACGAGTTTTATAATGTGCACGAGTTTCGAAAACGACGAAAAAATCTTTTCGGCCCTGCGTGCAGGCGCGAGCGGTTATCTTGTAAAAGGTGATCCTCTCGATAAAATTATTCAGTCTATCCTCGAAGCTCATAAAGGAGGCGCTCCTATGAGTTTTACAATTGCAAAGCGGGTTTTACAGCATTTTCAGGAATCGAAAGTACAGGTACAAAGTTTGGCTTTGCTTACCGTAACCGAAAAAGAAGTTCTTGAACTGCTGGCACAAGGACTGCTCTACAAAGAAATTGCCGATAAAAAAAATGTCACCATCGACACTATAAAAAAACATATTGGCAATATCTACAGAAAATTACAAGTAAGTAATAAAATTGAAGCTATTAATAAGTTTAACACCAAAAACTAACAAATCATGGAACTAGAAAAATTAAAACAAGAGAAAATTGATGGAATGGACTTTATCACAAAAATTGATAGAGAAATCGAAAATACTTTTATTGACAACTACCAAAATTTAAAAATTGATGGATTGACAGAAACCTTTTTTATAGATTTAAAAACCTTTAAAGGGTTACTTAAAGAAAATGAAAACAAACAATTTTGTAAGTTTTATTATATCCAAAAAGGTAAAGCTTTAAGTTTGGGGTTATCTTTTTCAGATAATGATCAATGTCCTATTAAAAGTGATGATAAAAAATACATTTTAGATGATAAATCTGTCATAGAAGAAGGTGATTTCACAAGCTTTAAAAATAATTTTATGAAAGGTATAGGAGCTAAATTACCTACCCATCCTAAAAATAAGAAAGACACCTTAATTTCATATTCTCTACAAGAAATAAACGATTTCTTAGAACTAATGAAAGTAGATTATCCTGATATCAATGCCCTAAAATTCTATATGTTCCAATATTCACCTAACAATATAAATCAACGACTTTCAGCACGTTTTACAGAAAGAAATAAAAGAATTGCTTTCTGCGTTCATGCATTATTCAACAAGAAAAACAACTTGTATAGTGAAGGCGACGGTTACGATCTAGGAAACCTTAGACCTTAATGATATATATTTATGAGATAATATTACTTATAACACTATTAAAATCAATAGTTTTGGTTAGAAAATTTAGTCTTTCTAGCCAGAACTATTTGTTTGTATATCTTCTTATTACCTTTCTTATAGAATTATCTTCCTGGATAATTATTTTAATAAAAAAAGATTGGAGTTTTCAATACACCGCTTATTGTGTTTTTTGTATTGCTTTCTTTTGGTTTTATTATGTTCAGTCATTTCAAAAAAAGTTAAGAAAGAAAGTTCACTTTGTATCTGGTTTAATCTCTTTAAGCGTTTTATTATTCTCGTTTTTTTCAAAGGAAGAAATAGGTTCTTTGTTAATAATAGCATTACCTATTTTTTATATTGTATTTAGCATATTTTGGTTCTATCAAAAAATTGCTTTGCCTTCAGAATCTAAAATTACAAACGATCCTAATTTTTGGATTTCGACAGGTTTACTTCTTTGGAGTTGTTTTTTTATCTTTAGAGTTGTTCCAAGAGATTTTTTTAATATCGAAGATCAGGCTTTTTTAGAATTACTCAGAGAATTTTTATATGCGATAAACTGCGTTATGTATCTTTTATTTTTTAAAGCTCTAATTGAATACGAGACAATCGCAAAAAACATAAAAAAATGAGAGAACTGCCCCCAGAAATAAAGCTAACCTACATTATCGCCATTATCATAATGCTGTTGTTTGTATGCTTTATTATTATGATGGTTTTTATTTACAACAAAAAACAGCTGATTCAGCAGCAGGAAAATCAAATAAAAGAAAGCGAATTCCAGAACCAGTTACTGCAAAAAGAATTAGAACGCCAAAAAGCAATTCAGCTCGAAAGAGAACGTATTTCGCAAGATATGCACGACGATCTGGGTGCGGGAATTTCGGCTATAAAACTTCAGGCCGAGTTTTTAAAATATAAAATGCCTCAGGAAAGTTTTTCTGAAGATTTAGAAGCCATAATAAATACTTCTGAAGATATGAATTTAGCCATGCGCGAAATTCTTTGGAGTTTAAACTCGCAAAACGATACTATTGGCAATTTTATAGAATATACGACTTTGTACATCAAACGTTTCCTGAGTAAAACCAGTATCGATTCGCATTTCAATTCGAACGTTCCTGAAAAGGAAACGAATCTAACGGTAAAAGCCAGACGAAATCTTTTTTTAGCAGTTAAAGAAGCTGTTCACAATATATACAAACACAGCCAGGCAAATGAGATTTTTATTGAATTTGACCAAAATGAAGATTCTTTCAGCATTACGATTACCGATAACGGAATTGGATTATCTGAAACCACACAAAAGGGAAACGGCATGAGTAATATGTCCTTAAGAATGGAAGGCATAAACGGAACCTTTAAAATTATTTCTGCTCAAAAAGGTCTTCGGTTATTGTTTGTGTATCCTTTGATTAATTCCTGATAACAAAACACGAAACAAAGTAAGAAAAAGTGTATATTTGGTTTTATAAAAAACCAAACGAAATTGTGTTTTACCAAATTAATTGTGTTTTTTACGGAAAGTTATTTTTCTCAAAAAAAATAAATACCTTTGAAATATGAGCACAGAAACTAGAACCAGAAATATTGGCCGAAATATCAGCCGAATAAGAGAGCTTCGCGGCATGAAACAAGGAGCACTTGCTGATGCTATTGGCACAACGCAGCAAACTATTTCCAACATTGAAACCAGCGAAACTGTCGATTTTGATAAATTAGTGCAAATTGCAAAAGCTCTTGGTGTAACTGTAGAAGCTATTGAAAATTTTACAGAAGAATCTGTTTTTAATTTCTTTAATAGCTTTTACGATAATAGCTCTAATACTGGCGCTCAAGGAAATACTCATAATAACCATTGCACTTTCAATCCTCTTGATAAGGTTGTCGAGCTTTACGAACGTTTGGTTCAGGCTGAAAAAGAAAAAGTTGAATATTTAGAAAAATTGATGAAATTGAAATAAGGATTTTTCTTTTTATATAGAATTGAAAAAAGCGCAAACTTTGAGGTTTGCGCTTTTTTTGTTTTGGTTTATTAAATTATGGTTTGAAGTTGAAAAATTTACCTAGCATTTAAGTCGTTATAAATTTACTTTTTCGATTTCAAATCCTTTAAAAAAATCCAGCAATTGTTGTTCTTCTTCATTATCAGAAACTAATCTAACACAAATTAAATTCTTAATTGCTCTGGAACATGCTACATAGAAAAGTTTTTGGTTTTTGGACTTTTTATTTAAATCTTGTTCATTAATATTATAGATTGATTTAAAGCTATATTTATTCCAAAAATATTCATCCATTACAACCATTACATTTTCTATACCAGATCCTTTGGTTTTATGCATAGTGATATAATTCGACACATTATTTTCATCTATGTAATCATAATAACTTAAAGCTTCTGAAAATTTTAGTCTTTCTGAAAACAATTCGATGTAAAAAGTTTTCTTTTTACGATTCTTATCAAACTCTACAAACTCTTCATCTGAGACTGACGCATCTTTAGCACTCATTCTTACCGCTGTATTTCCTCCATCAATATATAAAGATTCTAGGTATTGAAATCTTTCATCTTGTTTCAAATTTTCAAGAAAAGAATCTTTATTTGAGATATACTGTTTGTATGAATCTGACTTATTAATCAAATTCTTTTCAAATGCGATATTTAAAACATTGCTCACGGATTCTTTAGAATTTAATAATTCATTAAAAATTTCATTTATCTTAACTTTGTCTTCTAAAGTTCGTAACTTAAAACCACCTTTTTTTAATTTGTTAAGTACAAAATTATACTCTTTGTTTTTATATGCTGAACAAAGCTCATACAAATCAATTAATTGAATTCTTGCTAATGTTTTTTCGATTTCTTCTTTAACTTCTGTATACCTATCATTAAAAATTTGGTAAAGTGTACTAAAACCTAATTCAGTTGAAATTGATTTATTAGTTAGCATTAATTTTTTAATTTCTGGAATTTCACTTGAACTTTTAGTAATTAATGCATTAAGAGAATCAAAATATTTCTTTTTATCATCATCATTACTAAAAGCATTTGGTTTATTTTCATAAATAGAATAATATAACTTAACTTCACCTTTTCTACTATCTTCTGTTTCTTTGTTTTTTAAAGCTAATTCTTGTTTTAAACCATCATTTCTAATTGTGTTGATGAAATCTATTACTTGATTAGAACACCTAAAATTATCTTCTTTTTCAATTTTTATTAATTTCTTCTCAGCTATTTCTTTTTCAACATCTCCAATTCCGTCATCATAAATCCCTTGCATAGAATCTCCAAAAAATCCTATAGTTGTTTTACTATCTTTGGGCAAAGAACTTAAAAACATCTCAACTACTTTATCATTTGTATCTTGATATTCATCAATTAGTATAAAATCAAATTTATCGCTAACAATTCTCCCTAATAAATCATGCTTTTTAAAAAGTAAAAAAGCAATATGTAATAATTCATCATGACCAAAGGATAATTCTTTAAAATTATTATAACGTGTTTCATTATATCTAACTTTATTATAATCAATTGACTTGATTTCCGATAAGATAATTTGATTTAACTTTTCTATATTCTCATTTAATTGAGTATTATAAAATATTGCATTATCATCATATTCTTTTTTACCAGTAACTTTAGGTGTTTTTTGTCCTGTTGTTGTAAATAACATACCTGAGTATTTACCATAAACTTTCTTAAACTTTTCGTGTTCTGCTTTTTTATACTCTCTTTCATCCCCTATAGGATTAAAAATACCTATATTAATTTGTTCAATCTTAAAAATTTCAAAAATTATCTCATGAATATTTTTTTTATAGTTCTTAATTAAATCATTCAAAAAAGAGTGTATTGTAGATACTAAAAAATTACTTTTTTCACCAACCCTACCTTTTATTTCTTCTACTGCAACATTCGTAAGTGTAATACAAACTCCCTTTTTTTCAGGATAATTCTCAGTGATATATTCTAGGATTTGTTTTAAGGATTCTGTTTTTCCACTACCTGCTCCTCCTTGCAATACAAAATTCTGAATTTTTGCTTGAGGCTCTTGATTATAAGATATCAACTCTTTTATTCTGTTAATTGCTGTCATTTAGCTATCCATTTTAGTCCTTCAACAATATATGATGGTGTTTTCCATTCTACTTTACCCGTTAAGGCTAGATATAAGATTGAAGAAGCAAAATCTGATTTTCCATCATCCTTCAAAATTTCTTCGATTAATTCATAAAAATCAGTTCGCCCATCTATTAGCTTATCTTTTTTCTTTAGTCCTGAAATATCATCCTTCGAATCAACTATTTTTTTTAAATTGATACTTAAAAAGGCATCTTCAAAACTTCTGCCATGATAATTCTCCTCTTCAATTTGATAAGCTATTTTTATAAAATAATAATCGTCTTGTAATGAATTTGCTTTCAGCGCTTCAAACCATTTTCCAAATTCAGGAGTTGTTAATTCGGGCTTATTTAAAAAATCAGCTATTGAATGATTACTTGTATTTTGACCATCAGATACTGCACATGCCTTAAAACTTGATTTTTTCTTTTCTGTCGCTGTCGCTGGAGTAATAACTAATTTAGTTGTATCAATGTCTGTAATAATTAAGGTCTTAATTTCTAAAAATTCAAGAAAATATTTAAACACTTTTGAATTTGCTCCAACTTCTATTATAGAAATATTCTGAGAAGATATTTTATTTTCTGGGGAAGTAATTAATTTATCATATTCACTTATGAAATAAGGCAACAACAATTTTTCTGTAGTTCCTTCAATAAAAATAATTTTTTCAGCAAAAAACAGTTCAGATGAATATAGAGTCAAATACTGTTTCAAAAATTTAAAATACTCTTCTTTACCTTTATATTTAACTTCTAAATCTGAATAAAAATTTTTAATATTAATATTTCCATCTTTAAGCTTAAAATATCTTAAATCAGAAAAATTACATTGAGAAACAATGTGCGAGGAATGTGTAGATATAAAAGTTTGCAAATTGACTTTTCCATTAATTTCTTTTATTATTTCCTGAATTTTTTGACTAAAAACATATTGCATTTGAGGATGAGTATGCGCTTCAGGTTCTTCAATAAATAATAGATTAATATCTTTTTTCTCATCTAAAAAATATTTTCTCTTTACTTCAATTTGAAGTAATAAATAAAGAATATTTAGATACCCCAAACCGTTTAAATGTTCAGGCAGATTATTGGACCCGTCCCCGTAAACAATCTTAGAGTGATTTGTAAACAACTGTTTAGACTCTAAATCTGAAACAACTCTTAAGTCCTTTATATCAAGAAATTTTTTAGCATTTTCTAAAAAAGGCTCAAAGTGTGTTTTATACTTTTCATCCAAAGTAATATCCATGTTAGATATTGCATCATTAATATCAAAAAATTCTGCAGATGATTCCTTATGCTCTTTATTAAAATACTGCGTAGTCATTTCAGACAAAGCTTTTTTCCCATTTCCAGTTGTTTCAGAACTAGAAACATTTCTTTTTGCATGTATAACTTGAAAATTAATCATTTTTCTAATTGAAGAAATATCTTTCTTAACTAAATTTCCTCTATTAGCTAACTCTAAATCGGAATCTTTTTCAAAAACATATATGTCCTTACTAATTAAATAATCCTGTAAATTCTTTTCAATAAATTTTTCTCTTTTAGTTTTTGATTGAGATAAGTCCTTAACTAATTTATCTTTCTCAATCGAACATTCAAATAGAATTTTCACAATATTTACATCAGGATTCAAGTCTAAAATGAAATCAGAAATATTTTCTAAAGAATCTTTAGCATCATATTTTATTTCAATAATCATCTGAATAGACAAATCCTCAATAACTATCGAATCATCGATCTTAAAAATACGATCTCTCAATGATGTGGAAAAATCATAAAAGTTAAATTTAAAACTTTCATTTCTGTAAAACTTATCAAAAAGCATTATAAATGAAGTTTTACCACTATTATTTCTTCCAATTAAAAGAGATAATTGTTGTTTTTCCTCTTCATTAAGCAAAAGAGTTGTTTCTTTTAGCAATCTAAAATTTCTAATTTTAATTTTACTTATATACATATTTTCTCATTTATATTTTCTCAAATCTAATAACAAAAGAACTAGTAGTATTACGGTAATCCGTAACTAATATAATTTTGTTTTTTTTTATGTTTACCTCCAAATATATATAAACAAAAAGCCTTCAAACCAAGTACAAACACCTGATTTAAAAGCCAACAAATAATCTTTATTAATTAAGATTTAAATCCCAAAAAAGCTTTTAGAATTCCGCGTCGTTTCCTCCGCAGCTTTAGCTAAAGAAATTCCTTTAAACTGTGCAATTGTTCCAGCAACATACGGCAGAAAAGCAGGTTCGCAGCGACGTTCGTGGTATTTCTTTAGGAGGCTGTTCGGGACATTTTTAGGAAGCATAAACGGCGCATCGGTTTCAATCATCATTCGGTCTAGCGGTAAGTACTGAATGACTTCTTTTAAATGGCTGAACCGTTTGGCGTCTGAAATCGCTCCTGTAAAACCCAGATAAAATCCGTTATCGAGATAGGTTTTGGCTTCGGGCAAAGTTCCCGTAAAACAATGCACAACAGCTTTGGGCAGTTTTGGCAGATAGTCTTTTGTGATATTCATAAACGAACTAAAAGCGCTTCTTTCGTGCAAAAACAAAGGTTTCTGTACTTCAATCGCCAATTCTAATTGGGCTTTGTAACATTCTTCCTGTTTGTTTCTGGGCGAAAAGTCACGATCAAAATCGAGCCCGCATTCGCCAACCGAAACGACTTGTTTCTGCTTTAATAAATTGCGCAGTTTCGAAATGCTCTGCGCATCAAAACTCTTTGCATCATGCGGATGAATTCCGGCTGTAGCATATAATACTCCCGGATATTGTTTTGCGATTTCTAATGATGCTTCGCTGTTTCGCACGCTTGTTCCTGTGAGGATCATTTGCGATACATCGGCGTCAATCGCGTCTTGTACAACATCGTCTATGTCGTTTTGGAATTGTTTGTTGGTTAGGTTGATACCTATGTCTATGTAATTCATTTTTTTTAAAGTTGCTAAGGTTCTGAGAGGCTAAGGTGCTAAGTTTTTTTTCTCTCTGAACCGATTATTTTTTCTTTTAAGATTTTGTAGAAGACAGAAGCAGGAAATAAAACACTACAATCTTGCTTCTTGACTCTTGCTTCTTTTCACTTCTCACTTCTCTCTTCTCACAAAAACCACCTCATTTTTAAATTCTGCTTCAACCACTTTTCCGTAAATAATTTTGGTCCAGCCGTTTTCAAATCCGTAATTGTTGGCAATTAGGAAACCTTTCTTTACATCGGTTTTTATAATTTTATGAGCGTCGATATATCTGCCTTTTACTTTGCAGAATACAATATCTCCTATTTGGTAATTTTCACTTTTTTGAAAAGTTAAGAGACTTCCGCTTTTTAAAATCGGACGCATTGAGTCTCCAAATGCTTTCATCTTTCCATTTCCGACTGTTTCTAATTCTGTTTTCAGTCGTTCGTATTTGTTCATTTTTTTTTTAAAAGGTGCTAAGGTTCTAAGAGGCTGAGATGCTAAGTTTTTTCCTCTTTGTGACCTGTTATTATTATTTAAGATTTTGTAGAAGAAAGAGGCAAGAAACAAGATTTTTCAATCTTTCTTCTTACCTCTTGCTTTTTCTTAATCTTCCTTACTTCCATCGTCTGCCATTCTAACCAGTTTCGGCGTAAATTTGGCAACAACATCTACTAACTCTTTCTGCGCTTCCATAACCTGATTGATATCTTTATACGCCATTGGGGCTTCGTCCAGACCTGCACCAATAAGCGTAACGCCATGATCTCTCAGTATCGATTTCATTTCGGTTTGTGTAATGTTTTTGATGGCTTGGGTTCTGCTCATTTGTCTTCCTGCTCCATGCGAAGCCGAATTAATGGCGTTCTCCTCACCTTTTCCTCTCATCAAAAATCCCGGTGCGGTCATACTTCCCGGAATGATTCCCATAACGCCTTTTCCGGCAGGGGTTGCTCCTTTTCTATGTACGATCACTTCTTCGCCGTTCCAGATTTCTTTCCAGGCAAAATTATGGTGGTTTTCGACTTTGGCTAAAATCGTTGCACCCAGAGCGCGTTCCATTTTGTTATGGATAACCTCGTGACAAGCCGAAGCGTAATCTCCCGCCAAATTCATCGCAAGCCAATATTCTTGTCCTAATTGCGAATTCATATCCAGATACGCTAAGTTTTTGGCAACTTCTGGAAGTCTGCATTCGTCTTTGGCGATTTTAGTATAATGTCCTGCAATAGTTGCTCCCATTCCGCGTGAACCAGAATGCGTTAACAAAGCGACGTATTTTCCTTTTGGGATATTCAAGACCGCATCATCTTGTGCAAATTCCATGATTCCGAATTCCACAAAGTGATTTCCACCACCCGAAGATCCTAATTGCGACCAGGCTTTATCTTTCAAGTTCTTCACAAACGGATTCATATTGAACGTATCGTTCTCCAAAACCGCATGATCTGATTTGTACTGACCGTGAAATCCGTGACCTGCTCCAAAAATAGAATTCGCAATCAATTCTTTTTTGAATTTAGCTTCGTTTTCAAAGTAAAAATCTTCTGGGATATCATAAACCGACAACGCCATTCTACACCCAATATCAACCCCAACACCATACGGAATAATGGCATTTTTTGTGGCTAGAACTCCGCCAATCGGCAATCCGTAACCTTGATGCGCGTCTGGCATTAAAGCTCCGGCAACGGTAACAGGCAGTTTCATGGCAACTTCCATTTGTTTTCTGGCTCCATCTTCGATATGATCTAATCCGTAAGCCGAATACGCATTTGGATTTTGGTTTAAAGCAATGAAATCTTCTGGTTTTTCATTCGATTTTTCGATTAATGCCACAGCCAATTTGCTGAAGATTTTATCGTCTATATAATTCTCTGGAGTTTCTAAGACGTTTTTGAAATTTGTGATCATTTCGTCTCTTGTGAATCCGTTTCTTTTGCTGTTTATTTTTAAGGCAATTCCAATTATTTTTCCTTCTGGGAATCCTAATTCTAATATATCTGTACCGTTTATTTGTGTTTTCATTTGTCTTTCTATTTTGATAGTACAAAGGTTAAATGCTACTGCGCAGTTATTTTGCGTAGTTTTTTTATTTCTCGCAATCTCGATAGCTATCGGTAGCAAAGGCGCTAAGATTTTTTTTAAGCCACAGATTATGAGGATTAAAATGATTTTTTTTATTGATTTTTGTCATTTCGACGTAAGGAGAAATCACACTAGAAGCTCCGCACAGAACGTCTCCAATCTTTGTCGAATCCCGCGTGTGATTTCTCCTTACGTCGAAATGACAAACTGTGTGGTTACTGTAACCTCAAAGATTATTTTCCCGCTCCCGATAGCTATCGGGATTGCAGATTCAGCAGATAAAAAAATCCTTTTAATCCTCATAATCTGTGGCAAAAAAACTTAGCGTCTTTGCTCCCGATAGCTATCGAGATTGCGAGATTAAATTTACCAATCTTTGCAGAGACGCACAGCAGTGCGCCTCTACAAAAACCTTAAAATCTTAGAACCTCAGAACCTTAGTCCCTTAGAACCTTTTAATCAACCAATAATTGTGTAACAACCGCTGGATTCATCGCCCATTGTGCTGTATAAACCTCATCGGCAATTTCATTTTCGGTGATGGTTAAACCTTGAGCTTCAGCTTTTAGCTGTAACAAACTTCCAATATTCAATTTGCTGTTTAGTTTTGCCAACAACGCCTGAACGCCTTTGAAATCTAATCCGCCTACAACCTGACCTCCAAATGTCATCTCTAACCAAACGATTTCTCTTTTGGCTACATCCAACACTCCAAAAACCAAACCTTTGGCAATATTCTGCGTTACACGAACCTGATGATCTACACACGACGGATCGTATGCTACACCTGTTTTCTCCGAAATTTTCATCGGATATTTGCTGTTCATCCAACCTACGACTAAATTTGGCGTAATACTTCCGTTGCTGTACGCGTTGCAAGTAAAAGTTACAAATTTTGCTTTGGCTTTCGCCAATTCGTCGATGTTGATATTGATATATTCGGCTGTTCCAATTTTATTCGGAATACTTCTGATATCACCACTATGCTGACAACCTGTAGTTGTCAATCGGCTGAAAGAACACATATCCAAGCGATCTTCATATGCAATCTGACAGCTCAAATCCATATCTAAATGCTGCGCTGGCAAATCTTTACCCCACTGCATAAACAATCGCACTTCGTTTCCTTCAATTGGGAAACGTGTTCCCATTAAAGCAACTGGCAAATCCTGAACTGTATCACTTCGATCTCCTATAGAAACCGGAATGTTAAACAATTGCGGATCGATATAGATTGTTTTATTGGTATTAGCAACTTTTGCAAATCGTTTTTTCATGGCTAAAAGACACAATTCTTCGATTTGATTTTTCATTGCTTCCAACTGAAAATCTTCATACAACTTCAATAAAGCGTTTGCTTCAATTCGTTTGTTTGTTCCACCCAAAGGTTTCACGCTTCTCTGCATGTTTTTATCAAAGTAATTTTGAGCATACATGTTTAAAGTAAACACCAATCGAGCCGGAACTTTATCGATGATTTCTTCAAAATGAGCAACAGTTTCCTCTGCTCCAAACCATAGCATGTTCGAGAATAACGAACGAGCAAATAATCCTGGACGTTGTTTCAATAATCCAAATGTTTTATCGGCGTCAAATTTCAATCTTGACGAATCTACTTTGCTCTGCCAAACGTCATACACTTGGTTGTAGAATACATCCATTAAAAAGTTCAATTTCTCAAACCCTTTTCTTTTGCTGTATTCTGCCAAACGCAGCGCACGGATAAAACGAACCCACATTCCTCTTTTTGGGTGCATGGTTTCGCACATCGCTTCAACGTCCATGTCCATATTGTTTAACCAGTTTGCCACCATTAAACATTCTTTTCGGGAATATTTAAGTTTCAAATCTTTTTGAGATGCAATTCTGGCCTGAACGCTTGTATCTAAAACATTATGGAAATGCTGTGCATTTTTTGCTGTTCTTTTGATAATCGTTTTTGGTTCGATAATTTGAAGCATTCCTGTATTTTTATACCACAAGTATCGTAAGATATCAGTTGGCGTTTTCAAAAACTGAGAGGCTTCTTCTTCTTTACCATTTTCGATCAAAAGATCGATTACCAGCATTAAAGTTTCCTTCATTGCCACTTCGGTTTTTGGTAAAGGCAAATATTGCATCGCCATTTTTAAACTATCTACCTGAGTAGCGTCTAAAGCGGTTTTAGATTGCAATAACGATATATAGAAATCATTTAAATCTTTTTCTGTCCACAATTCAAGCATTTTTAATTTGCTTCCTTGTCCGATATTTTCCAGTTTTCCAAATTCAAACGGAGTTCCGCAGAACGGACAACCGTTGTATCTTTCTAACGGAAAAGTATTATCCGGGATAATATGGCCGCATTGTAAAGTTGTTCCGTTTTTAGTTTTAAAAACATTTCCGAAAAAAGTGATGATATGATCTACAACAGATTCGCCTGTTGGAACGTTCCATTCTTTCACCAATGGAGTCCAGTTTTTATCTGTTCCTAAAACCTCTCTCAAAACTTCTAAAACCTCGATTTTATAGTTCGGGCTCACGTTGTTTAAAGCATGAAGCAAAGTTTCAGAAAATGTAAATCCAAGTTTTGAAACATTGGCTAACAAAACGGATGTTGTTCCTGATAAATTTTTAACATCATTCGTAATCATTTCTGACGGAATGAAAATAGCATTTTGACGTAAACTGATTTTTAATAATTCTTTTGTTTTCATTTTTTTTAATTTTTAAAATTTAGATAATTGTGCTTCTGAGTTCTACCTAAAAGATTTTTGAAGTAAGAAACACTTGACCTGAAATTTGACGATAATTGATTAACTAAGCTAAAATGGAGCGGGCTACCGCGAAAGAAGTAAGTTAATCTTGACCCTCGTTTTTTTATTAATGATAATTTTAAAACTTAATAACCAGCAACTTCCTTTCGGAAGTTAGGAGTCGAACCTAAGAAGTAAGTTTTAATTGACCATTAATTGTGGAGCAGGTGGGATTCGAACCCACGACACGGACATTAAAAGTGTAAGAAGTAAATTTTGATTGACCTTTGATTGATAATTTCAAAACTACCTGCTCTACCACTGAGCTACTGCCCCAATTATAATTATAAATAAAAAGGTAATGGTGTAAGTGTGTACATTGGAAAGTGTTTTCGAAGTAACTCAAACTTGACCTGTTTTATTCTTTATTTTATTTCTATGAACGTTTGTTTTTATTTCTGAACAAAGATTTCTAAACTAGTGCGCAGTTATTTTGCGTAGTGAAATTAAAATTTAAATTCTTCGTTTATTTTACTGTTTATTCTTTCTTTAATGATGATTTTATCTTTATCAAATTCTATATAATGTCCTGTCCAGCAATCTGAAACTTCTGTAGCAACTTCATGGTTATTTACACAAAGTATATTTAATCCATTTGAACCATCACTTCCACAACATCCAGAAAATCTATTTAAATCTGGATGCTTTTTTAAATTATAATCAGCAAGAGCTACCACTAAAGATTTCTTATTTGTATGCGTATTCATGAAAATAGAAAAATTATTTTCCAGCATAATATCCATACCCTCCTCCCAGCATAAATCTGTTTCAGGAATTTCTGCTAACTCAGAAGTTAATTCAACTTCGCATTCTTTACAATAAATTTTAATAGTTCTCATAACTGTTTCATTTTTACATTGCAAAGATTTCAAAACTACTACGCAATTATTTTGCGCAGTAAAAAAGAATTTTAAATTTGAGTGAAAATTAATTTAAAAAAAGCACGTAAGTCCCAGAAGGACGGTATATTTATAGCTATTTTTAAATTACAAAAAACATAAGCCCCAGCGGGATGGCATATTTATAGCTATTTTTAAATTACAAAAACATAGTCCCAAAGGGACGGCATATCTATAGCTATTTTCAAATTACAAAAAACATAAGTCCCAGAGGGACGATATATTTATAAAAGCCCCGGCGGGGCGATATATTATTAATAAAATTGAATGTGTCGCTCCGCTGGAGCTTTTTAACCGTTGTCTATAAATTGGCTATAAATATTTTGCTATAAATATCTAACTCCTCCGGAGCTTGTTAATACGTTGAATAATTGGCCATAAATATTTTACTATAAATATTTAAATCCTCCGGAGCTTTTTACTACATTCAAATTTGATTAGTTATAATATTGTGCTTCGTTGGAGGTTTTAATAGATTAAATAAAAAAACAACATGAATTTAGAGAAAATTTATTCTGAATTACTTTCGAATATTGGCTTTTCAGCGAATGAAATACAAAAAAACTGGATTGGCTTAGAAAAGGCGTATTCGAAAAAATCAAGACATTATCATAATCTTACGCATTTAAAAGAAATGATTGCCAGTTTTGAAACGTATCGTGATAAACTTCAAAATCCGAATGAAATATTATTTTCTATTTTTTATCATGATTTTGTGTATTCGGCTTCTAAAAAAGATAATGAACTTAAAAGCGCCGAATATGCTGTATCTATTTTTACAGATGATAAACCCGACAGGTTTCAAAAACCTGTCGGGTTTGCAGAATTTGATAGTCAATTGGTTTTTGATGCGATTTGTGCCACACAGCAACATCAATATAATTCTATTGAAGATATTAATTGGTTAATCGATTTTGATTTGAAAATCCTTGCTAAAGATTGGGAAGATTATACAATCTATTTTGAGAAAATTAGAAAAGAATATCGCATTTATCCTGATTTTCTCTACAAACCCGGGCGCGCGAAAGCCTTGACGCATTTTCTGGAGAATGAATTTATTTTTCAGACTGAGGAATTCAGAGGTTTATATGAGGAAAAAGCGAGAGCAAATATTGAAAAGGAGATTTTATTATTAACGTAGATAATATGCATACGTTGTTAAACCCGACAGGTTTTCAAAACCTGTCGGGTTTGTTATCGAAACAATGTTATGAGACGAAATTTAATTATTACCGTAAATGCGTGAGGGATTGAGGCGATATCTCCCAATTTAGAAAAACAAGGCTTTTTCGCCGTAGTTTTTGTTAATCGGGAATAAAGCCGATCCCGAAGCTTCGGGACGACCCGTAGCGACACGCCCATAGTATACAAAGGTTTGTTTAAGTTAATTTCCGGAGTAATTAGGACAGCCAAAACATTTTCTGCGGAGATCAAACTGATAGGTTAAAGAAAGTTCATAAATACCTCCTGTTTTTCCAATTTTGGTTGTATTAAAATCATAAGAAAAACCTAGCCTTAGATGTTCGTACTGCAATCCTGTCAACAAATTCACAGAAGTCATTAAATCGCCGTTGGCACCATTTTTTGATGGATTTGTCACCGCCGTTGCTCCAAAAAATATTTTTTCGAATAATATAGAAGCACCTAAGTCAAGTCTGTTGTATCTACCTTGCTGCATGTAATTTGAAGTTAGAAAAAACTTTGTTTCATACGGAAGCAGTAATACATCTATATAGTCTATTATCAAAAATTCGTAGCCGGCACTCAACGAAAAGAAGGTGTTTAAAGGCACGTTTCCTTCAGAACTAAATGCAATATTAGGTCTGTTAAGATGTTTCATTGACAGACCTATCCAGGCTTTGTCTGTATTGAAAACCATTCCGGCAGAGACGTCAAAAAATGTGGCTTTTCTGTTCAGTAACATAGGATCCATTGAACTGGTATTAATAACTCCTGTTCGTATGTTAATCTGATCTTCGAGCAGTAAATTCTGGAACGCAAATGATTTTAATCCAAATCCGGCTTCTATTCCGGGTCTAAATTCCCAATAATCATTCAGCCTTACTTTATAGGCATAATTTGCGTTTAGCTGAGAGAAATTATAATTGGTTACATTTTCCCTTTGGTTTAAAAAGCTGATTCCTAATCCGCTGTTCATGCTGTCACTCCATGTATTTACGAATGCATAATCGGTGTCGATTCTAAGATCTAATTCCGGCCATTGTTCACGGTGAATTATACCTGCATAAGTAGTTTCCATAAAACCTGTAAATCCGGGATTTAAGGTTTCGGGTATTAAAAAATATTGTGTAAAAATAGGATCCTGAGCTCTTGCCTTTGTAAATAAGCAACATGCAATTATTATAGTAAATAGTTTTAATTTCATTGGTAATTCTGGCTGCTTATTTAATTAGTGTAAAGGCTCCTTTTTCGACTATAGTATGGTTGTAAAAGGTTTTTAAGGTTATTTTGTAATAGTAATTTCCATTTTCGGCATCAATATCTTTCACTTTACCATTCCAGCCTCTAATATTGGTTCCTTTTTCTGTATAGATTACACCGCCCCATGTATCAAAAACATCCAGTGTTATATCAGATAATCCTAAAAATACCGGAGCAAACGTATCATTATATCCATCATTATTAGGAGTAAAAGCATTTGGCATTATGAGACTGTAACCTTTCTCAACTTTAATGGTTGCTGAATAAGAGTATTGACAGCCAAAAGGATAAGTAACAGTTTGCTTAATAGTATAAGTTCCTACTTTAGTATAAATATGTTTTGGATTTTCTTCATTTGAAAAATTACCGTCTCCAAAATCCCATGAAATCAATGTAAAATCGCCTGTAGCTAAATTGGTAAACGCTATTGGATCGTAAATAGAATATAAATCATACATGTCTTTTCCATAAGATCCGGTTGAGAAATTAGCAGTACCCAAAACAGGTGTGTTAACGTTGTATGCCACTTCTGCTTTACAGCCAAAACTGTCTGTTACGCTAAATATGATCAAACCATTATTTTCGGTATTCATAATTTCATTATTAGTTCCAGAAACTACTCCGTCTGACCAGCTTAAGGTATAAGGCGGAATTCCTCCTTTTACATGACCTACAAAGGTTTGCTTGACATATTTGGTTTCACAATTATGATCGGTTATTACTTCGATTGAAGGTGTTAGCTGATCAAATCTGGTAATTGTCCAGGTATCAGATTGTTTACAGCCGTTAGCATCTGTTACAACAACAGTATATTTACCCGGAACAAGATTTACTAAGTCTTCTGTTCTGGCACCATTCGACCAGCTGTAAGTATAGGGCTGTGTACCTCCTGTTACAATTAGATTGACTGCTCCGGTATCCGATCTTGTACAATCTAAAGGATTAGAAACTTCTCCTTTTATTTCAAGCAATAATGGTTCTACAATTGTAAAAGTTTCTTTTATTACACAATTTTTCGCATCGGTAATAGTTACAGAATACTTTCCTGACCCTATATTATTTCTTTCAATTCCTGCCGTCGCATCATCATCCCAAACAAGTCGCACAGGAGCTTTACCTCCTATGAGATTTAAACGTATATGTGCATCTTTCTGACCAAAACAAGAAATCTGCTTTACATCTGGTTTGATGGTAAATACTGGCGCATTGTCTATAACTATTGTAAACACTTTTGGACAGCCTAAAGCATCTGTAATCGTTATTACATAAGTCCCAGCCGATAAGTTATTCTGTACACGTCCAGAACCTAAATTACTCCATTTAATAATATACGGTTCTCCCGCTGCAAAAGGAACACCACCCGTAATGTTATTTATAGTAATCGAGGCATCGGCATAATTATAACATGCTATTTCGGTTTTTGTATAATCTAACTTTATTTCGTCATTTTGAAGCAGCACAACCTGTAAATTAGAAACACAGCCAGAATTATCAGTAACGGTTAAATTATAAGTTCCGGCAGCTAAATTTCTCGGATTTTGAACTGTGCTTCTATATCCATTTGGTCCAGTCCAGTTGTATCGGTAATTAAATATTCCCGGAGAAATTTCTGTTGCTCTTCCTCCTGTAGTTGTTACATTAATTTCGCCGGTTGAATATCCATAACACAATATATCTACCTGGCTTACATAACTAACTTTTAACAACGGAGGTTCAATTATCGTAAAACTTTTATTCAAGACATCACATGAATTTACTTCTGTAATTGTAACGTGATAATCACCAGGTCCTAAATTAGCTGGATTTCCGGTATTAGCAGTATAAGGCGCTCCGTTTTTAGTCCATACATAAGTGTAAGGCAGAGTTCCGCCAGATACTGACACATTAATTCTTCCGTCATTTAAACCAAAACAGGTAATGTCATTTTTGGATTCTCCAACGACCTGAAATTTACCTGGTTCGCTGACATAATAACTTTGATTGAATGGACATCTTCCGTTATCAATAACTCTTAAATTATAATATCCCGGTTTTAAATTTGAAATATTTTGATCTGAACTCGCAAATCCGTTAGGACCTGTCCATGAAAAATTATATGGATTTCCTGTTGCAAAAGGAATTCCTCCCGCAACAGCAATAGTTATACTTCCGTCATTTGAGCCAAAACAAGTACCTGTTTTTATTGTTTCAGTAACTTTAATTAATGGGTCGACCGTTACCGTAATTGTAAAATCTGGTCCCGGACAAACCGTAGATATTGGCGAAACAGTATAGGTAACTGTTGCCGGAGCATTTGTATTATTGGTAAGTGTCTGACTAATATTTGTTCTTGGAGATGATTGTGCAAAAGCACCGCTCACAGCTCCAGGAGGAGAAACTACAGGAGCAGACCAAACATAGGTCGTTCCTGCAGGAACATTATCTGTTCCGTTTGTAAATGGTGTAACCTGAAAAGATGCTCCGCTGCATATCTGTACAGATTTTGGTGTTATAACAGGAGATAAAACTGTATTAACCGAAAAATTTTGCGTTTTTGTGGTAGTACCGCAGCTGTTAGTAACACTAAAAGTTGCCTGATAATTTCCGCTGACTGTATAATTAATTGACCCCGGATCAAGTAAAGTTGACGATGAAGGCGTTCCTCCCGGAAAACTCCATAAATAGGTAATCTCGCTGGCCGGAGCACAGGTTTCTTCTACCTTACCGACTGGTTTAATTGTTGCCGAATTACAAAAATCAGATATCTTTTCTAATGTAATTACCGGCGGTTTTTTTACCTGAATTGTTTTTACAATCGAACGGTCTATTCCGCAGGAGTTTCTTGTAGTTAATCTAACATAATAAGTTCCCGGCATTACAAAATTAAATACTGGCTCTTTTGAATAATAATAAGTACCATTGGCAAAATTCCACTGCCCTCTTCCTGCCCCCGGAACTGACTCTTTGCCGCAAAATCCTTCAACATAATTAATTACTTCCCAATAATAGCTTTCTACACCACAGCTTAAACTTGTATCGGTAGTATTTGTAATTTGTAAATTACTGGATGCACAAGCATTACCAAAAGTAAAATTGGGTTCTAAAATTGGTTCAACACATATTTGTCTTGTTGCCGTATTGCCTATTCCACAAGGCGTTTGTGCCCTTAATGTAATTGTATAAGTTCCTGGTCTTGTATATACGTGTGCAGGATTTACTTCTCTCGATACCGGAGTTCCGTCTCCAAAATCCCACGTGTAAACATTGTATGTACTACAGCCATTAGTATAACCAGCAATTGTGGTATTGCTAAAATAAGCGTAAGTATTAGCACATATTATACTGTTTACATTAAAACTTACGGTTGGTACATCTAAAATAATAATAGGTCCAGCTGTTAAATAAGTACTTCCGCAAGATGTTGTTATCGTTAAAGTTACTGTATTTCCAGAGGGACAATTAAATCGTGTAAAAGTATGCGGAATAGGAAAGTTTTGCGACGCACCAGGATTTGCACTATTGTAATAAGGTGAACTTTCTAATTGCTGCTGCGTATAATTTTGAAATGTACCATCTCCATAATTTACTTGATAATTGGTGTCAGACGGATTCAGTCCCCATGATCCTATTGCAAAATCCATTGGAGGAACCGGTGTACATAAATTGGTAGTATTACCCGGCGCAATAAGAGCACCAATTGGATTGTTAGAATTTTTTACAACATAAGTAATCGAATTACTGCATGAATTTGTTCCTAAGGCAGTAATCGTCATATTAAACGCCCCTAATTTTTGATATTCGTGAGTTCTGGGAAACGTAACGTTTGTTTCTGAAGTTCCATCTCCCCAAGTGACATTATATGAAGTAATACAAGAAACTGAAGCCGAGCTATTACCCACATTAATCGTATACTTAGGATTCGAATTATTATCACCGCATCGCTCAAAAGGTTTCGCAGATCCTGCCGCATTTAAATCTACAAACTTTAAATCGGGCTTTTGAGCAACCGAAACAGTTTTTACAACAGTATTTATCTCACCATTTGCATCTGTAACAGTCAGTCTTACGGTAAAATTTTGGAATCCGCAGCCAAGTGCTGTAAAAGTATGATTCGGATTATTAACTGTCGATGTAGTTCCATCACCAAAATCCCAGCTGTAAACAAAAGGAGCTGCACCGCTCACTATTGCGTTAAATGTTACCGGTGTGCCGGAACAGCTGTTATTATTTGTAAAATTAAAATCTACAGAAGGGGGAACAGTTAAATTATAACTATTAAAAAACAGGTTTGAATTATCATCTGCATGAAGAGCAAACACTGAAGTGGTTATTAAAAAAATAAAGCTTAAAGGCAGTAAGTAAAGTTTCCCCATATATGTCGAATCAAATTTTGTGCGTAAAAGTATATGATTTTTTAACATAAAAAAATATTAAAAAACCGATTTAAAATCAATATGTTAAATTTTAGTGCGCAACACTATTGCGTATTAAGATTAAATGAAATATTTTTAATAAAAAATAAAACAGAACCAAATGTAAATCTTGCAAAGACGCGAAGTCGCAAAGTTTTTCTCTCGCAGATTGAGCAGATTTAAGAGTTTTTTTTTTAATCATCTTAATCCTTTAATCTGTGGCACAAAAAAATAAATCTTTGCGCCTTTGTGCCTTTGCCGCAAAAAACAACACAATAATGTCACAAAACAAAAACGCCTTAATACGATACAAAACCATCGATAAATGCCTGCAGAATAAATACAGACAATGGACACTCGAAGATTTAATCGAAGAATGCTCCGAAGCTTTATTTGAATATGAAGGAAGACAAAATCCAATCAGCAAGCGAACCATCCAGATGGATATTCAGCTGATGCGAAGTGAGAAATTGGGTTATAATGCGCCAATCGTAGTTTACGATAAAAAGTATTATAAATATGAAGACGAAGATTTTTCGATAACCGATATTCCGCTGACGGAAACCGATATGAATGTTTTGACGGAAACGGTTTCTATGCTGAAACAATTTAAAGATTTCTCATTATTTAATGATGTATCGGATATTCTACAGCGATTAGAGGATAAAATCTACGCCGAGAAATCGCATACCAAACCTGTTATTTATCTGGATAAAAATGAGAAATTAAAAGGACTCCATTATCTGGACGAAATCTATCAGGCGATTATCAAGAAAATGGTTCTCATTATTACTTATAAATCTTTTAAATCCAGAGAAGAAACAAAATTCCATTTTCATCCTTTTATACTAAAAGAGTTTAATAACCGCTGGTTTTTAATTGGAAAGAAGAAAGCCTCACAGCCGATTACCAATTTAGCATTGGACAGAATCATTTCTATTGATTACGATTTTAATCATTCTTATTTAGAAGAAGATTTTGATGCTGATAATTTTTATAAAGATGTAATTGGTGTTACGGTGAATTCAGGATTGAATGCAAGACGAATTGAGTTATGGGTCGATGCTTCAAATGCGCCTTATGTTCTGACAAAACCTCTGCATACCTCTCAGCGATTAATTAAGGAAAATGAAGACGGAAGCGTCATTATACATATATATGTAATTCCAAATTACGAAATGGAACGACTTTTATTAGGTTTTGGAAGCTGTTTAGAGATTTTAAAGCCCGAAGGTCTGAGAAATCGTATGAAAAAGACCCTACAGGATGCAATTTCGCGCTACGATTCTGAAAAACCAACTGAAATAAATGCATAATTTTTTACGGAATATAGAATTAAATGCTTTTTAAAAATTAAAAAAAGATTTTTACCGCATTAAAAATGTTAAAATCTAAAAAAAGAATAGTATATTACACTTAAAATAAACCACCAAAACCCTCTAAATCAGGGATATTTTATAACTAACCAAAAAATTATTAAAAAATTATATGCATGCATAGTATTTTTTAATTATATTTGAAATCGATATAGTTACCTATGAAAGACAAAACGATAGATTATATTTTGAGAGCTACATGGCAGGCTGTTTCAAGAATGTATAATGAAGAAGCTGCTAAATACGACGCAACAATGGCGACAGGATTTGCTCTTTTAAGTATGGACAAGGAAGAAGGAACTCCATCAACAGCTCTTGGCCCTAGAATGGGTATGGAAGCGACAAGCTTAACAAGAACCTTAAAATCAATGGAAGAAAAAGGTTTGATTGTTCGCAAAAAGAACCCAAGCGACGGTAGAGGTGTTTTAATCTACCTTACCGATTTTGGGAAAGAAAAAAGAGATTTATCTAAAAATACAGTTCTAAAGTTTAATGAAACCGTTAGAAAACATGTTTCAGAAGAAAAACTGAATCATTTTATCGAAGTTTCTGAAATCATCAATGAACTGATTCACGATAAAAACATATTTAATCAAACGGAAAACACAGAAAAAGAATAAATAACATTCTTTTCCTCCTACAAACAAATAATAACAATATGAAACGCACAATTAAAAAAGTTGCTGTAATTGGATCCGGAATTATGGGTTCAGGTATAGCTTGTCATTTTGCTAACATTGGTGTCGAAGTTTTACTTCTTGACATTGTACCGCGTGAATTGACCGAAGCTGAAGCTAAAAAAGGATTAACACTTGAAAGTAAAGCCGTTCGCAACCGTGTGGTAAACGAACATTTGGCGAATTCATTAAAATCGAAACCATCTCCTATTTACAGCCAGAAATTCGCAAACCGAATTACAACTGGAAATACAACTGATGATATGGCAAAAATTGCCAATGTTGACTGGATTATTGAGGTTGTTGTGGAGCGTTTAGACATTAAGAAATTAGTTTTTGAACAAATCGAGAAATTCCGTAAACCGGGAACTTTAGTTACTTCTAATACTTCTGGTATTCCAATTCACTTTATGAGTGAAGGAAGAAGCGAAGATTTTCAACAGCACTTCTGCGGAACTCACTTTTTTAACCCTGCGCGTTACTTAAAATTATTTGAAATTATTCCTGGTCCAAAAACTTCAACTGAAGTATTGGATTTCTTAAACGAATACGGATCTAAATTCTTAGGAAAAACTTCTGTTGTTGCTAAAGATACTCCGGCGTTTATTGGAAATAGAATTGGTATTTACGGAATCCAAAGTTTATTCCATTTGGTTAAAGAAATGGGATTAACGATTGAAGAAGTTGATAAATTGACTGGACCAGTAATTGGTCGTCCAAAATCGGCTACTTTCCGTACGGTTGACGTTGTTGGATTGGATACTTTGGTACACGTTGCCAATGGTATTTACGAAAACTGTCGGAACGACGAGCAACATGAATTGTTCAAACTTCCTGATTTCATCAACAAAATGATGGAAAATAATTGGTTAGGAAGCAAAACTGGACAAGGTTTTTATAAAAAAGTAGATAAAGATATTCTTTCTTTAGACTTAGATACATTAGAATACCGCGCTGCAAAAAAAGCAAATTTTGCAACTTTAGAATTAACTAAAACTATCGATAAACCAATCAATCGTTTTAAAGTTTTAGTAAAAGGAACAGACAAAGCAGGAGAATTCTACCGTAAGAGTTTCGCTGGAATGTTTGCTTATGTTTCAAACAGAGTTCCTGAAATCTCAGACGAATTATATAAAATTGACGATGCCATGAAAGCTGGTTTTGGATGGGAAAATGGTCCATTCGAAATCTGGGATGCTATTGGTGTTGCGAAAGGAATTGAAATCATGAAAGCTGAAGGTTTAGAACCAGCTGCATGGGTTACTGAAATGCTGGCTTCTGGAAGCGATAGTTTCTATTCTGTAAAAGAAGGAGCGACTTATTTCTATAACATTCCAACAAAATCTCAAGTAAAAGTTCCTGGACAAGATTCATTCATTATCCTAAACAACATTCGCGAAAGCAAAAAAGTTTGGAGCAATAGCGGTGCAATCATCCAAGATTTAGGACACGGAATCTTAAACTTAGAATTCCAATCTAAAATGAATACAATTGGTGGCGATGTTCTACAAGCTATCAATAAAGCAATCGACTTATCTGAAAAAGAATATCAAGGTCTTGTTATTGGAAACCAAGCAGCGAATTTCTCTGTTGGTGCTAATATCGGAATGATTTTCATGATGGCAGTTGAGCAAGAATACGACGAATTGAACATGGCTATTAAATTGTTCCAAGACACCATGATGCGTGTTCGTTACTCTTCTATTCCAGTTGTAGTAGCACCTCATGGAATGACTTTTGGTGGTGGTTGCGAAATGAGCTTACATGCTGATAAAGTGGTTGCTGCGGCAGAAACTTACATGGGATTAGTTGAATTTGGTGTTGGAGTTATCCCTGGCGGTGGTGGTTCTAAAGAAATGACTTTAAGAGCTTCAGATTTATTCCGCAAAAATGATGTGGAATTAAACGTTCTTCAAGAGTATTTCTTAACAATCGCTATGGCTAAAGTTTCGACTTCTGGTTATGAAGCTTTTGACACTGGACTTTTACAACATGGAAAAGATGTCATCGTAGTAAACAAAGATCGTCAGATTGCTGAAGCTAAAAAACATGCTTTATTATTAGCTGAAGCGGGTTATACACAACCAATCAGAAGAAACGACATTAAAGTTTTAGGAAAACAAGCTTTAGGTATGTTCTTAGTTGGAACAGATCAAATGCAGGCTGGAAAATACATTTCTGAGCACGACAAGAAAATCGCTAACAAACTGGCTTATGTAATGGCTGGTGGTGATTTATCTGAAGCAACTTTAGTATCTGAACAATATTTATTAGATATCGAACGTGAAGCTTTCTTGAGTTTATGTACAGAACGTAAGACTTTAGAGAGAATCCAGTACATGTTGACTAAAGGAAAACCGCTTCGTAATTAGCATTGAGTATTAAGATTTGAGTATTAAGATTAAAAGAATTATGCATCAATTTGAAAAGTTGAAAATCTGGCAAAAGGCTATGGATATTGTAGAAAACGTCTACAAAGTTTGTGCAGAATTACCCTCAAATGAAAAATTTAACTTAATAAGTCAAATAAAAAGATGTGCAGTATCTATCCCTTCAAATATAGCTGAAGGTTCTGGTAGAAATTCTAATAATGAGTTTGCTCATTTTTTAGGAATTGCAAATGGTTCAACTTATGAATTAATCACTCAATTAATGATTTCAAAACGTTTGAAATTAATAGCTGAAGAAAAAATATCAACTATAATAAATGAATTAGTAGAAGTCAGCAACATGAATTTTGCGCTTCAAAGATCTCTAAAAAAATAATAACTATATCGATTGGCAGTCTTAATACTTAATACACCAATCTTAATACATTTTATAAATGAAAACAGCATATATAGTAAAAGCATATAGAACAGCAGTTGGAAAAGCTCCAAAAGGTGTTTTTAGATTTAAAAGACCTGATGAATTAGCTGCAGAAACGATCCAGTTTATGATGGATGAACTGCCTAATTTCGATAAAAAACGTATCGATGACGTTATGGTAGGAAATGCCATGCCGGAAGCGGAACAAGGTCTTAACGTTGGACGTTTGATTTCTTTAATGGGATTAAAAGTAGAAGACGTTCCTGGAGTTACAGTAAACCGCTACTGCGCATCTGGATTAGAAACTATTGGAATGGCGACTGCTAAAATCCAATCAGGAATGGCAGATTGTATCATTGCGGGTGGTGCAGAAAGTATGAGTTATATCCCGATGGGAGGTTACAAACCAACTCCGGATTATAAAGTTGCTGCAGCGGGTCACGAAGATTACTATTGGGGAATGGGCTTAACTGCTGAGGCGGTGGCTAACCAATACAAAATCTCTAGAGAAGATCAGGATGAGTTTGCTTACAACTCCCACATGAAAGCGTTGAAAGCGCAGGCAGAAGGAAAATTTGACAAACAAATCGTTCCAATTACTGTTGAGCAGACTTTCATCAATGAAAATGGAAAAAAAGAAACTAAGTCATACGTTGTAAATAAAGACGAAGGTCCAAGAGCAGGAACTTCTAAAGAAGCTTTAGCAGGTTTAAAACCGGTTTTCGCTGCTGACGGAAGTGTAACTGCAGGAAACTCTTCTCAAATGAGCGACGGTGCTGCTTTCGTTTTAATCATGAGCGAAGAAATGGTAAAAGAATTAAATCTTGAGCCAATTGCACGTTTGGTAAACTTTGCTTCTTCTGGTGTTGAGCCAAGAATTATGGGTATCGGTCCAGTAAAAGCTATTCCAAAAGCCTTAAAACAAGCAGGATTAACATTAAACGATATCGAGTTAATTGAGTTAAACGAGGCTTTTGCTTCACAAGCTTTAGCAGTAACTCGCGAATTAAATATAAACCCGGAAATCGTAAACGTTAACGGTGGAGCTATCGCTTTAGGTCACCCTCTGGGATGTACAGGAGCTAAGCTTTCAGTTCAGTTATTCGATGAGATGAAACGCAGAGGTAACAAATACGGAATCGTTTCTATGTGTGTAGGAACTGGGCAAGGTTCTGCGGGGATTTACGAAGTGTTGTAGTTTTTTTTTAAGAGGAAAGAAGCAAGAAGCAAGACTTGATTTTTGGAATGCAGATATTCTAAAAGTGCATTTTAAAAGTAGTAAAAAACTTACTTTTTATTTTTCTTCTTATCTTGCCTCAAAAAAACATGAAACACAATTTTAAGAATTTGAAAATTTGGATTTTAGCTATGGAAATTACAAATGATATCTATAAACTAACTGCCACTTTTCCAAAATCAGAAACTTATAGTTTGTCAAATCAAATGAATAGATGTTCTGTTTCAATGCCTTCTAATATTGCTGAAGGTTCTAACAGAGGAAATAAACACTTTCAGCATTATTTGAATATTAGTTTAGGTTCATCATTTGAATTACAAACACAATTGTTGATAGCCTGTCAAAATGATTATCTATCTAAAACAAAAACAGAAGAAATAGAAAACAAAATAATTGAATTTCAAAGGATGACATCAGGTTTTATAAGTAAGTTAAATTAAATCTTGCTTCTTGCCTCTTTCATCTTATCAATCTAAAAAACAAAAAAGTCATGAGCGACAAAACAAGAGGAGGTCAATTCCTAGTTAAAGAAACAAAATGCGAGGACATCTTCACAACAGAAGATTTCTCGGAAGAGCAGTTAATGATGCGTGACTCTGTAAAAGAGTTCGTAGACAAAGAATTATGGGCGCATAAAGATCGTTTTGAGAAAAAAGATTACGCTTACACAGAATCTTCTATGCGTAAAGCTGGTGAACTAGGACTTCTTGGAGTTGCAGTTCCTGAAGAATACGGCGGATTAGGAATGGGATTTGTTTCTACAATGTTGGTTTGTGACTACATTTCTGGAGCAACAGGTTCATTCTCTACTGCTTTTGGTGCACACACAGGAATTGGAACTATGCCAATTACCCTTTATGGTACAGAAGAACAAAAGAAAAAATACGTTCCGAAATTAGCTACTGGAGAATGGTTTGGAGCTTATTGCTTAACTGAACCAGGCGCAGGATCTGATGCTAATTCAGGAAAAACTAAAGCAGTTTTATCTGAAGACGGAAAATACTACTCTATCACAGGACAAAAAATGTGGATTTCGAATGCAGGTTTCTGCAGCGTTTTCATCGTTTTTGCTCGTATTGGAGATGATAAAAATATTACAGGTTTCATCGTAGAAAACGATCCGTCTAACGGAATTTCTATGAATGAAGAAGAGCATAAATTAGGAATCCGTGCTTCTTCTACTCGTCAGGTTTTCTTCAACGAAACAAAAGTTCCTGTTGAAAACATGTTATCTGAAAGAGGAAACGGTTTCAAAATTGCAATGAATGCTTTAAATGTTGGTCGTATTAAATTAGCAGCAGCTTGTTTAGATGCTCAAAGAAGAGTTACTTCTGGAGCTGTAAAATATGCTAATGAAAGAATTCAGTTCAATACATCTATTTCATCTTTTGGAGCTATCCGTTCTAAATTAGCTGAAATGGCAACTAATGCTTATGCAGGAGAAAGTGCTTCTTACCGTGCTGCAAAAGACATCGAAGACAGAATCGCTGCTCGTGAAGCAGAAGGAACAAGCCACCAGGAAGCAGAATTGAAAGGTGTTGAAGAATATGCTATCGAGTGTTCTATCTTGAAAGTAGCCGTTTCTGAGGACGTTCAAAACTGTTCTGACGAAGGTATCCAGGTTTTCGGTGGAATGGGATTCTCTGAAGATACTCCAATGGAAAGTGCCTGGAGAGATGCTCGTATCGCTCGTATATACGAAGGAACAAACGAAATCAACAGAATGCTTTCTGTAGGTATGTTGATCAAAAAAGCAATGAAAGGACACGTTGATTTACTTGGACCAGCAATGAAAGTTCAGGAAGAATTAATGGGAATTCCATCTTTTGATACACCGGATTTCTCTGAATTATTCTCAGAAGAAAAAGTAATCGTGGCTAACTTGAAAAAAGTTTTCTTAATGGTTGCCGGAAGCGCTGTTCAAAAATACGGTCCGGATTTAGATTCTCACCAACAATTATTGATGGCTGCTGCCGATATCTTAATCGAAATCTACATGGCTGAAAGTACTATTCTTAGAACTGAGAAATTAGCTAAAAAAGAAGGTGAAAATAAAGTACAAGAGCAAATCGCTATGGCAAAATTATACTTGTACAAAGCGGTAGATATCGTAAACTTAAGAGGAAAAGAAGGAATCGCTTCTTTCTCTGAAGGTGACGAACAGCGTATGATGTTAATGGGACTTAAACGTTTCACTAAATACACTAACCTGCCAAACGTAGTGGCATTAAGAGAAAAAATCGCAGAAAAATTAGTTGCAGAAAATTCATACTGTTTCTAATATCAAAATAGTTTTTAGCTTTTAATTTGTTTAAACCCGCACAAGTCCGAAACTGTGCGGGTTTATTTTTTTATCATTTTAAAAAAGCCGTAAAAGCATTACACGCAATATTTTTGCAACGATTTGCAAAATATTCGTTAAAATTAACTTTTCGAAGCTGGCAGGATAGTAAATCTTAAATTCTAATGTTTTAATTTTAGCGTTCTAAAACTTCAAAAAACATAAAATGAAACAAATTAACCTAATTGCACTTTTATTTTGCTGCATCTTATCCACAACAACTTTTGCGCAGAAAAATAAAAAATTCGACATTATTGCTTATTACACAGGCGATTCTCAATTAATTGACCAATATGAAGTCAATAAATTAAATCAAATTATTTTTAGTTTCTGTCATTTAAAAGATGGAAAACTAAGTGTAGATTCTGCTAAAGATTCTCTTACTATTAAACACTTAGTATCTTTAAAAGCTAAAAATCCACAATTAAAAATTATTGTATCACTTGGCGGCTGGGGTGGCTGCGAACATTGTTCAGATACATTTTCAACCGCTGAGGGACGTCTGAAATTTGCTAAATCTGTAAAAGAAGTAAGTGATTATTTTAAAGTAGACGGTTTAGATTTAGATTGGGAATATCCTTCAATCGAAGGACTTCCGGGACATTTATACCAAGCTGCTGATAAGCCAAATTTTACTGAATTGGTAAAAATATTGCGTTCTACTTTAGGTAAAAAATACGAGTTAAGTTTTGCTGCCGGAGGTTTTCAAAAATGTTTAGACGAATCTATCGATTGGAAAGCTGTTGCTCCATTTGTAAACCGTATTAATATTATGAGTTATGATTTAGTAAACGGATATTCAAAAGTTACTGGTCATCATACACCATTATACAGCACAAATCCTAAAGAAGAATCTACAGACAGAGCTGTTGAGTTTTTATTAAAACAAGGCGTTCCGGCTGAAAAATTAGTAATTGGAGGCGCATTTTATACCAGACAATGGAAAAATGTAGAAAATATCAATAACGGATTGTATCAGGCTGGCGAACATTTTCAAGGTGTTGATTTTAAAAACTACGCAACAACTTATACAGAAGCTAACGGCTGGAAATATTTCTGGGATGATAAAGCAAAAGCTCCATATTGGTATAATGCACAGACTAAAACTTTTGCAACATCTGATGATCTTAAATCTATCAAAGCAAAAACTGAATATGTAAAAGAGAAAAAACTGGGAGGAATCATGTTCTGGGAACTTACTCTGGACAGTTTCCGTAACGGAATGGTCGATGAAATTTATAAAGTTAAAACGGCTAAATAAGTTTTTAAAAAGCAGATAAAAAAAGGCAGTTATTTAAAATAACTGCCTTTTTTATATCAAGAGATTTTATTGAACTTTAGATTTATCTAATTCTCCAATAAACGGAATCGCTTCCAAAATTTCAGATCGAATTATGGTTTGAAGATATACTTCTAACTGAATAAATTTAGCCGCATTTATACTGCCAATCGCTTTTTTTGCTTTTCCATATGTTTTATTATACAACTTCTCATACTCAATGTGATTTTTTAAAGTTGCTTTTGCCAATTCATCTGCTTTTGCATCAGTAAGCGTTTCATAATTGGCAGCATAATCATTAATTAACTGAAATTTAGTCTGCCCAAGAGCTTTACGCTGTACTTCATAATCGTCATAAACCTTTGTAAAAGCTGCCGATTGTGCATCAGACAAATTCATATATTGTTTTACGAGATCACTTTTTGATTTTCCGTAAAGACTTTGCAAAACATCTACATCTTCTTTAAATGAAGACTGTGCATAAGATGAAAACGCGGCAAGGGCCATAATAAAAATAAGACTTAATTTTTTCATAGTTTCAATTTTTAAATTTGTTTCTAAATAATTATGCATTCAAAATATATTGACTTTTAAAATCGTAATTCATTTTAAAAGAGTTTTACAAAGCAGAAAAACTATGGAGATGTTATTTTCTATTTTCATCTGTTTTTGGAGCGCTTATTTCACCATCATAAAAAATTGGCGCGCGATTATTACTATTTACCGAAAGTGAGGTGCCTCCATTATAAAAAATAGTAAACATTAAATCGTAAACATCATCTTTACCTTTAACAGAAGCCTTTATAGTTGTGTTTTTCTTCTTTTTCTCTACTTTAATATTTTCAGGTATTCCTTCAAATTTAATTCCGCCGTCACTTCCGTATCCTACATTATAACCTCTTCCAAAAAACGGAAGATCTGCAGTCGTTTTTTCGGTATTAAACTTTAAAAAATACATGTTATAGTCCAGGTTAATTAATCTTCCTCCTTGCGGGGTAAGCTTTTGAGCCTCAAAAACAAAATTTTTAGAATCAATAAGCGCTTCAATTTCTTTTTGCTTTTGCGCCTCACGTTCGGCTTTTAATTCTTTTTTCGTTTTTTCCTGAGCAAAGACAGAAAAATTCAAAAAAACAGATAATACGAGTAAAATGAATACTTTATTTTTCATCTCAATTCAATTTTTATTTTACTTAAAGACAGAAGGTTACTTTTTGGTAAATCTCATCATGGCAATATCTCCCGAAATTAAATTCAGTGTTTTGCCATCATCTGTTATATCATAAGAAGTTATTTTTTGAAGCGTGCTTATGTACGTCTGCTCGCCCTGCTGTCCGTTTAGGCACATCATTTTTGTAATTGCCATTGGCTGCGTAAAATCGATTTTGTTTCCGTCTACAACCAATTTACCTGTATAGTTATTACAACTGCTATTGCCGGAAACCTGATTGTCCTTTGTATTAAAAGTAATAGTAGGCTTTTTATCGGGATACAAACCATCAAAAGCTATTCGCGGTCCGGTAATATAATTTAGTTCCCAGGTTCCATCGAGTTTTGAAACGGCATCTGTTTTTTTACATTTAAAAACATTACAGGAAAGCAATATTGAACTAAATAAAATGAGAGTAAAAATCTTTTTCATCATAACATTAAGAATTAAATATGAATGAATTAGGAAAGTGAGTTTTCAGAAAACATCTACAAAAACCATTACGAATTTAAGCATATTTTTTGGGTTTTGTGCTTAATCAATCTTAATTTATAAAGTATAGTTTGACTTTTTTTTAACTTTTAGAGTTAAACTATTCCGTTATTTTATGTTAAATTTACTTAATCTTTAATTTAAAATGCCCGTATTTATGAAAAAACTAATCGTCTCTTTCGCTATAATTACAGCTTTAATAGTTGGCTGTAAGACAAATACAAAATCAAATGATGCAAAAACCGTAACGGTTGCATTAGAGCCAAAAAGCAACAGTAAAGTAGCCGGAACAGCTGTTTTTACTGAAAAAAATGGCAAAGTTACTTTTACTGCAAAAATGACTGGACTAGAGCCGGGAGTTCACGCCATTCACATTCACGAAAAAGCTGATTGCAGCTCTGCTGATGGAAGTTCTGCAGGCGGACACTGGAATCCTACTTTCAAAAAACATGGAAAATGGGGTGTTGGAGAATACCACAAAGGTGATATTGGAAACTTTACTGCAGATGCTAATGGTAACGGATCTATCACATTTTCTACAGACGAATGGTGCATAGGATGTGAAGATGAAACTAAAAATGTACTTAACAAAGGTTTAATTGTTCATCAGGGAACTGATGATTTTACTACTCAGCCAACCGGAAATGCCGGCGGACGTGTAGCCTGTGCAGGGATCATTAAATAAGCAAAAATTTACAATAACCACTATTTTTACAAAAAACTAGTGGTTATTTTATTTTAATATATTCTGTAACAAGAAAAAGATATAGCTTTGCAGCTATAAATTTAATGTAATGATTAACCCATCAGCACACGGCTGGATAGATAAATTTTTTAGTGAGCAGAAGTTTTCAGAGGCGATACCTTTTGAAACTACAGATTCCTTTTACTATAAAGTGAGAGAAACAGGGTTTATTTATGGTCACATCATTGCTATTGATTCTCAAATTCCAATTCCTATAAAAGGCTGGTTTAAAACCGAAATTTCTAAAGTTGCCTTATTAAATACCCTCTACCATGTTTTTTGTTTAGAGAAAAGAAGCTCTGAACCTAAGAATTTTATTGACGAAGTTGTAAAGTTCTATAAACAAATGAACCCCGAAGGCTTTAATTTATTTAAAATTCTGCTTCCAAAAGACAGTCCTTCTCATTCATTAGAAAGTATAATTGATGAGAGAGTACAGACAAATGACAGTATTATAAGCAAAAACTTTTCGCATTTAGTAACCAATGCACTTTTGTTTATAGATGTTCTGGCTTTCAGACAATATTTAGAACATGGCGAAATTCCAGAAAAATATTTAAAACGTATTGAAGAAACAGTTTTAGGTATTGTAGGTCTGGCTCTGAAAACCAAAACTATAAAATCACAGCACGACGATTTATTAATTAAGCTTTTTGAAGCTTCCATTCGTTATTCTAAATTTTCAAAAGTTACTGTTGAGACTTTAGAAACTTTACAATTGGATTATTTCAAAAATAAATTAGAACATTATTACCTGATTGACATGGCCGGAATGGCTTTATGGAGTGATGGTGTTGTTGAAAATGAAGAATCGTATTTCTTATATTCTTTAGGCTCTACAATGGGCGTTGGCGATGATTTTGTAACCAAAAGCATTGACACAACACATACTTTTATTACAACACATAAAAAGAAAATTCCATACTTTAATTATTCAAATCCGGTTAAGCATTTCTACGATCAGATGACACACAGCGTTGTAAAACTGATTATAAGAAACAAAAATAGATTAATTAAGGAAATTGTTCAGAGTAAGGAATTGATGGTTTTACTGGCTTATTCTACAACAAGAGACTTAGATGCAAAGGAAAAAAAGAAAGTAAAAAAACAGCTTTTGGATATCTGTAAAACAATTCCGTCGCTCACTATATTTTTACTTCCGGGAGGAAGTTTATTACTGCCGATTTTAATTAAGTTTATCCCAACTATGCTACCATCTGCATTTAATGAAAATCTAGACGAAAACGAATAAAAAAAATCGCCCTTTTGAGGCGATTTTCTTTTATATTAAAGATCAAGCTGATAAACCTGATCTAGTTCTTCATTTGAACTAATGGTAACATTTAAATCGGTTACAAAACCAGAATTTAATCCGTAAACCCATCCGTGAAGCATTAAATCCTGACCGCTTTTCCAAGCACCCTGCACAATCGAAGTTTTAGCTAAATTGTAAACCTGCTCTTTTGCATTGATTTCAACAAAAGCATTAAAACGCTCAGTTTCGTCAGTAATTGAATTTAAATATTTATCATGCAGACGGTATTCATCTTTTATATGACGAAGCCAGTTGTCGATAATTCCAACAGACTGCTGTCCCATTGCTGCTTTTACACCACCGCATCCGTAATGTCCGCATACAATAACGTGTTTTACCTTTAAAACGTTTACAGCATAATCCAGTACACTTAACATATTCATGTCTGAGTGAACTACCATGTTAGCAATGTTTCTGTGAACAAAAACTTCACCTGGTTTTGCTCCAATAATTTCATTTGCAGGAACACGGCTGTCAGAACATCCAATCCATAACAAAGGCGGTGATTGTCCTTTAGCTAAATCAGCAAAGTAATTTGGGTCTTTTGCTAAAGAATCTTCAACCCATTTTTTATTGTTCTCTAGTATTTGTTCATAAAACTTTCTCATCCTTTTTTTTGTTTTTTTTGGAATTATCAATGCTTAAGCATATCAAAAACACCTTTAATTTTTGTAAAGTTATTTAAATTTTGATAGTTCTCAAACCTGATAAATATCTTTATTTATATAATTTGTTTTAAAAACCTTCTTTAACTTCTTCTTTTCTTACAACTTCTCTTTTTACAATATCATAATAATGCTCTATTGTTACATGATTATTGTTTTCCGGAGTATTTTCTAATTCGTAAGCTTCTTTAAAACCAGTCAGTTTTACCCTAATATTTTCGTCGACTGCACGGGTTTCTTTAAATTCACGAATTAAATCCAGAACATCGTGTGCAATATACTCTGTATCGTGAGCATTGATAACCACTTTTGAATTTTCAGGAATTTCGCTCAATGTTTGTTTTATCGCAGCTTTGTTTAAAAACGAAACTTCCTGCGCTAAATCGATATGAATAATATCACCGTCTTCGTATTCTTCTTTCTTGAAGTTATACGCACGTTTTAAGTTTCCTCTTAAAACAAAGATGATACTAATCACAATTCCTAACGCAACTCCTTTAAGCAAATCTGTCGCAACGACAAAGACCAAAGTTGCAATAAAAGGGATAAACTGGTATTTCCCCTTTTCCCAGAAATGCATAAAGGTTGCTGGTTTTGCTAATTTATATCCAACTAAAATTAAAACGGTTGCCAAAGTTGCCAATGGAATTTTATTTAAAATTACCGGGATAGATAAAACGCTTATTAATAAAAGCACACCATGAATAATGGTTGACATTTTTGATTTTGCACCTGCATTATTATTGGCAGATGATCTAACAACTACAGATGTCATTGGCAGTCCTCCTAAAAGTGAACTTATAACATTACCAACACCTTGCGCCTTAAGCTCAATGTTTGTATTTGTATAACGTTTTTGAACATCCATTCTGTCTGAAGCTTCAATACATAAAAGTGTTTCAATAGAAGCAACAATGGCAATTGTAACAGCTACAACCCAAACCTGCGGATTTGTAATAGCAGCAAAATTTGGCGTAACCAGAATAGACTTGAATTCATCAAAAGATTTTGGAACAGGCAAAGAAACCAAATGTTCTTTTGCAATTGCCAAGGAGCTTCCTGTAGATATAAAAAATTCGTTTAACAACACTCCTAAAATTACAGCAACAAGCGCACCCGGAACTAATTTTAATCTCTTTAAAAATGGAACTTTGTCCCAAGAAATTAAAACAGCAAGTGAAATTGCCGAAATTAAAACAGCACCTAAATGAATGTGATTTAAAACGTCAAAAAGAAATGAAAAGGAGTTGCTTCCATCGTTTTGGATAAAAGCCTGATCACCTTCAAAATCAGCATCGTAACCAAAAGCGTGCGGTATTTGTTTTAGAATAATAATAATTCCAATACCCGCCAGCATTCCTTCGATTACGTTGGTTGGAAAATAATTAGATATACTTCCGGCTTTTAAAAATCCTAATGCTAATTGAATTATTCCTGCAATAAATACAGACAATAAAAACACATCAAAAGCGCCAAAATCAGTAATAGCGGTTAATATAATAGCTGTTAATCCAGCTGCAGGTCCCGAAACGCTGATGTGTGACTGGCTTAAATAACCTACCACAATACCACCAACAACACCTGCAATAATTCCAGAAAATAACGGCGCTCCAGAAGCCATTGCAATACCTAAACACAATGGAAGAGCCACCAGGAAAACCACTAAACCTGAAGCAAAATCAGATTTAAGGTTGGCAAAAAGATTGATTTTTTTTGTCATAATACAATACTAAAAATGAATACATTAAAGACCGGCCGTATTTATTTCAAATACAGCATCTTTCAAATAATCGGAAGTATTATACCAAATTGGGAGGTGGAGCAAATATGCTCGGAGAAATATTATCTAGTTTTACGATGTTTTCAGAAACGATCGTTTTCTTTTCAATGTAAACCGGTATCAGCACTTCATGTTCTAAAACAACAGGATGCACAATATTTTTAAGTTCTTTATGAACTTCTTCTTCAGTAATACTAAAAGACACGCAGGTATTATTCCCTTTCTTTATCGCCTGAACAATTGTCGGGGTCGATAAGAAGGCAATAAATATGAATAATAATATGCGTGCAAGTATTTTCATCGAAACAAAAATAGCGTTAAACAAATAAAATCAAAGCCGGAAGGCAAAATTTTTATACAATTTTAACAAAAATAAAAAAGCAGAATGACCAAACTTGATCATTCTGCTTTTTAACACATTAACAAACAACCTATTACAAGCTTTCGTCTAACCATGCATTCATCATCCAAATGGTTTTTTCCTGCTCTGCAATAAAGTCACTCATCATAGAATTCGTACCTTCATCGTTAATTTCATCAGATTTTTTCAAAATTACTCTTTCAATTTTTAATAAATCCGATAATGAATTTACAATTAAGTGAACCGCTTTTTCGTCGTTTGAAATATTTTTTCCAACTGTTAATTTGTTGTTTTTAATATAATCTTCAAAAGTATGTAATGGAGTCCCGCCAATTGTCAAAACTCTCTCGGCAATCATATCAATTTTTAATTGTGAATCTGTATATAATTCTTCAAATTTTACATGAAGATCAAAGAAACGTTTACCACGAATATTCCAATGAATTCCTCTTAAATTTTGATAGTAAACTTGAAAATTTGATAATAACACATTTAATTCTTCTACTAACAATTCTGACTCTTTTACAGGTAATCCTAAAATATTTGTTTTCATAATCTTGTATTTTAATAACTAAGTTACTACAAATTTAAAGCAACTTGATTAAAAAAATTATAAAAAAAAATTATATTTACCTATTTTTGCATCAAAAATTACTATCAAAATGACGATAACTCAATTACAATATGTATTAGCTGTTGCAGAGCATAAAAACTTTACACTTGCCGCCGAAAAGTGTTTCGTAACACAGCCAACATTAAGTATGCAGATTCAAAAAATTGAAGAAGAACTTAATATTTTAATTTTCGACAGAAGTAAAAAACCAATTCAGCTTACAGACATTGGACAAAAAATTGTAAATCAGGCTAAAAATATTGTAAACGAAGCTGACCGAATCAAAGATATTGTAGAACAGCAGAAAGGTTTTATTGGCGGAGAATTTCGATTAGGAATTATACCTACTATTATGCCAACGCTTTTACCAATGTTTTTAAATAATTTCATTAAAAAATATCCAAAAGTTAAGCTTTTAATTGAAGAGCTTAATACAGATGAAATTATTGTAAAATTAAAAAACGGTCATCTGGATGCTGCCATTGCTGCCACGCCTCTTGAAGATGAAAAGATAAAAGAGATTGTTTTGTATTTTGAGCCTTTTGTAGCTTATATTCCGGAACATCATCATAGTTTTCAAAAAGAAGAAATTGAAGTTGCCGATTTAAACATTAATGAAATCCTGCTTTTACAAGACGGACATTGTTTTAGAGACGGAATTTTAAATTTATGCAAAAACGGCACTGATATCGACCAAAACAATTTTCAGATTCAAAGCGGCAGTTTTGAAACTTTAATAAAATTAGCCGATGAAGGTTTGGGCACAACATTACTTCCGTACTTGCACACCTTAGACTTAAAAGAATCCGATAAACTAAAATTACGAAACTTTAAGGAACCAAAACCTGCCCGAGAGGTAAGTTTAATTTACCCAAAGAGCGAATTAAAAATGCAGATCATTGATGCCATTCGATCTACAATTGCCGGTGTTGTAAAAGGTGCTATTGTTTTTCAGAATGTGCAGATCATCAGTCCGCTGCAAAAAAAGTAATCATAAAAAAAGGAGCCAAATTGGCTCCTTTTTTTTATACTTTAATTAGCTGTAGACTTGGTTTTAATTCTGGTTTTTCGATTACAAAACTTAATAACCATTCTTGTAATTGTTCCATTTCGTAAGGCAACAGTGTTTTGATAGCTTTTTCTAACTCTTTGCAGAAAAGTACCGGATCGAAACTTACTCTTTCAAGTATTGATTTTGTGTAATCAAACATCATTTTTGACATAATAAAATAAGATTTTTGGGGGTTATCTATATTTTTAAACTCGCAACAAATGTAAACAAATAACATTCACAGACACTATTTTTAACTTATTTTTTTAAAAATTTTAGCAGCGAATACGTTTTCTTAATGCGTTTAAATCAATATAGAACTATTCTAAATAACTCACTTAAACCTTTTTAAAGGCTCTAAACATTTCTCGTTTTCCCGGAGGCCCTGCCAATTTTTCGACCGTAAATCCAACAGAAATCATACTTCTTTTAACAACTCCACGAGCTGCATAAGTAACAAGAACTCCATTTGGTTTTAAACTATTATACATTTTTTGAAAAATTTCAGTACTCCAAAGCTCCGGCTGAACACGATATCCAAAGGCGTCAAAGTAAATCAAATCAAAAATTTCTAAATCGTTTATTTCATCAAAAAATTGTTTGCTTTTGGTTAACGAGAAACGGCTGCTAATTTCTATTTTTTCACCCCACTCTGATTTATGCATTTCTTCGAAAATATTACGAAATTCCAATGCTTCTAGTTCTTCGACATAATTCATAGCCAAAACTTCTTCTGCGTTTACCGGATATCCCTCTACTCCAACATAGTCAATTTTTTGATTTTTATTTTCAGACTCCAAAAAAGTAATAAAAGCGTTTAGGCCAGTCCCAAAACCAATTTCCATTATACTTATCGGATTGTTCTCAAATAGAGAAAGTCCATTCATTATAAATACGTGTTTTGCTTCCTGTATTGCACCATGTTTAGAATGATAACTTTCATTCCACTCTTCCAAATGAATTGTCGTTGAACCATCTAGCGTTTTAATTATTTCCCTTTTCACAATTTTCGAATTTTACAATGGTGTTTTATTGATTTTGAGTTTATTTTATCAGTCAAATTTAATTAAAACAAATGCGTAAAGCCTTAAAAAACGACAGTTTTTTCATAAATTCTTTATAAAACTTCGCTAAAATTTTAGGTTTATTGTAAGATAAATAAATCTCAGTCAAATGCAGGAATTAATGCAGTTTTACCAAGTAAATTATATATTTTTCCGTAATTTTGCATTCAGTAAAACCTATTCTTCATCAGATCATTACGTTAGATTTTCATCTGAAAGAATACAAAATAGATAAAAACTTTACATAATTATGAGTACAACTCAAACAAGCAAAATTGAAATCAGAAAAGCTGAATCGTCTAAGATAAGCTCTGTAGACTTTGAAAACTTAAGCTTTGGTGCTGTATTTACAGACCATTTATTTGAATGTGATTACAAAAACGGACAATGGCAGACTCCGGTCATTAAGCCTTATGCGCCTATTTTAATGGATCCTTCTTCTAAAGTCTTTCATTATGGTCAAGCAATTTTTGAGGGAATGAAAGCTTATAAAGATGAAAATAATGATGTTTGGTTGTTTAGACCTGATGAAAACTACAAACGTTTTAACAATTCTGCAGTTCGTATGGCAATGCCAGAAGTTCCGGAAGATATTTTCATGGACGGTTTAAATGAATTATTAAAAATTGATCAGGAATGGATCCAGAGAGGAAACGGAGCAAGTATGTATATTCGTCCTTTTATGATTGCTACAGGACCTGGAGTAATTGCTAATCCATCAGACGAATATAAATTCATGATTTTACTTTCTCCTGCAAAAGCATATTACGGAGGTGAAGTAAAAGTTATTATTGCTGAGCATTACAGCCGTGCTGCAAATGGCGGAATTGGCGCTGCAAAAGCTGCAGGAAACTATGCTGCACAGTTTTACCCAACTAACCTTGCAAACAAAGATGGTTTCCAGCAAGTTATCTGGACTGACGATGCAACTCATACAAAGTTAGAAGAAGCCGGAACAATGAACGTTTTCTTCAGAATAAACGATACTTTATTAACTGCGCCGACAAGCGAAAGAATTTTAGATGGTGTTACCAGAAAAAGTTTAATTGCTATGGCAGAAAAAGAAGGATTAAATGTTGAAGTTCGCCCTGTAATTGTTTCAGAATTAGTAGAAGCTGCTAAAAACGGATCTTTAAAAGAAATTTTCGGAGCTGGAACTGCCGCTGTTATCAGCGTTATTAAAGGCTTCTCATACAAAGATGAGTATTTTGAATTAACTCCAATCGAAAATTCATACGCTTCATTCTTAAAAGAAAAATTAACAAGTCTTCAAAACAAACTTTCTGAAGATACTTACGGATGGACAGTTAAAGTTCAATAATCCATAATTAGTTTAAAATATAAACCCGACAGATTTTAAAAATTTGTCGGGTTTTTTATTTTACAACAACTTCGAAAAGTCAGGTTTAAAATAATTTGGACCTTTCATTACTTTTCCGTCTTCACGATAAATAGGCTGTCCGTCCTCACCTAACTTACTCATATTACTGCGTTGGATTTCATCAAAAACAGCTTCAATTTTATCCTGTAAACCATGTTCAATGATAGTACCGCATAAAATATACATCATATCCCCAAGAGCATCAGCAATTTCGACTAAATCATTATTTTTAACCGCTTCAAGATATTCTTCGTTTTCTTCTTTCATTAAATTATAACGAAGCAGTTTTTTAGTTTCTCCCAAATCAGCAATTGGAGTCTGGCTGTGTCCTATTTTAAAAGCAGTATGAAATTCAGTAACTGCATCAAGTTGTTTTTTCATGTTTTTATTCTATTAAATGAGGCGGCAAATTAGCAGCAAATCGTATACAATTCTCTAAATTTGTCAAAAATAATTTTAAACTATGTTTAGTCAGGGACAATTAATATTCGGAGTCTGTTTTTTTATTGCATTTGTAATCGTTATGATTTTTGCTTACCGCAGGGATCTTAAACTTCATAAAGTTTTCTACAAAGGAAATTATAAGGTATTATTAGTATTTCTGCTTTTTATTGCTCTTTTGTTTGTCATCAAAATATTTTTAAAAAGATAACAATCTATTATTTAATTTTTAGTTATTAGTTTAGTCTCCCAATAAAATTTATAACTTTACGAAAAACCTGCACAATGAAGATTCTAAAATATTTATTTCTTTTATTATTATTAAGCTTAGTTGCCCTAACCGTTTTTGTTGCTACCCAAAAAGGGATTTTTTCTGTAGAAAGAAGCAAAGTCATCAATTCGCCAAAAGCTGCTGTATATAATTATGTAAATGATTTTAGAAATTACGAAGATTTTGAATCGTGGGCAGTTGAAGATCCAACATTACAATTTACTTTCCCAAATAAAACTTCCGGTAACGGAGGTTCTTTTTACTGGTCTGGCGAAGAAGGAACAGGAAATGCCGTTACCCTAAAAACAAAAGACGGAGAAAGCATTGAGCAAAAAATGAAATACGACGGTACAGAAGCTGATGTTACCTGGACTTTTAAAGATACTTTAGCAGGAAAAACAAAAGTTACCTGGAAAGCAAAAGGAACAATGAGCTTTTTATTTAAAGTTTATGCAGCCTTAAACGGCGGTTCTGATAAAGTTATTGGAACTATTTATGAAAAGAGTCTTGCCAACATCGACAAGAATCTGGATTACGAAACTAAAACATATGCCGTACAGGTAAACGGAGTAGTAAAAAAAACTGAAACTCCTTATATCAAGCAGACTTTTACAAGTGAAATCCCAAAGATTAATAAAAATGCCCGAATTGTAATTCCAAAGCTTATCCACTTTAGCGAAACTAACGGTTTAAGCACAAGCGGAAAACCTTTCATTATCTATCATACTTATGATACTGCAAAAGGACTGGCGAAAATTTCTATTTGTTTACCAATAAACAAAGAAATTTCTATTAGTTCCGGAAGTGATATTTTATCTGGAAAACTAAATGCTTTTGATGCTGTAAAAACAACTTTAAAAGGCGATTACAGTCATACAAATGAAGCAATTGCAAAAACAACAGCTTATATTAACAATGAAAAAATAATCCCTGAATTAAGCTGGTCGCATCTGGAAGTTTTAGAAGCAAGCAGACTCGATGTAAAAAGTCCGTCTAAATTAATTACAGATATTTATTTCCCAATTAAACCAAAAGTGGTTCCTGCTGCGGTTACCACTCCAGATTACTCAACAGAAACAGGAACCGAAACTGCTCCGGCAAAACCAGCGGTGCAAAAACCTGTTACACAAAAGCCTGCAGTACCTGCAGCGGCTACTCCAGCCGCAAAACAAGAAGAAGAACAGTCTGAATTTTAATTTTTTTTGAAGGTTGATTAAACCTTTTGTATAAATTGTATTCTAACTGATTATAAAGTTTGATAAATCAAGAAGTTTGATCGACGAGAAGGAATTTATACAACAATTATTAGATCCTAAAACGCAGAACACAGCGTTTCAAAAACTTATATCTGATTATCAAAAACCTTTGTATTCTCATATTCGAAACATTGTTTTGAATCATGATGATGCAGATGATGTTTTGCAGAATACTTTCGTAAAGGTATTTCAGTACTTAAAAAACTTTAAGGGAGAAAGTAAACTTTTCTCGTGGATGTATCGAATTGCAACAAACGAAGCGTTGACTTTTTTAAATCAAAAAGCAAAATTAAAAGGCATAACTTCTGAAGATTTACAAAATAAAACTATCGACAATTTAAAGTCTGATGTTTATTTTGACGGCAATGAAATCCAGATCAAACTTCAAAAAGCAATTGTTACACTGCCCGAAAAGCAGCAATTGGTTTTTAAAATGAAATATTTCGAAGAATTAAAATACGAAGAAATCGCAGAAATTTTAGGAACGTCAGTTGGCGCCTTAAAAGCATCTTACCACCATGCGGTAAAAAAAATTGAATTATATGTTACGTCAAATTAAACCTTTTATAGCTAATATTATCTTATAGACATTATGAAAGAATTTAAATTAGAAAACGAACCGAAATTAGCTGCTGGATTTAAAACCCCAGATCATTATTTTGATACTTTTTCGGCAAAAGTTTTAGAACAGATAAATGAAAGAGAAGTAAAAGTAATTCCTCTTTATAAACGAAAAAAAGTCATTTCGATCGCAGCGGCGGCAGCAATTTTTATTGCCTTTATGATTCCAACTGCGAACCATTATTACAAAGCATCAAAAGAACTCGACGAAGCAACTTTAGAAACTTACCTCGCTTATCAGTCAAATTTAAATCAATACGATTTAATTAAAGAATTAGACACAAAAGACATTGACAAACTAAATAAAAATGTTGCATTAGAAGAAGAAACCTTAGAGGATATTTTAGCAACAAATCCAAATATTGAAAATTTAATTTCTGAATAAAAAACAAAATTATATAAATATGAAAATCAAAAATATATTAACGGTAGTTCTGTTTTTAGCGACTTTATCATTTTATGCTCAAAGTGATAAAATCGATGAAAAGCGAGAAAAAGTTAAAGCGTTTAAAGTTTCATTTTTGACAACAGAACTTGAGCTTACTTCGACAGAAGCAGAAAAATTCTGGCCAATTTACAATGCATACGATGACAAACAGTTTGAACTGCGTCATGATAAAATGAAAACGTATCTGCGTAAACTGGATGACGATAATTTGAATTCTCTTTCAGAAAAAGAAGCGGTAGTATTGCTGTCACAAATTGAAAGCACAGACAAAGAATTATATCTTTTACGCGAAAAATTCATGTCAAACCTAAAAAAGGTGCTTCCGGCAAAAAAAATATTAAAGCTTAAAAAATCTGAAGATGATTTTAATCGAAAATTGTTAAAGCAATACCGAGATAAAGCAGGCAAAAATTAATTGCCATTACAATACAACAGCGATAAGAACCCTATATAATAATACTTACTTTATTATTTAGGGTTCTTGTTTTTTTTTTATTTAAAGTTAAGACGAACAACTTTGTTATACCCGGCTGCAATTGCAGTATTTCTATTTACGAAACGAATCGTAAAAAACTTTGAATCTGTAGAAAGCTGTGTCCAGTTTTCTCCTCCATTTTGAGAATATTGTATCCCCTCAGAACCTACGCAAATGATTTCTCTTCCATTTCCTCCTGGAACATACTGTACACATGATGCGTAGCCAAAGCCCATTTCCTGTCCTATTAATTCCCAGGTTTTTCCGCCGTCTTTAGTAAAAGCTTTATTATTAATTTTACTATTTGGTTTGTCGTAATCTCCTCCCGCAATAAATCCTTGCTTAGAATCGTAAAAATCTGCTGTAAAAATACCAGTCATTTGTTTGCCCTGAACAATTGGAGTTTCAACCACTTTCCAGGTCTTTGCTTTATCAGGAGAATAAAAAACACGTGCTTTTTTTCCGCCCGAAACCAGCCAGGTATCGTTTCCTTTTATCACGATATTGGTATTACTTGCAGCAAAAGCGGCTTCACCGGCTGCATTAGTCGGCAGTTTATCTGACAATAATTTTGTCCAGGTTTCTCCCCCGTCACGCGTTACAATTACAGAAAAAGTGTCTTCTGTTGGATCGCCAATAGCAATTCCTTCCTTATCGTTCCAAAACTGCATACTGTCGTAAAACACCTTTGGATTAACTTCTTTATAAACCAATTTAACTTTATGATCTTTTTTGGAAACAGAATATAGGAGTGCTGGATTTGCAACACTCAGTAAAAAAATATCTTTAGAAGTTTGTGCAATGCTTCTAAATTCTAATTTAAGTGTATCACGGTAAATATGCTCTTCAAATTTTTCTTTTTTATCTAAATCATAAAATCCAAAACGAGAGTTATCTCCGCCATACCAAACTTTATTTTTATCTATTACAATTGCTCTTATACTAATTCTATCATTAAACAAAGTATCAATTGTCATAGAGGTAAATCCGCCGTAAAATGTTTTTTTACTATTGTAATTAAATGAAGTAAAAGACATTAACAAAACAAAAAGACCACAAAATAAAATCAGTTTTTTCATATAAATTAAAATTTGTTTCATGCTAAAATACGATTATTTATAACATCTCAAATAGGTTTCCTTTTTTTTCAGAAAATAATAATTTTCAGGCCTTATTTGTTCAATAAAATCAAGTCCAAAATTCAACAAATCAATAACACCTTAAAAACATGATAGTTAACATCATGAAAGCATAGAAATAAATTTGTGGCACAGTAATTGGATATCTCCTGATACAAATAATTTAATATGATTTTATCATGAAAACGAAATTACTTTTAATAGCCTTTACAGCATTAGTTTTTGGTTCTTGTGCCGCACAAAATCAAACTACGGTGTATGCAAAAAATTCAGATATAAGCGATAATTTAGATTTAAGAGCCGTTGCTTCTATGTTTGGTGAATCTGCAAATCTTCAGGATTTTGAAAGAAGATTAAACGATCCTAAATATCAAATTTCTAACCTTGACTTAAATGGTGATGACCAGGTAGATTATTTACGTGTGATCGAATCTGTAGAAGACAGAACTCACGTTGTAATTATACAAGCGGTTTTAGATCGTGATGTGTATCAGGACGTAGCTACAATTGATGTAGAAAGAGACAACTACAACAAAGTAAGTGTTCAGGTTGTAGGCAATACCTATTTATATGGTGATAATTACATCTACGAACCTGTTTACAGTGTTGCTCCGGTAATTTATACTTCATTTTGGGTTACAAATTACAGACCTTATTATTCTACATGGTATTGGGGATATTATCCAACTTATTACACAGCGTGGAGACCTTATCCTGTTTACAGATACAGAAATAATATAAATGTATGTATTAATGTTCATAACAGCTACAACTATGTAAATACCAGAAGAAGCTATAGAGCTCCTGTTATTTATGAAACAAGACGTACTTATGGTTACGAAAGGATGAGACCAAACTACAGCTTTGCAGACAGACATTCAAATGTAAGTAACAGATATGACTTAGATCAAAGAAGAGTGGCCAGCAGAGATCTAAATAGAACTCAAAATACGTACAATTATAACAGATCTAACTCAGGAAGAGTTTCTGCAGAAAACAGAAATTATACTGATAACAGATCAACAACTAACAGAAGTTACAACAATACAAATCGTGTAACCAGCAGAGAAAATTCTGCGGCTGTAAACACACCAAGAACTGACAATACTCCAAGAGCAGATTACGGAAGAAATAATTCTAATGCAACTGCGCCAAGAGGAAACTCAGAAAACAGAAATTACACTAACAGAACATCTTCATCAGCAAGTGAATCGCCAAGAAGTTATTCTGAAAACAGAAATACAAACAGATCTTCATCTGCTGCTCCTGTTCAAAGATCAGAATCTCCAAGAAGCTATTCTGAAGGCAGAGGAAATTCTGAAAACAGATCAAATGCATCAAGATCTCAAAATACACAGCGTTCTGAATCTCCTCGTGCAAGTCAGGAGCCAAGAGGAAACAGCCAGCCGCAAAGAGAAAGCGGTTCAAATTCTAGAGGAGGCGGGAGAAGAGGATAATAAATATATTTCAATTTTTACTTAAAATTAAAAGCACAATTTGGGGATTGTGCTTTTTTTTATCTTTTTAATTATTATTGTCGCTAATTTGTTTTAAAACAGTAAATTTGCAACCGTCTTTTATTAAAAATATACATGAGCGCATCGCATAAAAACTTACATAGTAAGTTGTCTATAGGGGGTTTATTGATAACATTAGGGATAATTTATGGAGACATTGGTACTTCTCCATTATATGTAATGAAAGCCATTCTTGGCAATCATACAATTAATGCCGACATTGTTTTAGGAGGTATTTCATGTGTATTTTGGACTTTAACATTACAAACTACAATAAAATACGTTCTTATTACTTTAAGCGCTGATAATCATGGCGAAGGTGGTATTTTTGCACTTTATGCCTTAGTCAAGAAAACTAAAATTCAATGGCTCATTGTACCCGCCATAATTGGAGGAAGCGCACTTCTTGCCGATGGTATTATTACGCCGCCAATTTCAATTTCATCAGCTGTTGAAGGAATCAGGGCGTTTTATCCAACAATGCAGACGCAAACTATTGTTTACATTGTAATTACAATTCTTTTTATACTTTTTACCATACAACAATTTGGAACAAAGCTTGTTGGAAAGTTTTTTGCACCAATGATGCTGATTTGGTTTGCCATGCTTGGTACTTTAGGTTTTATCCAAATTATGCATTTCCCGGAAGTTATTAAAGCTATAAATCCTTATTATGCTTATCACCTTCTTTCGGTTCACCCTGACGGATTCTTCGTATTAGGCTTTGTATTTTTATGTACTACCGGAGCTGAGGCTTTGTACTCTGACATGGGACACTGCGGACGAAAAAATATCCGAATCAGCTGGATCTTTGTAAAAACAACTTTAGTATTAAACTATTTTGGTCAGGCTGCTTATTTAATTCATCACGAAGGAAGTACATTACAGCAATTAGGTGGAGAAAACGGAAATCCGTTTTACCTCATTATGCCGCATTGGTTTTTACCATTTGGAATTGTAGTAGCAACTTTAGCAGCCGTAATTGCATCTCAGGCTCTTATAAGCGGATCATTTACTTTGATCAACGAGGCAATGCGTTTGAATTTCTGGCCTAAAGTAAAAATTAAATACCCTACCGAAGTTAAAGGACAATTATACATTCCGTCAATCAACTGGCTGTTGTTTTTTGGCTGTGTTGGAATTGTATTACACTTCGAAAAATCAGGAAATATGGAACATGCTTATGGTCTTGCCATCATATTATGTATGATTATGACGACTATTTTGCTGAATTATTATTTAATTATGAAGCGTGTAAAACTGTACTTTATGGTACCGCTTATCACGATTTATTTATTAATCGAATTTAGTTTCCTAATTGCCAACATCACCAAATTTGCCGAAGGCGGTTATGTAACTTTAATCATTGCCATCTTGCTTATCTCAATCATGACGATTTGGTATTTAGCTAAGAAAATCAATAAAAACTATACAAAAGTTATCAAAATTGACGATTATAAAAAGGTATTAATGGAATTAAGTGAAGACTTATCAATTCCTAAATATGCTACGCATTTAGTATACATGACAAATGCAAATCGTGTTGATGAGCTGGAGGAAAAAGTAATTTATTCTATTTTACAAAAACGCCCAAAAAGAGCCGATATTTATTGGTTTGTACACGTAAACATTCTTACGGAACCTTATAAAACACAATATAAAGTTACCGAAATTGCTAAAGATGATATTTACAGAATCGATTTTAACTTAGGTTTTAGAGAACCAACTAAGATCAACTTAATGTTTAGAGAAGTAATTCGTGATATGGTAAAACGCGGCGAAGTGGATATTACAAGCCGTTATGAATCATTAAACAAAAACAATATTATTGGAGACTTTAAATTTGTATTGTCTGAGAAATTCTTATCTAATGACAATGATTTAAGATGGCACGAAAATATTATTATGAACTCTTATTTCTTCATTAAAAAACTGAGTTTATCTGAAGAAAGAGCTTTTGGCTTAGACAGCAGCTCTGTAAAAATAGAGAAATTCCCAATGGTGCTTCATGCTCCGGAAAACATTGGACTGACAAGAATAACAAAATAAAAACTGCCTGCAGAAATCTATTTACAAAACACTCTTTTAAAACTTTATCAGAGTGTTTTTTTGTTTTGAGAATGAAAGCTAAACAACAATCCTAATTAAAAATTTAACTTTCAACCAATTAATAGTACCTTTGCAGCTCAAATATTAGAAATGAGATTACACAGAAATTTAGTTTATACTACCATCGACTCTTTAAATGCAATTTTCAATGAAGGAGAATATGCAGATAAAGTGGTAGCCAGAGCATTAAAAAAAGACAAACGTTGGGGAAGTTCTGACAGGAAGTTTGTTGCTGAAACGATATATGAGATTGTTCGCTGGAAACGTTTATACGCAGAAATTGCCGAAGTAAAAGAACCTTACGACAGAGATAATTTATGGAGAATGTTCGCGGTTTGGGCAGTTTTAAGAGGATATCCAATTCCAGATTGGAGACAATTAGAAGGAACTCCTGAAAGAAAAATCAAGGGACGTTTTGACGAGCTTTCAAAAGTTAGAGCTTTAAAGGAATCTATTCCGGACTGGATGGACGAATTGGGCGTAAAAGAACTTGGAGAAAAAATCTGGTCAAAAGAAATTACGGCTCAAAATCAGCCGGCTAAAGTTATTTTAAGAACAAATACTCTTAAAGGAACTAAAGAAAGTCTTAGAAATACTTTGATGGATTTAAATATTGAAACAGAATATTTAAAAGATCAGCCCGAAGCTTTAGTTTTAAAAGAAAGAGCAAACGTATTTTTAACAGACGCTTTTAAACAAGGACTTTTTGAGGTTCAGGATGCTAACTCACAATTAGTTGCTGGTTTCCTTGATGTAAAACCGGGAATGCGTGTTGTAGATACTTGTGCTGGAGCTGGAGGAAAAACATTGCATATTGCTTCTTTAATGGAAAATAAAGGGCAGCTGATTGCAATGGATTTGTACGAAAGCAAACTAAAGCAGTTAAAGTTAAGAGCCAAAAGAAATGGTGCTTTTAATATTGAATACCGCATTATTGACACTACAAAAGTGATTAAAAAACTGCATGAAAAAGCAGACCGTGTTTTAATTGATGCGCCTTGCAGCGGATTAGGTGTTTTAAAAAGAAATCCTGATTCTAAATGGAAATTACAACCTGAATTTATCGATAACATTCGCAAAGTTCAAAGTGAAGTTTTAGAAAGCTATTCTAAAATTGTAAAACCAGGAGGAAAATTAGTTTATGCAACTTGTTCTGTTTTACCATCTGAAAATCAGGAACAAGTAGAGAAATTCTTAAAAACAGAAATAGGACAGCAGTTTACCTTTATTGAAGATCGTAAATTACTGGCTTCAGAATCTGGTTTTGACGGATTTTATATGGCACTTATGGAAAGAAAAAAATAAGATCAAATTCCAATTTACCGGAAAATCCCAATACAACAAATCCCAAATTTCAATTGTAAAAATTAAAATTTGGGATTTATTTTTTATGGGGTTCTTATCTAGATCTACAACTCCAAAAGGAGTTCTCAAAATATCTCTTAGAGATTATATATTAATAAAAAAGAATACTCCTCAAATTAAAGTTTTAAACTTTCAAACTAGATTTGCGTAATAACTTTCCGTTTTCATTTTCTTTAAATTTCGGAACAAAAACTATTTCTTTGGGTTTTTCAAACTTTCCTAAAACATCAAAAAAATCAGCCGAAAAATCATACTTCTCCCCTTCAATTACTAAAATCAATTTTTCTCCTAAAACTGTATCAGGAACACCAGTTACAAAAAATCGGCTTGTAATTCTGCCTGTTAATTTAGCTTCAATCTGTTCAGGAATCAGCTTTACTCCCCCGCTGTTAATGACATTATCGATTCTTCCCAAAAAAACAAACTGATTTTCATTTACTAAATCAACTAAATCATTGGTTACAATTGGTTCATCAGAAATCGAAGCAACATAAATAACTAAACAGCCTCGGTCATCTTTCTCAATTCTAACATTTGGCAGAATCGTAAAAGCTGTTTCACCTACTTTTTTAGCTGCAATATGCGTAATTGTTTCTGTCATTCCGTAGGTTTCGTAAATTTCTGTTTTCTTTAACGGTAAAAGCTTTTCTTCGAGAGCACTATCCATTTTTGCACCGCCAATAATCAGCTTTTTGATGTTTCCCAGCTTTTCAATTGAATTTTGCACTTGTAACGGAACCATTGCCACAAAATCATATTGCTTATTATTGTAAGCCAAAGGGTCAGTGCTTGGCAGTGTAACATCTAATTCCAGACCTAAAATCAAACTGCGCACAAGCATCATTTTTCCAGCAATAAACTGAGTCGGCAGACACAACAATGCTTTATTTCCCGGCTCTAATCCGAAGAAATCTCCTGTTGCCAATGCAGACTGAATCATGGCTTGTTTTTCTAACCTTACTAATTTAGGAAGTCCGGTTGTTCCGGATGTTGTCATTTCGATATAGTCCTTATGATCGAACCAATCCAGAAAAAATTCACCAATTGCGCGCTCATAGGCATCGCCTTCTTTAATAAAACTGTAGCCAATTCGGCATAAATCAGCTGCGTTTAAATGGTAGCCGTCGAGCTTAAAATAGTTATGTACGTTTTTATGAGTTAAGTTTAGCATAATAAATTTTAATTTAAGTTTAAAAATTCTGCTGTTTCATTATTTTTTTCGTCAATTGTTCCGGTTAGTTTTTCTTTCCAGTTCGTCCATTTGTATTTTTTGCTGAAAATAAAAAGCAAAATAGGATAAACTATAACAACCGGTAAAATGACATCGGCGCCAGCAGAAGGCTCCGACATATCTTTAAAAATAGAATGCGTTTGAAAAACAGACCAATCTGAGGTTACTAATAAGGCTCCAACAAGATTGTTAGCCGCATGAAATCCCAAAGCAAGTTCCATTCCTTCATCCATCAATGTAATTACTCCAAGAAACAATCCGGTTCCTATATAATAAACCATAATTACATATCCCATTTTTTCAACCTCAGGGTTCAGGATGTGCATTGAACCAAATATTATGGAAGTCATCATTAAAGGAAACCATTTATTGCGTGCCAGATTAGCAAATCCCTGCATTAAATATCCTCGAAAAACATATTCTTCGGTACTAGTTTGAATAGGAATTAAAACTGTACCTAACACTACTAAAATTAAAAAGGGAATTAGTTTAAAATTCCAAACAAACTCTTCAGGAGATTGAAAATATAAAACTGAAAAACTTATAATAGAGAAAAATGCCCATAAGAGAAAAGAAAAAACAATTCTGTTCCAATCTACTTTTGCCCTTGATGTTGTTACTGACAATAGCGTTTGATTGTGCAGATATTTTACCACAAAATAAATTCCGGCAAAGGCAAAAAGAAACGAAATCATAACTAAAAACAAAGTCAAATTAGGTTCAAATATTTTTAATGCAGCATCATTATCCGTTGGAAAACCTTTTTTGTCCTTAAAATGTTTAACAAGAACTGCTGCCGAAAAAGGAATCTGACCAATAAATGAAGCTGTTATAATAAAAACTGATCCTATAAGATATTTCCAAAATTTATTTTCTGGTTTAACTCCTTGCTCTAAAAACATATAATTAAAAGTTTTAAAATGAGATTTTAATTTAAATAGTAAGTTCTATTTTTGTTATTCCTAAAATGTAATTTTTAATAAATCAATTTAGTAGACTTTAAATATAAGAAAATGATACAAATTTACCATAACCCACGCTGTGGAAAATCAAGAAATTGTCTGGCTTTTGTTGAAGATACAAAACAAGAGTATGAAATAATTCCTTATTTAACAGAGACTCCAAGTTTTGAGGATCTGAAAGAACTTCTTAAAAAACTAAATTTAAAACCAGCTGAATTAGTTCGAACAAAAGAAAAAATCTGGATTGAAAATTACAAAGGGAAAGATTTAACTGAAGATGAAACGATTCAGGCGATGGTCGATAACCCAATTTTAATTGAAAGACCAATTGTTGTAAAAGACGGAAAAGCTATTATTGGGCGAGATTTAGATAAAGTCGCTTCTTTTTTAGATTGATTCTAAAATACACTGTTAACATTTTTTTGTGATCTTTCTCTTTAAACCAAAAGGTACATTTGCCGTCTAAGAAGAAAAAGAAACCAGAAAAAAATGAAACAAATCAATTTTGCTGTAATGCTTGTGCTGTTTTTTACAGGCTTTTACAACTATGCACAACAAGGACCTCCTGCAAAAAACAAGGTTAAGGTTACCGGAAAAGTTTTTGAAAAAGTAACTAAACAGCCTCTAGAATATGCTACGATTTCGATCATGGCACCAAATGATACAAAAGTTATTGCAGGCGGTATAACCAACCCTAAAGGAGAATTTGAAGTTGCCGTTGCTCCGGGAACGTACGATATAAAAGTAGAATTCATTTCGTTTAAATCTACTGAAATTAAACAAAAAAGCATTCAGGACGACACTAATTTAGGTGTTGTAAACTTATCTGAAGATGCTGCACAGCTAAATGAAGTTGTGGTTCGTGCCGAAAAATCGACAGTAGAAATAAAACTTGATAAAAAAGTTTACAACGTTGGTCAGGACATGATGGTAAAAGGCGGAACAGTAAGTGATGTTTTAGATAACGTACCTTCTGTTTCTGTCGATTCTGAAGGAAATGTAAGTTTAAGAGGAAGTGACAATATCCGTATTTTAATTGACGGAAGACCTTCACAAGCCATAAACGTGGCTGAAGCATTGCGTCAGCTTCCTGCAGATGCTATCGAAAAAGTAGAAGTCATCACCAATCCATCTGCACGTTATGACGCCGAAGGTGGATCAGGGATTATTAATATAGTTCTTAAAAAAGGTAAAAATCAAGGTTTCAACGGAACTTTTATTGCTTCAACAGGGCTTCCTGAAACGTATGGTTTAAGTGCCAACGTAAATTATAAAACTGAAAAATTAAACTACTTTACTACCGCAGGTTATAACTACAGAACCAACGAAGGCGGTGGTTTAACAAACACATCTTATTATAATGCCGACGGATCTCCTAAAGGTTATTTAGATGAAGATCGTGACACTAAAAGAATTAGAAATGGTTTTAATGCCAGAGGCGGTGTGGAATGGGCAATTACTCCTACTACATTCTGGACAAACGCTATCAATTATCAAAAAAATACAGGAGAAGACAAAGACCTGATTAACTATAATAATTTTGATGCTGCACGTGCTTTTACAGGAAACACCTATCGCTTAAACAATACTGATACTGGAAGCGAGAACGTAGAATTTACTTCGAACTTAATCAAAAACTTCAACGATAAAGGACATAAACTGACAGCTGATTTATCAGTTTCCAGAAACACTGATAACAGTGATGGTATTATTACAGCTTCGCCAAATTTTAATACAACTTTAAACGATCAGGTACAAAAACAAGTTTTACTGCAGGCTGATTATGTACTGCCTTTAGGAAAAGGAAGCCAGTTTGAAGCAGGTTATAAAGGAAGTTTTGGAGACTTAAACAACGAATATTACGTTACAGACGAAAACTATGTTAAAGATCCAAACAAATCAAATACTTTAGAATACAAAGAGAACATCAATGCGCTTTATACACAATATGGTTTAAAAGTGAACAAATTCTCTTATTTATTTGGTTTACGCTGGGAAGACACAAATATTCAGGTAAACTTATTGGATAACAGCCAATTCAATACAAAAAAATACAACAATCTGTTTCCAAGTGCTTTTATCAGCTACGAAATTTCAGATCAAAGTAACTTAACTGCCAGCTATAGTAAACGTTTAACCAGACCAAGAGGACGTTTCATGAATCCGGCGCTTAACTATTCAAGTAACATTAATATTTTTCAGGGAAATCCTGACTTAGATCCATCATTAACAGATAAATATGATGTAGGATATATTAAAAGATGGGAGAAAGTAACTTTCAGTACTTCTGCTTATTTCGAAAACACAAAAGATGTTTTCAGTTTTGTCAGAACGCCAAATGGTGATAATGTAGATGGAATTCCAGTTATTTTAAGCCGTCCTATTAACTTAGGAAGAGAGCAAAAATATGGTTTCGAATTTACCTTTAATTACACTCCATTTAAATGGTGGAGATTAAACAGTAACTTCAATCTTTACAATGTAAAAACAACCGGAGAAAACACTTATACAGATACGCAGGGTAACTTAGTTGTGCAAAATCTTGACAATCAAGCCAACACTTGGTTTGCGAGAATCAACTCAAAAGTTACATTGCCATACAAAATTGACTGGCAGTTAAACGGAACTTACAACGGAGAACAAAAAACTGCACAAGGAAAAAACCTTGATCAGTTTTCAATGAATACAGCTTTAAGCAAAGATATTTTAAAAGACAAAGCTACTATTGCTTTTAACATCAGCGATATCTTTAATTCACGAATTATGAGATCATATACGTATCTTCAAAATGATACTACTCTTGAAAGTCAGAAATCGTATAGTGAAATGCAGTTCCGTAAACGTCAATTTAACTTGTCATTTACCTATCGTTTCAACAAACCGAAAAGCGAAAGAGACAAAAACGCACAGCCTAAAAATGATGGCGGCGGTGAAGGCGGCGGAGATTTCCCTGGATAGCATTTGCTAAATTCCAATATAAAAAATCCAAATTCCAATTGATTAACTCTCATTGGAATTTGGATTTTTTTTGGCACAAAAAAAAGAACCCAAAAGGGTTCTTTTTTAATGAAATCAATTTTAATTAAATTGATTGTTCTTCTTGTCTTTTTTTAGCTCTCTTTTCTTTGATCATTTCCCAGCTAGCTCCCGTAACCCAATAAGATACGAAACCAACCAAGAAAAACATTAACCAAAACCCTATAGTTAGTATGGTTAAGAAAAGTAAAAAGCCTAAGTACTGTGAAAATTCAAACATGTTTTCCGGAATTTTTGAATGTTACCACAAATGTAGGGTATATATTTTTCCTCAGCAATAAAATCTAAATCAATTTTCGTGAAATAACATTTATCCGTATATTTATACTCATTTTAAATAAGGATTTTTTCCGCATATTATTCAACTATCTAAATTAGAAGAACATGAGTATTTTAAGGAGCTGAAACCTGCTGTCCGCTATATCTTTTGCGGCGAACACCGCCACAAAAGGATGCCGCTTCCATCAGGGCTAGACCATCCTTTTCAAAAGAACTTCATTTTTCAACTCAGAAAATCAAAAATTTAACTGAATACATTTTTACAAACAACATATTTACAACAAAATGAAATACAGAATAGAAAAAGACACCATGGGCGAAGTTCAGGTCCCAGCCGATAAATATTGGGGTGCGCAGACAGAACGTTCTCGAAATAATTTTAAAATTGGAAATTCAGGATCGATGCCTCAGGAAATCATCGAAGGTTTTGCATATCTAAAAAAAGCGGCAGCTTACGCCAATTATGATCTAGGTGTACTGCCAATAGAAAAAAGAGATGCTATTGCCGCTGTATGCGACGAAATTCTGGAAGGAAAGCTGGACGATCAATTCCCTCTTGTTATCTGGCAGACAGGTTCAGGAACGCAGAGTAATATGAATGTTAATGAAGTAATTGCCAACCGCGCTCAGGTTCTTAAAGGTTTTGAAATTGGCGAAGGCGAGCAATTCATCAAAGCAAATGACGATGTCAATAAATCACAGTCATCAAATGACACTTTCCCTACCGGAATGCATATTGCTGCTTATAAAATGGTTGTTGAAACGACAATTCCTGGAGTTGAAAAACTGCACGCTACTTTAGTTAAAAAAGCAGCTGAATTTAAAGACGTTGTAAAAATTGGACGTACACACTTAATGGACGCTACGCCTTTAACTTTAGGACAGGAAATTTCAGGTTACGCAGCTCAATTAGCATTTGGATTAAAAGCTTTAAAAAATACTCTAGCACATTTGTCTGAAATCGCTTTGGGAGGAACTGCTGTTGGAACCGGACTGAATACTCCAAAAGGTTACGATGTAAAAGTTGCCGAATATATTGCGAAGTTTACAAATCATCCTTTTGTAACAGCTGAAAATAAATTTGAAGCTTTAGCTGCACACGATGCAATAGTAGAAACACACGGTGCTTTAAAACAACTGGCTGTTTCGTTAAATAAAATCGCAAACGATGTTAGAATGCTGGCATCAGGGCCGCGTTCCGGTATTGGCGAAATTCACATTCCCGAAAACGAACCGGGATCCTCTATTATGCCTGGAAAAGTAAATCCAACGCAATGTGAAGCTTTAACAATGGTTTGTGCTCAGGTTATAGGAAACGATATGGCAATTGCAGTTGGCGGTATGCAGGGACATTATGAACTAAATGTTTTTAAACCTGTTATGGCAGCCAACTTTTTACAATCTGCACGATTATTGGGAGATGCCTGCGTTTCATTTGATGAACATTGCGCGCAAGGAATCGAGCCAAATCATAAACGAATCAAAGAACTGGTAGACAATTCACTTATGCTGGTTACGGCTTTGAATACTAAAATTGGCTATTATAAAGCGGCCGAAATCGCTCAAACTGCTCACAAAAACGGAACTACTTTAAAAGAAGAAGCGGTTCGCTTAGGTTATGTAACATCAGAAGATTTTGATGCCTGGGTTAAACCCGAAGATATGGTTTAATTTAATGTGAATTGTTAATGGTGAATTGTTAATTATCATCATTCAGAAAAAAATGATTCATTGTCAAACTGAGCGAAGTCGAAGTCTTTTATGTGTAAAGCCCTTCGACTTCGCTCAGGGTGACAAAAAATAAAAGCCTGAAATATCAATTTCAGGCTTTTTAATTTATAATTTACAATTAACCATTATTAACATAGTCTTGCAGATAGCTAAATCTCTCCGTCAATTTCCCGTTTTCAGTGATTTTGGCACGTTTTAAGATTCCGTCTTTATCTCCGTTGAAAAAAGCCGGAATAACATGTTCCATAAACTGTTCGCCAAAACCTTCGCTGGCGTCTTTTGGAATTTCACATGGCAGGTTATCAACCGCCATAACGGCAACAGCTGCAGGATGAAAAAAGTCTACTTCTTTATCTTCAAAAGGAAAATAACCGTATAAAGGTTCTTCAATCGTCGAAGAACGAATTGTACATGCAATAGGTCCGTTTACATCACAGGAGATATCGGCTACAACTTTTAATTTACAATCGCTCGCGTTCAGCATTTCTCTCGTTAAAATCATTGGAGCATTATTTGCATGAAAATGACCCGCAAAATAAATATCAGACACTTTTGTAAACTTCTCGAAATCTGAAGTATACTCTTGCGGATGATCGAAAAAATCCTTGAAATCTAAAACCTGTCCGTCAAGACGTTTATTATATTCTAAAACATCTAACTGAACATATACAGCTTGTGTATATTTTTTAGTTAGATAATTATCAACTGTAATTTCTTTTACTTTAATAGCGTCCAGAATTTCTTTTGCTCCGCTCCCAACTTTTCCAGTTCCGGTAACTACAAATTTTAAGGCTGGCATTGTAATACGTTTCAGCTGTGCAATTAATGCATCTTTTCCTGAAAGAGATTCAGCTTTTGGCAGTTTAAACAATTCAAACTTAATTCCAAAAGCACGGATTCCGTTATAAACCCCAACCATTCCGGCATATTTCCCAAAACCAATTAAACGATGATCATTTGCATCAACAATGGTTTCGTGATCGTATAAATCAATATTTTTCTCTAAAACTGCCTGAAGTAATTTTCTATTATGAGGCTGTTTTTTAATCGTATGCGAAAAGAAGAAATAGGCTTTATTTGGAATTAAATTTTCTACAGGAACTTCTTTTACTCCAAATAAAACGTCACAGTTCGAAATGTCATCAGTAACCGTTATTCCCATATTTTTATACGCTTCATCAGAGAATATCCTGATATCTGAGCTTTCTACCTCAACAGATGCTTCGTGATAAGACTGCTTTAATTTTGTCAGTTCATTAGGAGAAAAAACAACTCTTCTATCCGGCGGATTTTTTCTTTCTTTAATAATTCCAAACTTCATTTAAATAGGTTTTTGATAGTTTAATAATATAACTTTTTAAAGGTTATTTGTTTCAAATATAACAAATATAGTTAAAATTTTGTTTCGAAAATGTAATTTAGAATGTTTCGAAACCGTTACTAGCTGAAAAACAAAGCTCTAAAAAAACAACCTGTTAAAACTATGTTAAAAAACACGTTTTTAAGCCTCAAAATTGAGAAAACAACAAAATTGAATTCGATATATTTGTTTTTAAAGAACGATGCAAATGATTTTCCTTAAAAAAACAAAGATACCACAAATACTTTTTACAGTATTAGTTTTAAGTTCTTGTGGTAATGACAAAAAAACACAAACAGCTGCTACCCAAACAGTCGAAGATACTTTACCTAAAATGAAGCCGTTAGGTCCTGAACCTAAAGTTTCTCAAGCTTATAAAAACTCCGTTGTTGGAAGAATAAATCATTTTTACAACAAAAACTGGCCTAATAATACAATGAACGGAAGCTTTTTAGTTGCCCGAAATGGCCAGATTATCTTCGAAAGATATAATGGTTTAGCTAATAAAAACGAAGGGACAAAAATAACACCCGAAACTCCGGTACAAATTGCTTCTGTTAGTAAAGTTCTAACTGCTACAGCCGTTTTAAAACTGGTTAATGCAGGTAAAATAGAATTAGACCAAAAAGTAAATACGATTTTAAAAACGTTTCCTTACGAAGAATGCACGATTAGAATGCTTTTAGACCACCGTACCGGAATGCGTAATTATGCTTATTTTACAGATAGAGATAAATCTATTTGGGATAGACACAACCAGCTTACAAACAAAGATATTTTAGATATTCTTGCCACGAAAGATATTGGTTTAGAATCTAAAACAGGAACACGTTTCAGCTATTGCAATACTAATTATGCAATGCTGGCACTTATTATTGAGAAAATTACAGGCTTAAGTTATAAAGAAGCAATGTCTGAAATGATTTTTAAACCTTTGGGAATGACTCATACCTATGTTTTTGATGATGATAAAGACAGAAAAAAAATTGTTCCTTCTTATAAAGGAAATGGTGTAGAAATAGGTTTTGATTATTTAGATAATGTTTACGGAGATAAAAACATTTTCTCGACTGCACGAGATTTGTTAAAATTTGACCGCGCCAGACAATCACCTGACTTTTTGAAACCTGAATTACTGAAACAAGTATATACCGGCTACAGCAACGAGCGTAAAGGAACTAAAAATTACGGTTTAGGAATTAGAATGATTAATTGGGAAACCGGTCAGAATTTTTATTTCCATAATGGCTGGTGGCACGGAAATACCTCATCTTATATTACTTTGATGAAAGAACATGTTACGATCATTGCATTGTCTAATAAGATGACAAGAAACACTTATGCAGTGCGTAAACTGGCTCCTATTTTTGGCGATTATCCTTTTAATTTTAAAGACGAAGAGTAAAATTATAGTCGTAAAGACGAAAGTCAAAAGTCGTAAAGTCTTAAAAACATTGCTAATGCTGACTTTGGACTTTCGACTTTGGACTTTATGACTTTTTTTTAAAAATTTTAGCAGAAAGTAATTTCAAATACTCTAAATTTGCAGACTTATTTTTTGGGGTCGACTGGTTTTGACAGCAAGTCGAATTGAACAGTAAGCACGTCGAGCATTGAGACCTTGCTCGTAAATATAAGATCTCAAACTTTTACACGGCGAAAATAATTACGCTTTAGCTGCATAATCCGAATCATAGTAAGATTGCGCCACGTCTCTACAAGGTAGAGAAGCTGGATTCTCCTGGAAAGCCTTGGTTTGTGGCGTTCCGTTCAGGGGAACCGTAAAAATAAACCTAGATATCCATGAGCTTCGGGTGGGTTTCGAAAATTAAGAAGATAAGTGTTCGGTGGCTGTTTCTGGCCTAGCTTAACATCGAAAATCTAATCAGGAAATAAGCGTGTAGAAAGCTCTTTAGTTGCTTGTTTGGACCCGGGTTCGATTCCCGGCGACTCCACAAAAAAGCGGAAAAACAATATGTTTTTCCGCTTTTTTTATATCATTAAAACAACGTTATTCCAAAACTCCAGCCTATCCATCCAATAATGTCTTTGCTGTTATTATTGATTATATTATAACGTTTGGTACGATCCTGAACAAATGTAGAAGTATTTACACTGCCATTTTTATCTTTCTTTTCAGACCAGTATAAATTAAAAGAAGGTCCTGCAGATATAGCTAAACCTTTGAATAATTGAAAAGAAAAGGCTGAATCAAATTTAGATAAGGAATTATATCGATCCCAATTTCCCAAATAAAGATATTGAGAACTAAATTCGGGATTATAAGTAAAACGTTTCCCTAACGGAATGCTTTTTCCTACTCCAATTCCAAAAGAAAACATTTTTTCTTCTTCTTTTTGTTCGCTTGCGCCAGCCATCAAAATAGTATACATTTTGTGATCTCCGGTTTTTATAGAGAGATTTATATCTGAAATTTCATTACTTGTAATACTGATTTTTTTATAACCGCCTTTTTTAAAGTTTAATAAACCAAAACTATATCCAGATTCTGAATCTGTAATATTTACTAATCCAAACTGAACTCCATGTAATTCTTTGGCATAATTAAAAAGTCCGGTAATTTGAGCACCACGCACAGTATCTTTTCCAATATTATAAATACCGGAAAACTGTAATCCGTTTTGAGAACCATTTACAGTATTATGAATTCCTGCAATTTGAAGTCCTTTTGAATCTTTATAAACATTATTATAAATACCACTCATTTGCAGACCAATTTGTGAACCTTTTACACTATTATGAATTCCGCTTATTTGTAAACCGTTAAGATTGCCAAAAACATTATTATAGATTCCGGCCAATTGAAGTCCGTTTACAGATCCTCCAACAGTATTAAATATTCCTGCTATTTGAAGCGCTTCAACATTCATACGGTTAATATTGTAAAGCCCTGCCATTTCTAATCCGCGAACGCCGGCATTATAACCGCCTAACACATTTAAAGAAAAATTATTGACAATCTGCGTATTCATCATACCTCGTGTACTGATACTCGGAATTAGGGAAGCCTGTACAGGAACTTTAGAAATAAACCCTCCCAAATTAAGCGATTGTATTTTTTGTTTAGAAGAAATAAAAAAACGGCCAATTCCTGATCTTTCTATTGCCGAAAAATCCCCATCTATATAATCTGATGTCGATTTTCTATTTCCCATCTGAATCTTAATTTCAGAAAGAAACAGCATCGTCACGGTTTTATAATTTTCTTTCACAGCCGTGAGTTCGATAGTCTGGGGAGCATTTTTTAATCGGAGTTCAAAAGCCCCATCTTTATTGGTTAATGTAGACTGCAGGACATTCTTCTCCAGTACACTCACATTTTCGATACGATTGTTAGTCTCTGTATCTATAATATAACCGCTGACGATCTGCTGTCCGTCACTGGTACTATTATTCTTTTCTAACACAAGAGCAAGCTCTAATGGAGCATAACGTACAATAATAAACCCCGGCGATTCTTTGTACTCGTATTTATTGCTTAACAGCTGATCTAAAACTCCTTTTATGGTAGATTTATCGGCATGAATGCTGACAACACTATCCTTTACAACTAATTTGCTGTAATAAGCAAATCTAAAATTTCCTTTTTCTTCCATTAAGTCCAAAATACTGCCTAATGGTTTCTTATCTGCATGAACAGATATTTCGTTATCTAATATAGATTGAGCATTTACTTTAAAAAAAACACCCGAAATGAGTAGAAACAAAATGGGTGCAAAAATAAACTTTGTGTTGCTGAGCATAAAAAAAGAATTACTCTAATAGTATTTGATTATTTGTACGTTCGATTTTAATGGTAAATGTTTCCTGAATTACTTCTAAAATCTGATCTAATGATTGATCTTTAAATGTTGTCGTTAATGGTTTTTCCTGCAAAGACGTTGATTTGATAACAATGTTAACATTGTATATTTCGTTAAGAGCATCTACTAATTCCTGCAGCGGTGTTTCATCGCAGACTAATTCTCTATTACGGTAAAAATTGTATAAACGGCCTTTGCTGACACTTTTAAATAATCCTGCCTGCTGATTGGCAATGACTACTTTTTCTCCATGTATTAATTCTACCTCATCTTTATTTCTGCTAACTTTTACAATTCCAGTTTCAACATTTACGGTGGTTTTTCCGTTTTTGTTTTTCACATTAAAAGATGTTCCTATTACTTTAACTGTGACATCATTAATATGAATAATAAAAGGTTTTGTTTTATTGGGAGAAACCTTAAAAAAAGCCTCACCTTTTAGAGTAACAGGTCTGGTACTGCCTGTAAATTTTTTATAAGACAATAACGAGTTTTTGTTCAGTGTGACAATTGTACCATCTGGTAAAGTATCATTTTTAGTCCTGTTTGATGCATATATCTGAATTATTGCATCATCTGATTTATTTTCAAAATAAGAATAACCAAACCATCCTAAACCAATAATTAAGATAATCGAAGCTGCTATCTGCCAATAACTGTATGATTTGTTTTGAATAACCGATGTTTCTTTTTTATGGATACGGTTTTGAAATCGCTCCCACGCTTCATTTTCATTTACAGTTGTATTTTTGGCAGCAATTAAAAGACTATCTTCCCATATTTTCTTAAAATCGTTGTAGTATTTTAAATTGTTATCACTGGCATCCAGCCATTTTTTTACCATTGCATTTTCGTCTGCATCAGTTTCGCCAACTAGATATTTCACTAGTACATCATCATTCATATTCCTATTATTTTGGCTCATGATCTTCGAATTAAATTGATTAAGAACAATAAAAAAGGAAGATATTCAATTAGTTTTAAACGCATTACTTTAAGAGCTTTACCCATTTGATTTTCAACTGTTTTGATGGAAATATTCAATTGATCTGCAATTTGCTGGTATTTAAGCTGCTCAAAACGGCTCATTTGAAAAATGATACGGCACTGCTGTGGTAATTCATTAATTGCTTTTTGAATTTTGGTTTCAAGTTCGGCGGCAATCATTTGATTTGATGCATCCTGATTTAAAGGTTCCATATTACCTGAATACTCTAATTGAAAAGAAGTTTTTACTTTTAAATGTTTAATGTGATTTAAACTTTCGTTATGAACAGATCGATACAAATAAGACTTTAATGAATCATCAATCTGCAATTGTTCCTTTTTTTCCCAAATTCGAAAGAATACATTCTGCACAATTTCTTCTGCAATAATTTCATCTTTTATAAAAGTATAGGCAAATGCATGAAGGCTTTTGAAGTAGGCTTTAAAAACCTTTTCAAAAGCAGCTTCATTTTTATTATTCATAAAAATATGATCTGTATTACTATACTTCACAAAAACAGTTTGACATTCAATCAAAGATAGATACTTTTTATATTTAATATATTTTTTTGATTAAAGCAGACCATTCACAAAAAACATCAACTTAAAAAATAGATAATTAATGATTTTAACCATGATCGAAATAGGTTTTAATTAAATGCACTTTAGAAGTAATACAACCGAATCTTGTTTTACCCCTATTCTATTTTTTTTATTTTTTCAAGTTTTTATAAAATAATTAGAATTAGAAACTCGATTACAATCTCATTAATCCACAAAAAAGCCTGTAAACATTAAGTTTACAGGCTTTATATAAATAAGCAGAAGACTAAACCTGCTCAAAAATACTTTTGAACTGATATAAAATCCTTTCTATTAATCTTAAGTCTTCTGTCAGGATTTCTGCTTTTCCTTTCATTTCCTGCTGAAATGGTATTTTTTTCCTGTAAGATGTCTGCAAACCATCTGGAAGTGAAACGTCTAACAATAAGTTTCCATCTTTGTCCGGAACCAGCGAAATATTATGAATTTTGCCTCTTAAAACGCCAAATTCCCTATCTGGAAAATTAGCCAGTCTTATGTTTACGTTTTGACCAACTTTTATTTTTCCTGAGTTTAAAGGTGTTGCTTTTACTTTTCCAACAAAACCATTTTCTTTATCCGGAATAATCGAAAAAACATTATCTCCTTCATTAATCGTTTGGTTTTCTGTCCAAACCTGCAAAAAAGTGACTACGCCGCTAACCGAAGATCTTAAGGTATTTGTAAGCTCCCATTCCTTTATCACTTTTTTCAGCTGATAAAAAGACTGTGCCATGTTCCTGTTTAGATTCACTTCTTCTTTAGTGCTGCTTATCTGCAAATTATGTCCCATTTTTGTATTATCGATCAAAGAAGATTTTAACTGAGAAATCGATGACAATAAGGTTTTGTAATTTTTCTGAGCCTGCAGATAGCTGAGCTTTTTAGTTTCCATTTCCTGAGCCGATATAATTCCTTTATTAAAAAGAATTCCAAATCGGCCTATTTCGTTTTTCTGAAGCTGAAGTTCGCTTTCATTAATTTCTTTTTGCTGCTGTAAAATTTCTAACCTTTCTTTAATTTGAGTTTTTTCAGAAACCTGAGCTTTATTTTCAACATCAAAAGGATGTAAATTTTCATTTAGTTTTTCAACTTCATAGTCTTTTTGAAAAATAGCAAAAGTACTTTCAATTTCACCCAGTTGTTTGTTTTTCATTACGGCAAAAGGAAATTCTTTTTTTGTATCGTTAATATCAAAATCAGCAATAATCTTTTTGAGTAAAAACACATCTTTATAATTTGCCGAATTTTCAATAACTGCCAGTGTCGTATTCTTTTTAACAGTTGCTTTATCGTTAATTAATATGGCTTCTATTCGGCCGGATGATTTAGAGACTAATTTTTCCGGCGGAATATTAGTTGTAATAACAATTTCTGTACTTACAACATCCGGATATCTTATAATGTATGATACATAAAACAGTATAACGATTATTGAAAATATTACAATCGTCCCCCATCGAATCATCCAAATGGGTGTTTTTGAAAGCACATCCTGAATTTCTTCACTTCTTAATTCTAGTGTAATATCCTGCTCCATAATTTAATTTCCAAGCTGTAATTGATTTTTAACCAACTCAAAATAATTTCCTCTCTGCTCTACAAGAGTAGTATGATTTCCTATTTCGATGATTTTTCCTTTGTCTAAAACTACAATCTGATCAGCATTCATTACCGTGCTTAATCGGTGTGCAATAACCACAACAGTTTTATCTTTAAAAAAAAGATTCAGTTTATGCATAATTTCTTTTTCATTATTCGCATCAAGTGCCGAAGTAGCTTCATCAAAAAACAACATTTCGGGATTTTTGTAAACCGCTCTTGCAATAAGAAGTCTTTGTTTTTGTCCTGTACTCATTCCTATTCCTTCAGAACCAATCATAGTATTAAAACCCAAAGGCTGTTCATTAATGTAACTCATTATATTAGCCACATCTGCAGCATACAGCAGTCTTTTTTTATCAATCCTGTCTTCACCAATTGCAATATTGTTTGCGATTGTATCATTAAAAATAAAGCCTTCCTGCATAACAGCGCCAATGCAGCCGCGCCACGCTTTTTGCGCTATCATTGAAAGAGATGTTGAAGAAAAGGCATTTTCACTTTGAGCCGCAAGAATTATCTCTCCTTTATCCGGCTCGTAAAACTTGAGCAGCAGTTTCATTAAAGTTGTTTTACCGCTGCCGCTTGTTCCTACTATAGCCGTAATTTTATTGGCTGGTATGGTAAGATTTAAATCTTTAAGAACAGGGGTGTCTGATCCTGTGTAACGAAAAGACAAATTATTAATAATCATATCAAAATCTTTTGGAACATCATGAGTCTGATGCTGTTCCTGCTCAACCTCGTCTTCTCTTTGGTGTATTTCAGATAAGCGCCCCATCGATATTTTAGCATCCTGAAATTCTCTCACAAAATCAACCAGCTGCGTTATCGGGCCGTTTAAACTTCCCACAATTGAACTAATTGCGAGCATCATACCTAATGTAATGGAACCGTCAATAACCAGTTTTGCCGAGAAGAAAATTATAATTATGTTTTTTAATTCATTAATAAAGTTTGAACCTACAGTTTGTGTCTGTTCTAATATTAATGCTTTCATAGAAACTCTAAAAAGTCTTGCCTGGATATATTCCCATCCCCAACGTTTTTGTTTTTCGGCATTATGAAGCTTTATTTCCTGCATGCCGTTTACAAGCTCAATAACTTTACTCTGTTCGTTGCTTATTTCTGCAAAACGTTTATAATCGAGCACTTCTCTTTTTTTAAGAAAAAGCGCCATCCAAAGAAAATAAAAGAAACTTCCAAGAAAAAACACTACAAAAATTTGGATATTATAATACGCCAAAACGCATCCCATGATTACCATATTAATCGTAGAGAACAGAACATTAAGTGACGAAGTAGTTAATATACGCTCTATTCTGTGATGATCATTGATGCGCTGCAGAATATCTCCAGTCATTCTTACATCAAAAAATGAAATGGGAAGATTCATTAATTTAATAAAGAAATCTGAAATAAGCGAGATGTTTATTCGGGTAGAAAGATGCAGCAGTATCCAGCTGCGGATAAGATCTAAAGCTGATTTTCCAAAAAACAGAAATAACTGCGCAAAAAGAATTAAATAAATAAAATGAATACTTCTGTTTTGTACACCAATATCTATAATACTCTGCGTAAGAAAAGGAAAAATAAGCTGCAAAAAACTCCCCGCTATTAAGCCAATAACCAGCTGTACAACAAAAGACTTATAAGGCAGTATGTATTTGGCTAACAAAGAAAATCCAACTGTATTTTTTTCTTCCGCATCAAATTCACTTTGATAAAATTTTGGAGTAGGTTCTAAAAATAAAGCAATTCCCTCTGATGTTGTTTCATTGGCTTTTCTCCCAATCCAATTTTTTACAAAATCTTCTTTAGAATATTTCACCAAACCAATCGCAGGGTCAGAAACGTAGTAAAAATTATTTTTAATATTATACAGTACAACATAGTGGCAGTTATCCCAAAACAAGATACAAGGCAGAGGCATTTCATCAAGTCTTTTTAAATTTAACTTAATACCTATAGACCTAAACCCTATTTTTTCGACAGCATCACTTAATGATAATAAATTACTCCCGCCGCGATTTGTCTCACTATAATCACGAAGTTCCTGAATATTAACAGTTTTTCCATAATATTTTGCAATCATTTTAATGCAGGTTGGCCCGCAGTCTTTAGACTCTTCCTGTTTAAAATTCGGAAACTTTTTTAAATTTTTCATTTATTCTACACTTATCTTGAATGATAAATTTTGGTTTTACTTAAATAATATTTGTTTGGAATTTTTCTCTGTGTTTTCTCAGGTATATAATCCTTTTTAAACCAAAACAAATGATACATTATTCCTTCAAATTGATTTTTATAGTAAATCCGTCCATTATCAAAAGTTATTCTGCCGGTTAATCCTTCCAGAAGAATAAAATCAAAATGAGCTTCAATCTCTTTTTCCTGTTCGGCTTTTTTAATAAGATGCGTAAAACTTTCAACCTCTGTTTGTAAATCAAATATTGACATTCCGGCTGTCAGCGCATCCCAGGCAAAACTGCATTCGTCAAAACAAAAATGTTTTGATTCAGAAAATACCTTCTTATAATCTTTACTTCTCATAAAAAAAGTATTCATTACTTCATTATTTCTGTATAAAGCAAAACATCCCGTTGTATAATCATGTCTCACGCTGATAAAATCAAACTTATCGAGCATTTCATCTGTTATAAAATCCCTGACATTTCCATAAATAATATCCAAATCGCTCTGGCCCCAAAAATCATAACCTTTGATAATTTCCGGAAAAAAGAAACCATACGCAGGTTTAAAATCACAAAGCTTGTACGGGTCGTCAATATTTACAGTAAATCCCAATTTTGCAGAAGCATTGGCAATTATTTCGGCTTTTGTTTTATATATAATGGTAACATTATCCGGTTTACCGGGTATAAAGTCTGTATTGTCTGTTATAATATAAAAATCCACAGTTGGATTAAATGTACAGGAGTGTATAAAATAGGGAAAATACCACGGATATTTTCCATACCAGCAGGTTAGTACAGCTATTGATTTCATTTTGTCAATATTTAAAATTCGTCTTCGATGAAATCCTTTATAAAAAATGGCAAAGTCTTTCTATCATACATTTTTGGATATTCATATCCGTTTATAAGAATAGCCGGCGTGAAATTAAAATCGTTTTCTTCGCACCATTTGTATTGAAAATCAAATATTGAATCAAATTCTGATGTTATATTTCTAGGAAATCTTTCAAGCCATACTGTTAGGTTCGTATTTTCAAACCATGCCTGCAGTGCTGTCAAAAAGCTTTTTTCGCCTTCATTCATATAAATATTGATCAGACTTCTAAATAATTTTACAGAATGCTCGTTTTCGCGTTCCAGGTCTGCTTTTAAAACAAGTTCTATTTGTACATCATCTGAATATTTTTCCAGAATAGTTTCTATTACAGTATGTGCATCTTTGCAATAACCACAGAAAGGATTTGAGATAAGAACAATTTTTGTTGAACTTTCTCTGTTGCCAAATAACAGCGGACTTTGCAGCATCTCTGTTTTTTCTTTTGCGAGCAGAGAATTTCTAAAAACATCATAATTTTTTTCAAATCGAATGGCTTTTAGCTGATATTCTTTTAATTCTTTTTGTTTGATAAGTATTTCTTTAAGCGAAATCCAAATGGTTACAACAGTCAGAACAACCAATGAAAAAACAATTATGGAAACAGGAGAAAAAGCCAAAACAGTATTCTCAAATACAAACAAATAAGTTAACTCCAGCAGTACAACGCTCATTATAGTGAGACAAATTGGACACCATTTTTTTTCTACCATTTTTTGAAAGTACAAAGACAACAATAAAATAGGCAGTGCCCCTAAAAGCAGGACTTTTTGTATTGAAAAATAGGTTGCTGTGTCACCCAGAAGCAGTAAAGAAAAAAAGCCTGTTAATTGAGAAACAAAGAAAACTACACTTAAATCACTAAAATTTATGATTTCAAAAATTTTCCATTTATCAGAATTTACAACCGTCGAACAGCTTGTTGACGAAGCCATATTGCAAAAACTATTCAGCAGTTTTATTTTTGTTCCAAATAAATCCTTAAGCGCTGCAATAGAAAACAAAATTCCCATAGCAGGAAAAACAAAAAATAGTTTAGTTATCAGATTACTTGGCGTATAAAACAAATAAGAAGAAAACAAAACAAAACACAAGACTGGTAACAGCCAGCTAAAACTTTTTTTAGAAGCTGTTGGCAATACTTCATTTTCTGGTTTTTCTAATAACAAAATAAATCCGCTCCATACTTCGGGTGTAAGTGTATACTCATCAGTTGTATTACTTACTTTTTTATAAATATAGTTTTCTCCTTTTTTTTCTATAAAACAAAGCTGCTGCCCGCCCAGATTTAAGAGTGCGACGAAATGATCCGGTAAGGCATCCATTTCTGCATAATCAACCTGAAGAACACCATTTTTAATATTAAAAAAACTTAAAGTATCAACCACAGATAATAAAGTTGGGTAATCCGGATGTGACTGTATCTGAAAATCAAATTCAGATTTATCAATAACTATATTTTCTTTTTCCAAATATTGAAAAAGGTAATTAAAATCTTCATTCATAAAATTTTATATTTCTGTGTGGCAAGGAATATTTAACAGCATTTTGCCCAGTAATTACCTGGCATCTTTATATTAAATAAGCTATAAGCAAAATTTTGAAATAGTGCTTATAGCTTAAAAAATTATCAATTAGTAAGCATTTAAAAATTCTTGACTTGTTTAAGTATAATTTAAAAGCACTTTTACTAAATATTAACTTTAGAAGTTAACGATCACTTATTATCTAGGACAAGCATCCCAGCATTCTTGTACACTGCTTTTGCATCCATTATAATTACCATTACAGTAGCAAGGAAAAGTTCCAGAAGGACATCCGCTTCCTGCCATAATTGTTTTCATTTCGTTTCTTGATAATTTTCCCTGTGCGTTAGCAAGGCTCATTTTTTGAGTTTTCATAATCTGATTTTTTTGTTATTGTTAATAATAATATTTAAAAAATGTAGTATTGAAAATTAACAAACGACTCTGCGCACAAATCATTAGAAAATTAACAGTTGTTACATTTTTTCCAAAATTGAAATTTAAATATTTCTCCTACAATGCTTTTTCAAGCATAAAATATGCTTATTCTGACATATTTGTTGTCAATATTAAATTTTTAATGGTGTTTGATGTGTTTTTGTAGTGCTTTTTATCTTATATATCCTACGATTTTTTTTCTTCGATAAAATAAAATTTTCTAAGTTTCCACTCTCTTAAAGTCAGAAAAAACATAGAAAAATACCCTGATTTTAAGAGAAACCCAAAAAACAAAATATCAAACAATAACCACTATGATTAAACAAAAACTAATTACTAAACGAATTGAGAAAAATAAAACGCAGGAAGAAATTGCGCATCTTTTAGGAATGACACAATCGCAGTACAGCCGCAGAGAATCTGGAATAACTAAAATTACCAAAAGTGAATGGGACAGTCTTGCAAAAATTTTGGGAACAAATATGGAAGCAATTTATGAACCTGAAGACGGCATATACATTCTAAACAATGAAAAAAACACTAGTAATACAAACAGCCAAAATACTGACTACAATAACTTTACACTTGATGTAATGAAAAAATATATTGAAAAATTAGAGTATGAAAACAGATATCTAAAATCACAGCTTGAAAAATTCTCATTATAATGTTAAAATAAATCAAGATTTTTAAATTTAAAGCATAATTAGTCCTTTAGTAAGCATAAGCAATTCTAGAAAAAAGCCTGTAAACAAATAAGTCTACAGGCTTTTTTTTATGAATCATCAAATAAAACACTTTTAAATTGGTATGATTATCAAAGTATAAATTAATTATTGTGTTTTTTTTTAGATTCAATACTCTGCATTTTAAATTAAGTGTGTTTTTTATACTTAAAAACTATCACAACAAACCCCCAAAAGCGGACTATTTTACCCCTAGTTTTTCATCATTTTTCTCTAACTTAGCAGAGTCAATCTTAAATAGTAAGATTAAAACAAATCTTGTTTTTCTGCAAAGAACTGATTGAAAAAGCATTACTGATTTTTTTCTTACTTTTTCCAGAAAAACATTCTTTAATAATTTTAGTTAATTGAAAACTATGAGCAAATTTGATTTTGGAATTGTAGGACTCGGTGTAATGGGCCGTAACTTACTTTTAAATATCGCCAGCCATAACTTTGCGGCTGCAGGTTTAGACTTAGATACCGAAAAAGTCAACTCTCTTCAACAAGAAGCTGACGCCGCCCACACAATTGAAGCGACAACAGATGTAAAACATTTCGTAGAGCTTATTCAACAACCTAGAGCGATTATGCTTTTAGTTCCTGCCGGAAAACCGGTTGACAGCGCTATAGCCAGTTTATTACCACATTTAGACAAAGGTGACATCATAATCGATGGCGGAAACACTTATTTTACAGATACTGACAGAAGATTTATAGAATTATCTGAAAAAGGTATTCATTTCTTTGGAATGGGAATTTCAGGCGGAGAAAAAGGTGCAAGATTCGGTCCTGCTATGATGCCGGGCGGTGATCAAAAAGCATACGAAAGACTTCGTCCTATTTTTGAGGCTATTGCTGCAAAAGTAGACGGTGAACCTTGTGTAGAATATTTAGGAAACGGTTCTGCAGGAAACTATGTAAAAATGGTTCATAACGGAATCGAATACGGAATTATGCAGTTGATTTCTGAGATTTATGACCTTATGAAAAGAGGTTATAACTTAGACGATGAAACGATTCAGAAAACTTTTGAAGAATGGAATCAAACTGATGACCTAAGATCGTATCTGATTGAAATTACCGGAAAAATTTTAAAACAAAAAGACGAAGACGGAAGCCTTCTTATCAATAAAATTTCAGATTGGGCAAAATCTAAAGGAACAGGAAAATGGACTTCTCAAAACGCAATGGATTTACAGGTTCCGGTTCCAACTATCGACGCCGCTGTTATAATGCGCGATATGTCTAAAACAAAACCTGAAAGAATTGAAGCTGCAAAAAACTTAGTTTGGAATACTCCTGAAAGCAATGTAAATACAAGCGAAGCAATTGCGTCTTTAAAATCGGCATTATACCTTTCTATTGTTGTAACGTATGCTCAGGGATTAGCTCAGCTTCATACTGCTTCTAAAGAATACAATTACGGATTAAACCTGGAAACTGTTGCTAAAATCTGGCGCGGGGGCTGTATCATTCGTGCAACTATTCTGGAAGATTTCAGAAAAGCGTATGTCGCAAAATCTGATTTACCAAACTTACTTTTAGATTCTGGAATCGCTTCAAAATTAACCGAAAACCAAGCAGGAATGAGAGCTGTAATTCAGTTTGCCGTTCAAAAAGGATTACCTGCAGCTGGTTTGATGAATTCGTTAGCTTATTTTGACTCTTACAGATCTGCAAATCTGCCTACAAATTTAATTCAGGCACAGCGCGATTTCTTTGGGGCTCATACATACGAACGCATCGACAAAGAAGGTGTTTTCCACACACAATGGGCTGAATAAGCAACTTAAAAAAGCAACACAACTACACACAATGACTAAAAATAAACTTAAAAATCCAACAATCATTGTCATTTTTGGAGGAACCGGAGACTTAGCAAAAAGAAAGCTCTTTCCCGCATTTCAAAATCTGTATCTTGATGGACGTATGTCTGAAAAATTCCAGATTATTGCACTTGGAAGAGCAGAAAAAACCAATGAAGATTTCCGCAGTTATGTTTTAGAAAATTTAGAAAATTTTTCAAGAAAAAAAGGCAAGTCAGATCCTGAAACAGAAAAATTTCTGTCACACATAACATATCACAGCCTTGATATTGATAAAGAAGAATCTTATCTAAGTTTAAATGAAAAGATAAATGGTTTTGATGAAGCGTTTGGAGAACGTGCCAATCGTCTTTTCTATCTTTCTATAACACCTTCTTTTATTTCTACTATTTCCAGCAATATCAAGAAAATTGGTCTTGCTGCAAACCCAAAGCAGGATCGTATTATTATTGAGAAACCATTTGGTTATGATAAAACTTCGGCGATTGAACTGAATGAAATGCTTTCGCAGACTTTTAAGGAAGAACAGATATACAGAATCGATCATTATTTAGGTAAAGAAACAGTTCAGAACATTCTGGCTTTCCGATTTGGAAATTCAATGTTCGAACCTTTATGGAGCCGTAATTTTATTGACTTTGTTCAGATTACAGTAGCAGAAGAAGTGGGTGTAGAAGAACGAGGCGGTTTTTATGAAGGCGTAGGTGCATTAAAAGATATGATTCAAAATCACCTGCTTCAAATATTATGTATGACGGCAATGGAAGCACCAGCTTCATTAAGTGCCGATGATATTCGTAACCGTAAAGCCGATGTTTTAAAATCTATCCGACGCATTAAACCAGAAGAAGTAGATCATTATATAGTAAGAGGCCAGTACGATGCCGGTACTATAAAAGGAAAACCTGTTCCCGGATATCGTCAGGATAAAGGAATTGCTCCAGATTCTAATACTGAAACGTATGTGGCAATGAAGATTTATCTGGATAACTGGAGATGGCAGGGAATCCCGTTTTACCTTCGTACAGGAAAAAGAATGGAAGAAAAGCAATCATCCATTATAATTCAGTTTAAACCAGTTCCGCATTCTTCATTTTCTTATGGGAAAGAAGGCATGACACCAAACCGACTGATTATCAACATTCAGCCGGCAATGGATATTAAACTGCAGTTTATGACCAAAAAACCAGGTCTGTCACTTTCTTTAAGACCGGCAGAAATGATATTTGATTATTTTTCTTGTTCTACCATGTCGCCGGAAGCTTATGAAACCTTAATTGCAGACGCTTTATTGGGCGATCCTACCCTATTTATGCGCTGGGATCAGGTAGAAGAAGCATGGGATGCAATCGACACTATCCAGCAGGTATGGAAAACTACAGCTCCTGTAAATTTCCCGAATTACAAAGCCGGAAGCTGGGGACCAGAAGAAGCTGATGAACTATTGGCACGTCAGGGACACAAATGGATTCCGAATACACAAACAAAAGAAGAACTTTTAGATGATACAGATATATAATACTACAGAAGAAATTAATACTGCAGCTGCAGACCTTTTTACAACAGCAGCACAAGATGCTATTGCTAAAAGAGGAAAATTTACAGCAGTTCTTACAGGAGGTTCTTCTCCTGCAGGAATTTACAAACTGCTGGCTTCTGATGCATACAAAAACAAAATAGACTGGAGTAAAGTCTATATATTTTGGGGCGACGAACGCTGGGTGCCGCTAAATGATGATTTGAGCAACGCAAAAATGTCTTATGCAGCATTATTAAGCCACGTTCCTATTCCGTCTGAAAATATTTTTGAAATGTACAAAGATGGTGTCACACCAGAAGATTATGCAGTTACATACGAACAATCAATTCGAAAAATTTTAGGAGAAGAAGGAAAGTTTGACTTTATCTTTTTAGGAATGGGAGATGACGGACACACGGCTTCTCTTTTTCCGGGTGAAGCAGTATTAAATGAACAAAACAAGTGGGTTGATGCCTATTTTCTGGCACCGCAGAACATGCACCGCATTACGCTTACTGCTCCATTAATTAATAAAGCCGAAAAGATTATTGTAGTCACTTTTGGAGAAAAAAAAGCACATGCTTTAAAAGAAGTAACAAAAGGAGAATACAATCCTTCACTTTACCCTACGCAGCTGATTAAACCTGTCTCTGGAGAATTAGTATTTCTCGTAGATAAAAGTGCTGCAGGAACAAATTAAAATACCAGAAAGTCCGAAAATGTTTTTCGGACTTTTTTTATGCTTTATCTTCATCCTTTATTTTCGTATTTGATTAAATCTGGAGTTATCTGCTAATCGTAAAGCTTTAGCATTCAAAATTCAAACTCCTCATACGTAATATCTTATAGTTTTTTACCTTTAAAAGCAGTCAAGTTCAGGCAAAGATTACAAATATGTCGTATTTGACCATGCAAAAGCCCTTTTATCGTTTATTTTTGCCAGCCTATCTTATTATAAAACTTTAAAATTTAATTGAAAAGAATGCGTTAAAAAATTAAGTAACAAACCCCAAATCAAAACAAAACCACATGAAAAAAATCTTTTATTATTTTTTACTTACGCTCTCGGCAGGTATCCTATTAAGCTCCTGCAGCGACGACAATGAAGACGGCAAATACAAACCTGCTTATCTGCCTTCTATCGATGCAAGTGCCTTACCTGACGGAAACAAACCTATGACAATGTTTGAAGATGACGAAAATTCATCTAAAATGTACGACAATAAAGACCGCTGGTTTCGTGTCAATCAGCCTATGCAGGTAATTCAAAAAGGAAAAGATTCTGTACAGATTTCCCTTTATTCGCCTGTTGGCTTAACCGACGTAAAAGTCTACGCAAAACTGCCGAATTATGACAAACGATTTGTACTTTTTCATTTTTCTAAAGTTCCGGCTTTTCACAGATCTTTTCATAAAATTCCGTTGACGGAAGGCAAAAATGATTATGAACTCGAAAAAGGAAATACGGTAACTATTGATAAAATCGAAGGGTTTTCATCTGGTGCAATCGAGTTTTCTGTTGAATCGAGCGATCCTTTATTCCAGAAATTCAAAAAAATAAAATCGGCAAGATTGGTTCAGTTCAGCGATCAATATCACAAAAACGAATATGGAAAATACCTGCCAATGAATCCTGTTCTGGCAAAAGAAGCGATAACGATGATTATCAATTTCTCGTATGCAATCAGTCATCCTATGTATTATGATACTTTCATGAATTTTGACCGATACAAAAAAGAACAGGCAGAAACAGCAGGCACAGCAATAAACGGTGCTTTAAACTGGCACGGAAATGCCGATGATGCTGACGGTGTTTATGATTATTTAACTAAAGTTCAAATTGAACAGGCATACGGAACTTACATTGACAGCCGAACTTTGAATATGGCAATGGTGGGCGGAGATTCTGCGTGGGGAGGCGGACCTTTGGCTTCGCAATGGGAATCTGGTTATGTAACCGGCCACTGGGTGGGCGAAATGTCGGTTTGGTCACACGAATACTCACATCACAGCGGTTATAACCACAGCAGTAATTTAGCAAACAGCGGCGAAGGCGGCGGACAGCAGGAAATGCTTACTCATTTTTATAAATATTTAATTTATTTAAATGACCTTCCGTTTACAGATCCTGATATTTTAAAAGGATATACAAAAACAAGCTATCTGTCTGGAAGTTACAAAAAACCTGTGTTTACAATTAGTCAAAAAAATCCATTTTTATTAAAATATAAAGGAGAAGGAAAATGGAACTAAACAATATAATCAAGATGAACAAACTGCCATTTTTACTACTATTGCTTTGTTTTTTTACAAGCTGCAGTAAAGACAACGATATAGAATCCATAAAGTACGATTACTACTACCCTACCGAAAGTGCCGAAATTACCGCTAAACAAATTGGCGACGGTACGGGAACATTAGATCCAAAAGGAATCGCAATCTCTAAAGAAAAACTGTATGTATGCAACGGCAGTACTTTAGAAGTATTTGATGCTTTAACTCTGGCACATTTAAAAACAATTTCCAATTATATTAAAGGAAGCACCACTATACCATTGACTTTATTAACATCGATAAGTATTGATAACGGCCGAATTTATTTAGGAAGCGAAGAATCAAGACTTTTTGTTTTGGATGAAACTACCGGTTTAGGAATCAACACAGTTGGAAACGGACAATGGTGGCAGACTTTTGTTCACGTTTTTGGTGTTGTGGTAAAAGACGGATTGGTGTTTGTAAAAGAAAAAGAAAAAAGCATCAAAGTGTTTGAAACTTCTCAAATTACCGAAACAAGTAATTGGAACTTAACTCCAATCGCCAAACTAAATACATTAAACGGATGGACAGAAGCTTACTCTATGGATGTAGAATCTGGAAATCTAATTGTTGCAGGAAGAGATGCTAAAAGTTATTTGTACTATGATATTGCCAATATTAAAGCAAATGCTGCAAACTCTTTAACAACTCCAATCGAACCTTCAACAGCACCGTTTGCCAACAACAAACCTATTTCTGTAACTTTCAGTAATGATTTTGCTGTAACTTCAGAAAATTCAGGAAGCACAAATTATGTGCGTTTGTATTCAAAAGAAGCTTTTATGAATAAAAATTATAAAGCTGTAATGAGTGCATCTGATATTTTAGGACAGAATCCTTTTGGGGTTATTGTAGGCAATGCACAACTGGACGATCGTATTTTCTTATCTGATAATACCAATAAAAAAATCAGAATCATCAAACTCAATAAACCTACAATTGCTGAACAGAAAAACTAATCAATTTTAGAAATTCAGGATTTATAAAAAACAAAAGGGAAGACATAAAAATCTTCCCTTTCTTTATTTACAGCATTCTAAAAATAGTTTCTATATGTTTTCGGTCTTAAGCTTTGCCAGTTTTTCTTTTCGTTTATCAGTTAAATATTTTCTCAGCGGAATATCATAAACCACCATTACTAAATAAGCAAATCCAACAAGCAGAATCACTCCAGATATAACAACAAATGTCAATTGTGTCGTATCTGGTTTATAATTCGTATAATAATTTCCGAACATCCATAAAGCTGCATAATGTGTCATGTATAACGGATAAGATATATTGCCAGAGAAAACACAAACCTTTTTCAGTCCCGGGTTTAAAACCGATCCGGCTCCTAAAGATACCAGCAGAGGAAAATAAAACAATACAATTAAAGGTTCTGTTATCCAGTTCATTGCAGAAGAAGGCATTATAAAAGCTAATAACAATAATACAGACAAACCCGCAAATCCAAGTTTGTTTTTAATAATCCAGTTTGAACGGTAAATAAGTAATCCAGCTAAAAATGAATACGATATTCTGGCGAATCCATCCCAAAAAGTCGGACCGCTCCAGCCTCCTAATAAATTCCCCGAATTATAACCGACATAACAAATCGCTGCTGCAGCAATTATAGTCAAGATTAAAAGGTAACTGCGTGCTATTCTGTAAAGCACAAAAGCGTAGACAATATTTGCAATATATTCCCAAAATAACGACCAGGCCGGCGCATTGAAACTGAACAAATTAAAACCTCGATCTGCAATTACAGGCAAAGGAATCATAAATAAGGAACAGATAAAAGTTAAAATAATTTTACCTGTGCTGTACAATTCAAGATTGCCTCCAAACGGATCGAACAAAAAAGCCAGTAAACCTAATACAGATCCTGCCGCAACAAGCGGATGAAGTCTTATAATTCGGGATATAAAAAAATTCCGAAGTCCCATTTTTGCAATACGATCGTCATAAGCATAACCAATTACAAATCCTGAAAGACAGAAAAAGAAATCGACAGCCAAAAAGCCATGCCCGATAAAATTCTTGCTTGGGTCTGTAAAAATCCATTCCATAAAATGGAAAATAACTACTGCCAGTGCTGCTACGCCTCGCAGTCCGTCTAGAATTTCAAAATGTTGTTTGGTTTGTAAAATAGGAATTGAAGAATTGTTTGCAGTCATTACTAAGGTTTATGCGAAATGGTTAAGTTAAGTTAATTTATGATTTGGTTTAATTAATTGGCTGGTTTTAAATTGTCTCCATCTTTAAAATGAAGTCTTCTAAAAACCAATCCGGATAAAATGGTTAAAGAGCCCACTACCAGAAAAGTATATCGAAATGCATTGTGAATTTCGTGATGAATAAGTTTTACATCTCCCTGAAAAACCTTTAAAACCAATAATCCAAAAGCGATTCCAAAACCAATTGCCAGCTGTTGATTTACTGAAATTAAAGAATTACCGCTGCTGGTATGATACTGTCTTAAATCGGCAATAGAAATAGAATTCATAGAGGTAAACTGTATTGAGTTAAAGAAACCTAATATCGAAATTATAGGAACGTACCAATAAATTGAAGTATGAATAGATGGAATAGCCAGACAGCAGATTAAAAAACCAATAATAAAAGTATTGACCATTAAGGTTTTTCGATAACCAAAAGTATTTAAAATCCCAATTACAGCCGATTTTCCAAACATCGCTGTCAGAGCCATTGGCGCTACAATCCACCCAGACACAACTGCGGACTGACCATAAGCGATCTGGATCATCATAGGCAGTAATAATGGAATAGAACTGATCCCCAAACGTGTAGCCAGATTACCAACAATGCCCACTCGAAATGTTCTTACCTGAAAAAGATTTAAAGGAAAAATAGGATTGTTGTCTTTTGATGCATGACGATAGTACCAATACAGCATTAAAAATCCCGACATTAAAATCATTAAAACAGGCGAAACCCGAACGGTATTGCCAAATAATTCCAATGAAATAGATAATAAAAGGGAAGCAGCCGCAAAAATAAAAAAGCCTTTTAAATCAAAATCGATTATTTTAGATTTATAATTAGGCATATATTTCAAACTTAAAAGAATACCGATAAGGCCAAACGGAATGTTTATTAAAAAAATCCAGTGCCAGGATAAATAATCAACCATATAACCTCCAACCAAAGGCCCTAATACCGGCCCAATTAAAGCGGGAATAATAGCAAAGTTCATGGCTTTAAGTAATTCTTTTTTAGGAAATGTTTTAATTAGAGCCAGCTTTCCTACCGGAGTCATTAAACTTCCTCCCACTCCCTGAACAATTCGGGCTAAAACTAAATGCATCAGGTTTTGAGAAAGTGAACAAAATAAGGAGCCGAGACTGAACAAAACCAAAGCGACAATAAAAACTTTCTTGGTCCCGAATTTATCTGATAAAAACCCGCTCACGGGCATAAAAAGCGCCAGAGTCAAAACATAACTGATAATTGCGTTCTGCATATCCAGCGGTGATTCGTGCAGATCTTTGGCAATAGAAGGCAGTGAAGTATTCAAAATTGTCGAATCAAGCATCTGCATAAAAATAGAAGTCGCTAAAATAATGGGTAACACCTTTTTTATTGCTTCATTATTTTGCTCTGTAATCACTGTCATCCTGTTTATTTTAAGACTTTATTTTTTATTCTGTCAGGAAAAAAATTTGATCAGCAAACTTCTATTTCATCCTAAAAATAAAGGTACGAAAACATTCTTGTCTATCTATCCTATCTTTACTTACAATTTGATTAATGTAACAGTGCGTATAATTGATAATACATAATTCCTAAATTTTATGCTCCAGAGGAGCTAAATATTTATAGCATAATTATTTTCCAATACATAAAGCTCCAGCGGAGCGGCATCTATGAACAATATATATCGCTCCTCTGGAGCTTGAAATCAGAGGGTGCTTAATTGTTATAAATATTATGCTCTTCCAGAGCATTTTTTTTAATGATAAATTAAATAAGGAGCTCTCAGTTTCTTAAAGTTTTTCAAACCTTCCTGCCAGCTTTTTCTAATTTCTTCTTCAGATGTTCCGGCTTCAATTTGCTGCTGTAATTTTTCATTTCCGGCTCTGATAGAAAACTTTCTTTTGTCGAAAAATTTCGATTTATCCGAAGTAGTTTGATACGCTTTAATCAGCCATTTTATTTCAAGTCTGTTAATTTTCGGAATGGATGACAAATCTTCTCCATTACATTCTACGCCGTTATACAAAGGATCTTTATCTCCAAAATTAGGTTTTGGGGTAAAAGCAAAATTACTTTTTGGCAGATAAGGTGAACCATAAATCTGAAATTGTTTTTCTGTGCCGCGTCCCATACTTACATTCGTCCCTTCAAAAAGACATAAACTCACATATAAATTTACCGATTGGTCGTTTGGCAAATTTGGCGAAGGGCGAACTGGAAGGCTGTAACTCATATTTCTGCCATAATTCAAACACGGAACAACAGTAAGTTTACACTGCACACCATTTTTCAGCCATTTTTGTCCGTTAATCATTTTCGCTTCTTCTCCCAAAGTCATACCGTGAAGCAGAGGCGTTGGATGCATTCCGATACCGCTTTGAAAAGCAATGTCCAAAACCGGACCGTCTACAATCGCAATATTCGGATTTGGACGGTCCAGTACAATCAGCGGAACATTATTCTCTGCGCAGGCTTCCATAATTCTGTGCATCGTAGAAACATAAGTGTATAATCTTGTCCCAACATCCTGTAAATCAAAAACCATTACATCAATATCTTTTAATTGTTCAGGAGTTGGTTTATTGTTTTTGCCATAAAGTGAAGTAATCGACAAACCTGTTTTAGCGTCGATTTCGTCAGAAACATGTTCCCCTGCATCGGCAGTACCTCTAAAGCCATGTTCAGGAGCAAAAATGGTTTTGATCTTGATATTTTTCTGAACCAAAAAATCAACAAAATGGGTTTTATCTTCCATAATTCCGGTTTGGTTCGTCACAATGCCTACGCTTTTACCTTTTAATAAAGGCAGATAAACGGTGTAGTTATCAGCACCTGTTTTTATTTTCTGCGCAAAAGATACTGTTGAAATTAGTATGCAGATTATTAAATTTCTCATAGTTATTATTTTTTTCACGCAGATTAAGTGGATAAAAAGGATTTTTTATTTAGTTAACGCTCAGTTTTTCACGTAGATTTTGCAGATTTAATTTATAATCTGTGTTGATCTGCTTGAATCTGCAAAATCTGCGTGAAACAAAAATCATTTTAATATTTATAATCTGTGGCTAAATTTTTCGCCCGCAGATTTGGCAGATTGAACAGATTAAATTCATGGAAATTCGTGAATTGCTTCGCCTGTTCGCTATCACTCGTGTTGCTACGAAAAAAATCCTTCTAATCTGTTTAATCTGTGGCTAAAAAAATTAATTATTAATCTGCCTCCAAATTTTAGCACTAAAATCATCTTTATACATCAATCTGTTCGTTCTCGTTGGATTTACACGATTGGTTAGAATAATTAGAAATCTGTTAGTATCTGGTCTCATAAAGAAAAAAGTTCCTGTAAAACCTGTGTGCCCAAAATCATTAGCTTTAAAAAACTCATCTGGTTTTCGTTTATCAAAACCAAGTCCGCGGTAAATCCCTTCTTTGGCAAGAGGAGAATTTGTAAATTCTTTTACAACTTTTGCTTTTAAAATTTCTTTTCCTTGATATTTTCCGTCATTCAACAGCATCTGACAGATAACCGAGATTGATTGTGCATTGGCAAACAATCCGGCATTTCCGGAAACACCGCCAAAAATCGCCGCAGCTTCATCGTGAACGTAACCTCTTATTGTATCTTTTCTAAAGAAATTATCCAATTCTGTCGGCGTTACATTTTCTTCTGAAGTCCATTTTAACGGATTGTAACCGATTTTTGAAATTCCTAATTCCGTATAAATTTCTTTTGTTAATTCATCTAATTTCAAACCTGTTTTGGCTTCAATCATTTGTTTTACCAAAAGCAAATTCAGGTCGCTGTAAACATATTTCCCTCTTGTGTTGGTATTTGCAGTTGAAATTTGCTCATAAACCGTTTTATAAAATTCCGGATTTAACCACATATTTTTATAAATCTGAACCCAATTTTCTTTGGGAGTAAACGAAAGATAATTGGCATCATACACCATATTCTTGTTCACATACATCGTATCAAACAAATTAGGATAAACATCTGATTTTTCTTTGCTTAACAAAGGAGAACCATCTGGAGTTGAAAGCAGACTTTGGTAAAACGTAATACTCGCTTTTAATCCTGAAGTATGCGTTAATAATTCAAAAAGATTTAAATCGGCAATGGGAGTATTTTTATAAATTTCAACCACATCGCCTACTTTGTCTTTTAAATTTATTTTATCTTCTCCAACTAATCGCATGGTCACAAGCGCCGCTCCTAAAACTTTCGACATAGAAGCCAGATCGTAAACGTCATCTGATTTTATGGGCTGTTTTTTCGAATAATCCTGAAAGCCATAATTTTTCGAAATAAAAACAGCGTCTTTATTTCCAACTATAATCTGTGCTCCGGGAAAAAATCCTTTTTCGAGCGCATTTGTCATCATCGAATCGATGTAAACTTCATTTCGTTTTACATCAAAAGATTTCTTTGATTTTTTCTGAGAATAAACATTTATTCCAAAAAAAGTCATGGAAATTAATATAATTCCTGCCGTTATCTTTTTCATATTCTACGGATTAATTCTTATGTCCTGTCCTGCCATAAGAGGTTCGTTATTGGTTCCCGTAATGACAATTTTTACTGCTTTTACAGGCTCTTTTGGATAAATCGATGCATTGCCATAATCAAAAGCATTTCCTTTTATAAAATCGATTCCGTTATACGAATATTCTACATATCCGTTATTGACAATGAACCTCGGGTGATGCGGAATTCCGGTTAACACATCAATTTTAGAAGAAGTTACAGGATTTGTAAAAGTGTATAAAATCCAGTCGCCATTTACACACGCAATATCTGTACGCAAGTAAGTTTCAACATTATAATCTTCTAAATTCGAAATCGGGAATTTAGGATTTTCAGCCATCGATGATGTTACTTTTACTTCCGGCTCTAAATAAGGCGAGCAATTGAAATTTACTTTTGCTGCTGATTCTTTTGCTTCTTTATTTTCTACGGTAAAATCTAAACGATACGTGTTTTTTTCATTGTAATTTTCAATTACAAATCGCAGGCGAAGTTTTGATTTGAGCATTTTTTCTTCCGGAAAACTCTGTATCAGTTTATCATTTTCATAAAGAGAAACTGTTTTTACAACTCCGTTGGCACTCGCATCTGCATCAGGTGTAAAAGTTAAATACCAAATTCCGTTTTTGTCTACATGTTCTGAAATATTTTCTGAAATATTCAAAACTTCTGCTTTTGAAGTATTCCAAACCGCAACAGGCAGTTTTTCTACTTTTACCGCCGGACTTGCCACATCTTCATTAAAAAAAGTACGGAACATAAAGTGTTCGTAATCCTTGGTTTGAATTGGTTTTGTATACAAAGGCGATTGTCTTGTTGGTTCATTACCTTGTGCATCATAACGTACAACTGCACCTTCATAAGGCGGTGTTACGGTAATTGTTCCGTTTTGATAAATTGCGGCTGGCGGAAAATCCCTAAAAGCAATTCCCATATCAGCCAAACGCTGTAAATGACTGTGTGTTAATCTTCCGTAGAAATCCTCCCAGTTTTTATCTTCTTTTTTAGACCAGCCGATTTCAGACAAAGCGCTGATTCTCGGATAACTTTGGTATTCCATAATTCTGGCCGGACGGTCTAAATATTCACTCCACAAGGCACCCTGAACACCTATTATATTTTTTTGCTGTTCTGGTGTTAAATCATCAGTAGGAATTGGCTCAAACGAATACGCTCTTTTCGTATCTGTAATAGCTGCCCAGCGATGACCGCGTTCTGTTTCAGACTGCGCCATATCAAAATACGTATATTGTCCAGGCATCATAATAGTCTGATATCCTTTCTTTGCCGATTCAATTCCGTAACTAATTCCCTGCCAGGCAGAAATCAAAGTATTTGGATCGATTTCTCCGCCTTTTAAAATTTCGTTCCAGCCATCTGTCTTTTTATGGTATTTATCTACAATTTTTTGAACCCTTCTAAAGAAATAGTTTTGAAGCTGAAAACTGTCTGTAAATCCTTCTTTCGCCATCAAAGCCTGACATTTTGGGCAATGTTCCCAGTTGGCACGATTAACCTCGTCTCCGGCAACATGAATATATTCAAAAGGAAAAAGTCCCGAAACTTCTCTAATGATTGAATCCAGAAGAACATAATTTTCTTCACGACCCACACACCAAACGTTTTTTACTTCGCCCTGAACACTTTTAAGTTCCTGCGTAATCGCGCAGCCTACTTCCGGATACGAAGCGGTTACGGCACGCGAATGTCCCGGAATTTCAATTTCGGGCATAACTGATATACCGCGATTTGCTGCATACGCCACTACTTCTTTAATATCTTCCTGCGTATAAAACCCTCCGTAACGTTTGTCTCCTGAACCATAAGATGGCAGTAAAACTTCTCCCGGACCTCTCCAGGCACCTTTTAAAGTTAAATCAGGCATCGATTTGATTTCAATTCTCCAGCCATTATCATCAGTTAAATGCCAGTGAAAAACATTCATTTTGTGCGTCGCCAGCCAGTCGATATAATTTTTAACGGTTTGTTTATCAAAAAACTGTCTTGAACAATCGAGCATCATACCGCGCCATTCAAAACGAGGATAATCTTCTATTTTTACAAATGGGATATTTCCTTTTTTAATGTCTTTTGCAGAAGAAATTTGCAATAAGGTCTGCAGACCGTTTAAAACTCCGTTTGCAGATTTTCCTTTTACCAGAATTCCTTTTTTGTTGATATTCAATTTATAACCATCATTGGGAAGGTTCATTTTTTCATCGACCAAAAATGCAATGCTGTTTTTTTTATGTTTATTTCCGATAGAAACAACTGGGTTAATTCCGGTATATTTCAAAACAGAAGCCGTTATATAATCTGCGCTTTTTTCTGCTTTTTTGTCTACAATAATTTGTACCGATGCCGGAATAACAAACGCACCTTCTTTCTGATCAATTTTTACCGGTTTTGGAATTATATCTAGTTTCTGTGCTTGTATGGTACTTAAAGAACTCAGAAAAATGGCGATCAGCAATACACTTTTTTTCATGGCTTTTATTTTTTATTTTATTGAAAATTCTATTGGAGCGCTTTCTGTCTGTGTCTGACTTAAAGCGGAAACGGCGTAGATATAATTCTCCAAATCAGCATTTGAAACTTCTAATTTTGAAGCGGTTGTTACGTAGTAAATATTCGCCGGATTCGAAAAATCGGTTATTTTTCCTTTTGGGAATTTATAAATTACAAATTTCTTATCGTCTGATTCTGGTTTCCAGCTCAAAAGGGCTTTATCTCCTTTTTTAGCAATTACAGCATTTGAAGGTACTTGTGGTTTTATTCTTGTAATTCTGTTTGCCTCTGGCGTTAATGCGATATATTTATATGGTTTTTGAATAAGCGGATTTCGAAGTGTATCGCCTTTTTTAAGAAAAGTTGAAGCTGTAAAATGCATCGAACCGTCTATTTGCGGCAGTTTTCGAATCATTTCAATCTGTTTTACAATTTGATCCGGACTTCTCCACTCTGGCTCTTTGGCGGTATTCGAAATCTTGTAATCGCCGTGGCCTACGTAAACATTGGTTCCGTATTTGTGTGCTGCCCACCATTTTGCCAGCACTTCAAAATTAGCTCTATCAAAACCAATGTGCCAGTACAATTGCGGTGTAACATAATCGATCCAGTTTTCTTTCTGCCATTTTAAAATATTGGCATACAAATCGTCATAATTGGTTGCGCCCGCCACCGTATTTGATCCGTCTGAATCTTTTGCAATATTGCGCCAAACACCAAAAGGTGAAATTCCGAATTCAACCTCTGGTTTATTGGCAATTATAGTATCTCTGATTTGCTTGATAATTAAATCGACATTATCTCTTCGCCAGTCGTCTTTGTCTTTAAACTGACGCGGTTCTTTGGCAAATGCTTTCTCATCCGGGAATTCCTGTCCGGCGATTTTATACGGATAAAAATAATCGTCCATATGAACGGCCTGAATATCATAATTTCGAACTATTTCACCTACTACAGACGAAACGAAATCTCTGGTTTCTTTATATCCCGGATTAAAATATCTTGATTTTCCGTAGGTCAGGAATAATTCTGGTTTCTTAAAATACAAATGCGTTTTGGTCAGTACATCTTTTACGGTATCTTTTTGCACTCGATATGGATTGAGCCAGACATGAACGTTCATTCCTCTTTTTCCGGCTTCGTCAATCATCATTTGCAGCGGATCAAATCCCGGAGCAACGCCCTGAGTTCCCGTTATCCAATGTGAAGCAGGCTCTTTTGTCGATTTGTAATACGCATCGGCAGTTGGGCGGATTTGAAAAATTACGGTGTTTAGGTTGTTAGATCGTAAATTATCTAAAATGGCAATCATTTCAGATTTCATCTGCTTGTCTGATAATCCTGGTTTAGACGGCCAGTCAATATTGTCTACTGTAGAAATCCATGCTGCTCGCATTTCTCTTTTTGGTGATTCCTGACTGAAAAGTTTCGTTTGAAACAGCAGTATTAGAATTAAAATTTTTAGGCTTTTCATAAGTTACTATTTTTGGTTAGTTAGTATGTTATTTATTTGTGGCTTAAAATTTAACCGCAAAGAACGCAAAGGTTTACGCAGGGTTCGCAATGTTTTTAAAGCTGTATTTTTTTAATCTCTTGCTATTTTTCCATCATGATAAAAAATCATTTCAATCCTTTAATCTGCGGCTAAAATATATTGAGGCGGTTAAAAAGTTCCTAACAGGTTTTAAAAACCTGTCAGGATAGGTAACCAACCTAATTTTATATGCGGCTTAATCGTATCGCAGCACATAACTTTTATTTATTTTTTTCTTTGAAAAAATTATCAAAGAACAGTAATTGAAACTTTAATGAATTTTCCCAATATGCCAGATTATGTTCTCCGGGACGTTCGATATAATCATGGTTTATTTTTAATGTCAGCATTTTTTGATGAAGCTGTCTGTTTACTTCCATAAAAAAATCATCGACACCGCAGTCTATAATCATTTTTAATTTGTTGTCTTTTACCAGATCAAGGAGATTGGTAACGGTATTTTTATCCCAGTTTTCAGGAAATTCTGTTATAGAACCCAAACGTTTTTTAATATCCCAATTGTTTGGAAACGGACGAAAATCGACTCCGCCGCTCATACTTCCTGCTGCGCCAAATACATCCTGATGTTTAAATGATAAATACAAAGCTCCGTGTCCGCCCATGCTTAAACCTGTTATGGCTCTGCCATCGCGGTTGGAAATAGTTTTGTAATTTTTATCTATAAAAGGAACTAATTCATTTATTACATAAGTTTCATATTTAAAACTAGGATCTATCGGGCTGTCAAAATACCAGCTTGAATAATTTCCGTCAACACCAATTGCTATAAAACCGTATTGATCAACTTGTTTTGCCAGGTCTTTAAAATCTTTTGCCCAGCTTCCGTAATTGCCGCTGTAACCATGAAGAAGATACACTACCGGAAATCTATCTTTGCTTTTTTTATAATTATCAGGAACTATTACAGAGGTTTTTATATTCTTATTCATTGAAGGACTGAAAACCTGAATTGTGTCAATTTTTGCTGCTTTTGCAGAAAAAAATACGAATGCCAGAAGTAAAGTGCAGATTGCTTTTTTCATAAAATCTTGTTTTAAACTATTAGATCTTCAAATTTGAGAAACTTATTTCAAACAATCTCTTAAAATTGTTACGGGATGCATTGCTTTTCTGTTTGTACCGTCAAAAATCTGGTGTCGGCAGCTGGTTCCGGCCGCTGCAATTGCGGTTTCAGGTTCCGTTGCCCGAATTTTTGGAAACAAAGTATCTTCTCCCATCTGCATACTGATTTCGTAATGCTCTTTTTCATAACCAAAAGATCCTGCCATACCACAGCAGCCCGAATTGTAAATTGTAACAGTGCTGTTTTTTGGTAAATTCAACATAGCAAACGAAGCTTCAACGGTGCTTAATGATTTTTGATGGCAATGCCCGTGAATCTTTATTGTTTTTGCGGTATCCGAAAATTGCCCGGAATGGATTTTTCCGGCTGTAATTTCTCTTTTGAAAAATTCCTCAACGGTAAAAGTATTTTTAGACAGTTTTTCGGCACCTTCTTTATCTTTTGCCAATCGAATATATTCATCCCTGAAAGTCAATATCGCCGATGGCTCAATCCCAATTAAAGGTGTGTTTTCAGAAATTAACTCTTTAAAAATATTGACGTTTTTATTCGCGATTTCCTGTGCTTCTTCCAGGAAACCTTTTGACAGAAAAGCTCTTCCGCTTTCTTCATGATCTGTAACAATGACTTCGTAACCTAAAGCGGTCAGCAATTCATACGCATCTATACCAACTGAAACATCATAATAATTGGTAAACTCATCACAAAAAAGATATACTTTTCCGTTTTTAAATGAATTGTTTTCTGCCGACTTTTTATTTTTTTCGTACCATTTTTTAAAGGTCTTTGGCGCTAAAAGCGGTACTTGTCTTTTTGGAGCAATTCCCATGCTTTTTTTAACCAAAGACAGATTGGCAACAAAATTGGTCATCGATGGGGCAATGCTTCCAAACTTATTCAGTTTTGAATTGAAAGCAAATATTTTATTGCGGACAGAAAATCCGTTTGCTTTTTGGTATTGGTATAAAAATTCTGCTTTTAAAGTTGCCACATCCACATTGCTTGGGCATTCACTGGCACAGGCTTTACAGCTCACGCACAACTCAAATACTTTATATAATTCTTGGTGGTCGAATTTATTTTCTTTTTCAGAATTGGTTAGATATTCTCTCAGCGCATTGGCTCTGGCGCGAGTAGTATCTTTTTCATTTCGGGTCGCACGATAACTAGGACATAGAGTTCCTCCTGCTGATGGCAGTTTTCGACAGTCGCCAGAACCGTTACACTTTTCGGCAGCACGCAAAATTCCTAAACTGTCTGAGAAATCCTGAATTGTTTTAATGTCCGGCTCTACTCTTCCCGCTTCAAAACGAAGATTTTCATCCATTTTTGAAGCATTTACAATTTTCCCAACATTCAAAATAGTGTTAGGATCAAATGCTTTTTTTATTCGTTTGAGCAGTTCGTAGTTTTTATCACCAATCATAAAAGGCAGAAACTCTCCGCGTAAAATTCCGTCGCCGTGCTCACCGCTTAGTGAACCTTTGTATTTTTTTACCAAATGAGCTACCTCTGTAGAAATATTTCTAAACTGGTGTAACCCTTCTTTTGTTTTTAAATTTATCTTCGGGCGTAAATGCAATTCTCCTGCTCCGGCATGTGCATAATAAATGGCACTTTGTCCGTGTCTTTCCATCATCGCAGCAAAGTCGGCAATATAATTTGGGAGATCACTAAGTTCAACTGCTGTATCTTCAATAGAATCGGCCGCTTTATCATCGCCTACAATACTTCCTAAAAGTCCCAAACCTGCTTTTCGAACCTCATTTACTTTATCAATATCGGCTCCGTAAATTTTAGGCAGTGCATATCCAAAATTATTCTCCTGAAGATCCTTAATCAAAGCATCTGCCTGCAATTCTGCATCTTTCATACTGCTATGCGATCCTACTTCAAGCATAATAACTGCTTTTGGTTCTCCTACAATAAAAAATCGGTTTTTAGCTTGTTCCCTATTGGTTTTGGTACAATCTAAAATCGTATCATCCATCATTTCGCAAGTGTACAAATGATGTTTCATTGCAACAACAACGGCTTCTAGACTTTCCTGAATAGTATGAAAATGCGCCACAACCATAATATTGTTTGTTGGCGGCAAATCGTCTACTTTCAAGGTAATCTCTGTCGTAAACGCCAAAGTTCCTTCACTTCCGCAAAGTAATTTCCCTAAATTGATGGTATCTTCTGTTCCCGAAAACAGTTCTGATTTTAGTAAGGCATCAATCGCGTAACCCGTATTTCGTCTGTGAATTTCAGGTTTTGGAAATTCTCTCGTAATTTCTTCCTGATTTTCTTTATTCGAAAGTTCCTCGTAAATCGTTTTATAAATTTTATTTTCTAAAGAATCGCCTTTGGTCTTCTCAATAAATTCTTCAGAAGTTAAATCTTTAAAAACGGCAAGACTGCCATCACTCAAAACCGCTTTTATCTCTACAATTTTATCTCGCGTAACGCCGTAACGTATTGAAGTTGTTCCAGATGAATTATTCCCTACCATTCCGCCGATCATACACCGATTTGTGGTTGAAGTAGTTGGACTAAAAAACAATCCGTGTGGCTTTAAAAATAAATTCAGTTCATCTCTAATTACTCCGGGCTGTACAGTAATGGTTTTCTTTTCGGCATCAAAAGCAACAATTTTGGTAAAATGTTTTGAAACGTCTACAATAATTCCGTTTCCAATTGTTTGTCCTGCCAGAGAAGTTCCAGCCGTTCTGGGCGTTATCGAAATTTTGTTTTCTGAGGCAAAACGAATGATTTTTACAATATCTTCTTCAGTTTTAGGAATAGCAACGGCTTGAGGCATAATTCTGTAAGCAGAAGCATCTGTGGCATACAGTTTTTTATGAAGTTCATCATAAAAAAGCATTCCTTCTAAGGAATTAGATAGTTGTTGTAATTGGAGAGAATTGGGCATTTATTTGGTTTATTGCTTTTGGTTGGTAATTTTAAAAGTTTATTTTGATTGTGTTAACCATTGGATGTAATTAATTTCAACACATAGAAACATAGATTTAACTCTTTTAAAAAAGGCGTTTCACTTATTTAAAAAAAACATAGAGAGCTATGTGTTAGAAACATGTTTCTTTTTATATTCTTTTACACACAATAAAATCTATGTTTCTATGTGTTAAATATTTTTTATTAATTACTAATAATCAAAACGTTTAAAAGCTTCAATAGCTTCATATTCTGCCAATCCTAATTCATCATACAGAATTGCAGTATTTTTATTTCGGTCTTCGGCCCTAACCCAGAATTCTCTTGAATCATTT